>Ga0209630_10000006_pt1 | contig 307000 bp, 278 predicted proteins | sample COG_01_FD_184745 | JGI IMG/M metagenome (GOLD analysis project Ga0209630, IMG submission 184745) | Pelagic Microbial community sample from North Sea - COGITO 998_met_01 (SPAdes) (version 2) | ecosystem: Environmental > Aquatic > Marine > Neritic zone/Coastal water | place: Helgoland, sampling...
ATCAAATGCGATAGTAGCTAGGTTTAGCATACGATGATCAGGAATCAGCGAATCTTGTTTATGGAGTTTTTGAAGCCGATAGTTGAGAGAATCCTGTAGGAGCGACCAATTCATAGAAACTTTAAATGAAAGTTCTGTTTTGTTATAATTCCAATGGTATCGTTCTACATCAATGGGGGTAACAGGTAAAAGGGTGTCAGCGTTGAGAAGTACGCTGAGGCTGTCAAAGAGAACGATGGGTTTATCAAATGACAAGGAGACCTTGTACTGGCTAGCATTTATAGTTTGTGATCTGATACTTGAAGTAGGAGGTGTTGGGGGACGTTGGGAAGAAAAAAACTTGACCATAAGTGTATCAAGGGATTGTTGATTAATAGTGTCATAAACGGTCATTACGAGCTGACTACTGTCACTATTTCGATTATAAAGAGTATCTAAAGGAGGAAATATGCGAATAGATGTGAATTCATCTTGAAGTTGATGATGAAAAGTATATCTATAGGGGGGCATATAAGTGAGTTGATAAAATGTGATAGGTTTAGAATAACGTACGTCGTAATAGCGTCCAAATGGGCGTGCAGAGATAAAGTTGAGTGGACGAGAATCAATGGAATTGATGATTAAATTGACGCTATCTAAACCTGAAGATAAAAGAATGAATGAAGATTTCAATCCATAGGCCTCATTTTCTGAATTGAAGGTGAAATTGCTATTTTCGTCATTAAAGGCGAATATTTTGTACCGGCCATATTTAATATTGTTAATAGCATAGGTTCCAGACTCATTGGTAGTACTAAAGTACAGTGGTTTATCTATGGTAAGATCTAAACTGTCAGAATATGAGTAAAGCCCAACTAAAACCCCTGGGGCAGGTAGTTGTGTGTATAACTCATGGACGGTACCTTTAATGAAAAGAGAGTCAATATAGGGTCCAGTGCTGAGTGCCAGCGAAAGATTGATAACTGGATTCTTTTCAGTAAGGTCAGTAATTCCTTGTAAAAAATTGAATGTATAGGTAGTGCTATCTAGCAAGCGCTCTTCAAACTCGATGCGCACCTTATTTTTTTTGGTTTTGGCTGTGTACTTTAATTCCGTAAGTGGACTAATCACTAAGTTTTTTTTGAGGGTAGTTGTATTGATGTCATCATCGAAGGAAAGTTCAATCCAGTCATTATCAAAATTAAGTGCCCCATTAGGTGGAATGGAGCTTATTAAGATGGGTGGAATAGAGTCTTTTGGTCCTCCTGTCGGGCTGCGCTGATTCGCGCAATTTAGGTTCATGAGTATAAGGGTAATCAGACAAGATTTAACTAAGATCTTCATGCACCAATGACGTATAACAGACTCGAATATTGTTGACTTGTGTAGGCCGATTTATTGGAGCGGTACCCAATATAGAGGCCTTTCATAAATGAATAAGGGTTGTTTAAATGTCGTTCGCTAAGCATGGACACATAATAAGCATCAAATGTCATAGGTTTTGTTTCTAAAATACGCAGGCCATATGGTTTTAAAAACCCATTCATGGCTCTTTTTTCGAAATGATATAAATGCCTTGGTACATCATAACCTGCCCAATGAGTACCATAATAATTGCTGTCCCATGAATTTGGGTTCGGAACTGCTATGAAAAGATGTCCTTTTTTCGATAAGCGATCTTTAATGTCACCAAAGGTGGTACTCAAATTGGGTAAATGTTCTAATACGTGCCACAGTGTAATTACATCAAATTTTTGTTCCGATTTATATGAAGCTAAATTTTCATAGATTCGTGCTTTGATTGATACAGGGGCGTGGTCGACAGCATTTGAGCTGGGCTCAACTCCTATGACATCGAAGTGGGTACCCGCTTTTTGGAGAAACGCACCCGTGCCTGCGCCGAAGTCTAAGAGCCATCCTGAAGCGTGGTATTTTCTAATACTTTTAAGCTTTTGGTGTAACGTAACTTGACGCACCATGCGGTAGATGAAATTCAAAAGTGAGTTTTTGTTGTCGTTATGTGATACATAGTTATCCGATTCGTAGTAGTGAGGTAAACGGGAATCGCTGGGGCGAGGATTGGTGAAGAGGAGATCACACATTTGGCACTGGACTATGGCAAAACTTTCACCACTGACTAGATGATCTTTAGCAATGAGGCGATTGTCAAAAGTGGAGTGCTTACAAGAAGGACAAAAGTCTAATTTTTCGTACATTATCTTCCTAGGTATACCATGAGTATAGAAATGTCGGCAGGGCTGACTCCGCTGATCCTAGAGGCTTGCCCTAAAGTCGATGGGCGGAATTTAGTTAATTTTTCCTTGGCCTCGGATGAAAGTGAATTAATATCCTCATAATTAAGGGAAGTTTTTAGCCGAAGGGTTTCCATGGATAACTGCTTCTTAGATTGTTGTTCTTCCTTTTGTATGTAAGATGCGTATTTTATGAGAATTTCTGCTTGCTCTTGCACGTCGCGGGGATAAAGACTCAAGTTGTTTTGTATCTTTTTAGACAATGAAGGTAGGTGAGCGATATTGATTTGAGGGCGTTTCAGTAATTGTTCTAAAGAAACTTTTTCGGTAACGACGGCTGTCTCTTGTTGAATTAGGTGCTTATTTATTTCTATGGGTAAAACTTTTTCAGATTTTAAGTAGCGTTGGAGTGAAGAGGTGCCTTCAATTTTTTTATGTAATAATGCGAGTCGCTCGTCACTTGCTAAGCCGAGTGCATGTCCTTTGGCGGTGAGTCGTTGATCCGCATTGTCTTGTCTTAGTAATAACCGATATTCTGCTCTGGAGGTGAACATACGGTAAGGTTCATCGGTGCCCTTATTGACAAGGTCGTCAATGAGGACACCGATATAACCTTCTGATCGAGAGATGATAAAGGGGTCTTGTAAATTGTTTTTGAGATGGGCGTTGATGCCAGCCATGAGACCCTGGCAAGCCGCCTCTTCATAACCCGTGGTGCCGTTGATTTGTCCGGCAAAATATAAGTTCTCAATAAGCTGAGTTTCTAAGGTAAGGCGGAGTTGGGTAGGAGGAAAAAAATCGTATTCAATGGCATAACCAGGACGAAACATTTTGACCTTCTCGAAACCAGTGACTAATCGCAAAGCGTTATGTTGAATTTCTTCTGGAAGGGAGGAAGAGAACCCGTTGACATAGACCTCAACCGTATTCCAACCTTCAGGCTCTACAAAGATTTGATGTTGCGATCGATCTGCAAAGCGATTGATTTTATCTTCGATAGAGGGACAGTAACGAGGACCTAATCCTTTGATCCTACCGTTAAACATAGGGGATTGATCAAAGCCCAGTTGCAACTGTGCGTGTACAGCGTCGTTGGTGTGTGTGATCCAACAGCTTTTTTGATTTGTTAATGGCTGAATATCAGGCAGATAAGAAAACTTTTTAGGGATTATGTCCCCTTTTTGTTCCTGCATTTTTTTGTAGTCTAATGACCTCCCATCCACGCGAGGTGGCGTACCCGTCTTCATTCGACCAGCATTAAAGCCAAGACTAACTAATTGTTCGGTAATTCCGAAGGCCGCTGATTCACCCGTTCGCCCACCACCAAATTGTTTTTTACCGATATGTATTAGGCCATTGAGAAAGGTGCCATTGGTAAGTATGACAGATTGAGATTTGATGTCAATACCAAGGGACGTACGTACACCGGTAACGACATGGTTCTCTACAATAATAGCAGAAATCATCTCTTGCCAAAAGTCGATATTGGGATTAGCTTCCAAGGCTAGTCGCCAAGTTTCAGCAAAACGCATTCTATCAGATTGAGCTCGCGGACTCCACATGGCGGGCCCTTTGGATTTGTTAAGCATTCGAAATTGGATCATAGTTTGGTCGGTAATGATCCCAGAGCAACCACCCAGAGCATCTATTTCTCTAACAATTTGACCCTTTGCAACACCACCCATGGCCGGGTTGCAGGACATTTGAGCAATCGTGTTCATGTTCATGGTAGCCAATAAAACTTTGGATCCCATGGTTGCCGCGGCATGGGCGGCTTCACATCCCGCATGGCCGGCACCAACTACGATGACGTCATATTTTTCGAACATTGATTCTTATATATAATAATATGTTGTTGTACGGATCCATTATGTTCCACGTGAAACATATTCATTTGTATACAAAGATAAATAGAAGTCTTCCATTGATCGCATAAGTTCTTTGTCCTTCTCAGATTTATCTGAATACCCAAAGAGGTGGAGAAGACCATGGACAACGACTCGAAGCAATTCATGATTTATTGAGACGTTGAATGCAGATGCATTTTCTATGACGCGTTCTTTGCTGATGAATAAATCGCCATGAATTTCTTTAGGTTCGGTGTGATAATCAAAAGTGACAATGTCAGTATAATAGTCATGAGCCAAATGCTCTTTATTTAAGGTTAGTAGATAATGATCACTAGTAAAGACAACATTTATTTCTGAGAGTACGAATTCCTCATTCAGGATAACTCTTTTAATCCAATCATGAATATGTTCAGGGAGCGAGAATTCTGAAATGTCCTCAAAATGAAAAAATAGATTTTCGCGCATCTTAAGTTAATTGTTATTAAAAGTCGAACCCACCAAAAGACAAAAGTAGATTAATTAAAAGAGAAAGCGTGATATTAAGGCTCTATTTGCTACAAGAGCTTTAATATTCGTCGTTACCATTGATTCTTTTAAAATATTCGTTGACTTCAGATTTATAAAAAGGATGGAGATTAATAGGAATACTTTTTAACAATTCGACCTCTTTAGATTTTTGTTTTAAATAATTATTTAATGCAGCAGGTAGACGAGACTTATAATCCTGGGCCGTTTCAGCCTCGCGACGCTGATCCTCACCCTGATTTTTCAGGGCATTTTCAGCTTCAAGCATACGTGTTAATATTTGCTTTTGTCTGTCGATTAATTCTTGAGTGATTTGCTTGTTGATCAGATTCTGTTCGTTCTTCTCCATGGCATCGGCGGCTTTATTCAATGTGTTATTGGTGTTGTCGTTTCCTGGTTGTCCTTTGAGTTTATTGTTCAGCTTATTGAGTTCATTTCGGATCATCTCTTGCCGTGCGGCCATTTCTGCGAGCTCTTGGCTCAGTTCTCGGCCCTTAAGACCGCCTTTTTTAAGTTGTTGTATTTGTTCCGACAGCTTTTGTTGTAATTCACGGAGATTGGGAAGATTGCCTGAGGGCTGATCTTGGGATTCACCGCTGCCTTGACTATTGGCTTGATTACGCATCTGTTGAAGGAGGTCATTTAATAAAAGAGCTAAATTGTTCATTGAAGTCATAGAGAACTGTTGATTAACTACTGCAGTGTTTGCTTTCCGTTGACGTAATGAGAGGATGGATGCATTGATGTTCCTGTTTAGCTCACTTAGTTCGCTTGTTACAAAGCTTGAAATGGCCACCACTCTTTTTGATAATGCTAAAAGACTGTCTGACAATACGGTCACCTGATCTTTTAATTTTAATTGTTCCTGTGACAAGGTGACAAACATAGGATCCATAGATTTTAACGTACGAAAGGTTTTCATCAGGTCTTCTTGTTTAAAAGAAAGTTTAATTAGATCATCAAGTATCTTATTAAGGTCTTCAATGTTTTCAGTCATCGTTTCTTTTTGCATATTTGACTGCATATTTGCAAGAGCATCACTCAAATTCTTCATTGCTTGACTGGTTTCTTTTTGTTTTTTACTGGCTTTTTTTCTTTCCTTTTTGTTGATTGCATCGTTGATTTCTTGAAGAGATTGATCAATACGATCTTCCGAACCTTGGGTCGGTGAGAGAGACTCGGGTTTGATTAATTCCTGATTTAAGGATTCTATTTCGTTGAAGTTACGTTTAAATTCTTCAAATCTTAGCGAGATTTCATTTTGTTGAAGTTTTAATTCATCCATTGACAATTCTTTTTTAATAGATTCAGTGGAGAGTTTCTGTTGATCTTGGCTCAATTTTTCGATCATCTTTTGCGCTTGATCTAAATCGTTTTCTAGCTTTAATTTTTTGAATAGTTCGAGAGCACGATTAAGGGCCTGCTCTATGTTTTCTTCTTTATTTGCAAGGTTAGATAGTTTTTTTTGAATGTCCTGAACGTTTTGTTTTTCCTTAAGTAATTGTTCTAATTCGTCAAATAATTTTTTGGTTTTTTCATCTAAAACATTTGATATGAGTTCTTTTAATTGATCGGCCTTTCGCTGTAATACAGGATCCTTATCATTAAATTTATTTTGTTGCTGATTAAGCTCCTTCATTTTTTGAGACAGGTCTTCAATAGCTTCTTGTAATTGTTGCTTTTCTTTAAGGATCTCTTGGAACATTGAACGATCCTGCCAGCTTAAGCTTTGCTTTATTTTCAATTTTTCTTCCATATTTAACAACTTGCCTTGAAGAGATTCATTTTTTGAAATAAGCTTTTTTATGGCATTTTCAGAAGTCTTGCTTTTTTGAGAGAGCAGAGATTTAAAATATTCCTTATTGGGCATTTGCAAATAAAAAGGAGTGGAAAAAGTGGATTTGTAACCATTGGGCAGATCATTATCTGTCAGGATAACTTGTAGCTCAATCCGGGCTTGTTGATTAAGCATTGCCGAGGATATAGGGACTTGATGGTAAAATGACTGGGTGTTGGGAATATCTTTTACAGGAAGTATCACTAGGCTATCTGATGTTCCTTTTTGATTTATTTTTAAAGAATGGATGCCGTAGTCATCCGAAAAGGTACCTGTGATTAGCACGAAGTCATAATATAGAGTGTCGACGAAAAAAGCGACCTCTAATTCAGGGAATAGATCTTTTTGCACCGTTAACTGGTATTTTATGGACTCTTGATTGTGTCCGTATTGATTGATTAATAGCAGCTCATATGGATCACTCTGGATCGCATTGTATTTCAATTTAAATAGCTGATTATCAGAAAGATAAGTTGCCAAAATAGCAGAATGATTACCGACGGTTAACTGTACGCTATCGGCGTCTTGACAAGAAAGGGACCAAGATATTTGGGTATGTTCGGGTAGGTTGAGATTACCATTGTTGGAAAAAAAATCCGGCTTTTTGTGCGTATGTGGTGGGTATTTTAGTTGAACATCAAAACGAATAAGCTCTGGTTTGACCTTTGTGGTGATTGTGTACGATTTACTTTGATAACCCGCAGATAAGAAAGAAAAAACTACATTATTGGGTACGGTTTCAAATAGATAAGAAAATTGACCGTTTTGGTCTGTTTTCATACGGATTTTTTGGTCACCAATCACGATATAACACCGGTCTGGGATTTCATTTCCACGCAATGCTAATTCTAACAATAAGCTTTCATTCTTGAACACCTCTAAATTTTCAGAGAGTAAATCGAATTCAAATGGCGCAAATCTTGCGTAAAATAAGTCGTAGTTGATGATTCTCTGAGAGCTGTCAGAATAAAGACCGGGTTGTATTTGACCTAGTACCATGAATAAAAAGAGAATGGGAAGTGTAAAATACAGGTATTTACTGTTTAATTTCAAATTGATGGATCGATCAAAAGCATATTGATCAAATTCGAGGGAACGCTGGTCAATACTGGCCTGGGCCAGACCTTTTTGGTCACCGACGAGATCATGTAGTTGAAGCGTATTAACGAGGCGATCTCCAATATTAGTGAACTGCTGTCCAATGAGACGTGCGGCTTGCTCATCAGTCAAGTGTTGTTTAGGTCTTAATAAGGCGACAAGATGCCGAACGACAAAGATCCAGAGTCCGGTTATTAAAAAAAGAATGCTCAGCATTAATAAAACCCCTCTTATGAAAGTACCGGGTCGAATAAAAGATTCAAATCCAGCAACAAGTATGCAATAGCTTCCTAATAATGAGATGAAAATAAGGCTTCCTCTAAGTAGCTTATTATAGAAAAACTTACGACGAAAAGAAGTAAACTGGTCGTTAAGGGATGGATCAATCATTTCTTAAATTTCTGGCAATTTAACAAGTGAGGAAAACTCATGTGATCTGCTATGTAAATATAGTTAGCGTATAAGATAAGATTGAATTTTGAACTTTCTAACAGGTAAGATAAGTGTTAAATCTATTTTTGTTTTCAATTCATATTCAAAAGTTATATGCTTACTTTAAAATTTCAAGTGTTAGACTAAAATTAAAGAGTTTTTCCCCGCAATAAGCCAATAAAAGAAGCCATTTAGGATTAATTATATGGCAGCTGTAGTATATTATTTGGGGGTTATTTCGAAAGACTTTATAGCATTAATATACCCTTATTGCTGTGTCGGATGTATGACTGTTTTGGTAAATAACGAGTCATACTTGTGTACCCGATGTTTTTGAATTTACCTTACTTTGACTCATCACCTGGTCAAAATCAAAGACTCTCTTAATTTTTCTGATTTTTATCAAAGGTATTTTCCGTTCAAGTCTACTTATTGCTTAATAAGAAGGGGCTTGCGCAAGCGATATAAATGGCTTCAAGTATTGGGGAAATAAAGCATTGACTGTGTTGATGGGACGTTATTTTGGCCCTTTTTTAGTCCTTAAAGCAGGACTCAAAGCGGATTATCTCATACCTATTCTTTTACATTTAGACAAGGAGAAAAAGAGAGGGTTTAACCAGAGTTGCGAAATAGCAAGGGGTCTTTCAGAGAAAACGGGTATTACTATTAAGGATGACGTTATTCTAAGAGTAAGACAAGATAAATCATAGAGTAAACAGGATAGGGTAGCGCGTTGGCAAAATCAAAAAGAAGTGTATGTCAGTCTAAAGTTGGATGCTTTGAAAGGAAGGCCGGTAATTGTAGTTAATGATGTCATCACAATAGTAGCCACCATGGCGGTTGTTTGTGAATTGATCGCTTCGAAAGTACGAGAAATTACTATTTTGGCCCATGCTATGGGAAAATAAATAGGGAATAGTATAATTTTTTAAATAAAAGAAAGGGTGAGGGATTGATTCTTCGGTTAGATGCGGACTTCTTAATCGAGCCTCTATGATTGAGATAAATTTCTTATCGCTAGACCTATTTTATTTTAAGGAGATAATTAGTTGATCAAGCACCTCTTAAAATGGTGAGAGAGGGTGTTTTTTATCCTAAGAAAGGATTATCTCTACCTTATTTGGTAAAGTCGAATCCCAGCCATTCCAAAAGAAATAAGTACGATACCTAAACCAATAAAGTGAAAAACTTCAGGATTTGCACCTACAAACTCTCCACGAATGCGGGCCAAAAAAGTCATGGCCATCACGAAACCAACATAATAGAAATACATCAGATGGGAGGCTATTTTTCGGATGTTGCCTATAAAGAATGGATAGCAAAGGATCCCAACATAGGCCAAGAAGCCACCAATGACTTTAATAGGAACTATGGGTAAGTCATTGAGCTCTACAGAGGCAGCTAAGAAGCCAAAATGTATGAGGTGCATGATACTGAAAACGGTGACCCATTTTTTGGTTCTAATAAGGGGGAGATTAAGGGTATGCTCCTTTATGAACCAATAGAATGCAAGTAAATATAAGACAAACGAAAATCTTCCAGAATAGCGAGCAGCATACCTAAATACCTCTCCTAAGTCATCTTTCAAAAGAAAAAAGGTGAAGAAAAGAACGCTCTCAAATATAATACCAATTAAGATAAGAAGTCTTGGTGATATCTTGCTTTTCATCTACTCAATATTCATAATGATGGGAAAATAAAATTTTATGGCGGGTAAGCATAAAAAAAGCGATCCGTGGAAATGCAGATCGCTTTTTTTGTATTAATGTTTTTTTAGTAATTTGACCCAGCATGGACCATGGCACATCTGAAGCCAATGGCATTTGTAGAGGAATCTTCAAAAAGAGCGCGTCGGGTTCCCGGAGACATCCAATAGGCGACATCTTTCCAAGATCCTCCTTTGAAAACTCTCATACGTTTCATAGGAGGATTGTCCACATTATATTGTGAACGAGGCACACCTGCATTGAGGGCCTCTTCTTCAGTTTCATAAGCTCTTTCGTTTCCAATGAAGCTGTAGCCGCCATCGTACGCATCTTCTTCATCTAATACATTATCACGTCTGAACGGATTTAAGTCATCCATATCTTGAAAAGAGAGTGGACGATAGACATCTTGGACCCATTCGTTTACATTTCCAGCCATATTATATAAGCCATAATCATTCGGAGGGTAATTATAAACATAGTCGGTAATCATAGACCCATCATTTAATTTTCCCGCAATACCGGCATAATCACCTCGACCTCTTTTATAATTTGCCAACATGTATCCAATAGATTTACCATAAGGATTTCTAAGCGCATGACCATCCCATGGATAAATTCTACTATTAGTTTGCGTTTCATCTAACCACTGAGTTCCAATAAGAGCTTGAGCGGCATATTCCCATTCGGCTTCGGTAGGAAGACGGTAAGCGGGCAAAACGATACCACTTTCAATTGGGACGCGAGGACTGTTTCCTTGTACATTGCCAACCTCGGTATTTTCGTCTTCAGCGAAAGCATCGTCTTCAGCGAAAGCATCGTCTTCGTCATCTTCATTTTCTTCGAAAAAGCCAGCGTCTGTTGCCAACTTAAGGTTTACTACTTCAGTTCGCCAAGCACAATAATTTACAGCCTGCCTCCAGTTAATACCTACTACAGGAAAAAATCTAAATCCAGGATACCTGTAATAATGTGAAACATAAGGATCATTGAAGGCAAGATCTCGTGACCAGACAGTGGTATCCGGTAAGTTATTTTGCCAATAAATCTCTTCAGAGTCAATACGGATATAGTGCTCATATTCGAGCCAGTTGATGTTTGTTATCTCAGTTTCATCCATATAAAAGGAGGCGACTGTTACTGAACGCTCGACATTATCTCTTGTGTATATTATGTCTTCTTCCACCGAACCTAAGACGGTTCTACCCCCCTCTATAAAAACAAGGTTAGGACCTACGGGTTGACCGGCATACTCACTGACTTGAAAACTACCTCCATCTTCTTCATCGACATTCCATTCTAAACCTGTGACCGTACTGCTGTTTCCAGGATTGGAACTATTCGGATTACTTCCTCCAAAAATACAAGAGGTTAATATTGATGCGACTGTTATGGTAGAGGTCAATGCCTTCACCACAGAATAAATATTTTTCATAAGATTGGTTAACTATCTTTAAACTTAATAATGCTAATGTAGGCAAAAATTATATTATTTATCGAAATGAAAAATGAAAAAGTGGGTTCTTCTTCCTAAAAAGCAAAAAAATAGCCTAGAAAGATCTAAATTTTCAAAAATGAAGCGAAAACAGGGAAGGAATCATCGAGGGAATGAACATGATCAATAGAAAAAATCAATTTTTGGTTTTGTTCTTTGATTTTGCAACGTTGGGGATGATTTTGGGCAAATTGAATGAGATTTTTAAAAGCAGAAGATAGAAAATAGGCTTCTTTTTTACCTTCTAATATGTGTAACTTCATCGTACTGTTTTTTAATACAATTTTATCTAATCCAAAATCGCGGCCAAGCCAACGCAATCGAACCGATTTTATCAATTCGTTTACAGGTTCAGGCAGCGCACCAAATCGATCTTTGGTGCTGTTTTGAAGGGTTAATAAGGCGTCATCTGTCTCTACATTATCTAAATCATTGTATAATCTAAGCCTTTCAGAGGTATTGGTAATATATTCTTGAGGAATAAGGATTTCTAGATCTGTTTCTAACACACAATCACTGAGAAATGAATCAGAGACCTTTTCATATACTAAGTTGTCTTGAAATAATTCCTTGAATTCATTTTCTTTCAATTCAAGGACCGCATCATCGAGGATTTTATGATACATATCAAAACCAAGATCATTTACGTAACCGCTTTGTTCACTTCCTAAAAGATCCCCGGCACCTCGAATATCTAAATCTCTCATGGCCACTTTGAAACCATCACCCAGCTCAGAGAATTCTTCTAGTGCAATCAAGCGTTTTCTGGCATCAGAAGAGACCGTGGAATTAGCAGGGGTTAACAAATAACAATAAGCTTTGGTATTGGATCGCCCCACCCTACCCCGCATCTGATGAAGATCAGAGAGACCAAACATATGTGCCCTATTTATGATGATCGTATTGGCATTGGGGATGTCTAATCCAGACTCGATAATGTTGGTTGAGATCAGTACATCGTACCTACCATTTATAAAGCCGACCATGACCTTTTCTAATTTGGGACCGGCCATTTGCCCATGTGCAATGGCAATGCGCGCATCAGGAACAAGTTTATAAATCAGATTGGCTAAACTTTCAATATCTCCAATTCGGTTATGAACAAAAAAGATTTGGCCTTTTCTTCTAAGTTCATGATGAACCGCATCTCTAATCACTTCTTCACTGAATTCACAGACTTCTGTAGTAACGGGGACTCTATTTGGAGGCGGGGTTGAGATGATAGACAAATCTCGAGCCCCCATCAGAGAAAAATGAAGGGTCCGAGGGATGGGAGTAGCGGTCAGTGTCATGGCGTCTACATTCACGCGTAATTCTTTCAATTGCTCCTTAATTTTAACACCAAACTTTTGTTCTTCATCAATAATCATGAGGCCAAGGTCTTTGAAAGTCATGTCTTTATTTACAATGCGGTGGGTACCAATGAGAATATCTATGTGTCCGTCATGCAATTTTTTTTTAATGGCTGTAATTTCCTTGGCGCTTTTAAATCGATTTATAAAATCAACGGTTATTGGAAAATCACGAAGCCGTTCTGAGAAGGTTTGATAATGTTGGAGGGCCAAAATTGTGGTAGGAACCAGAACGGCTACTTGTTTATTGGCGTTTACCGCTTTAAAGGCTGCTCGAATTGCCACTTCCGTTTTTCCAAAACCGACGTCTCCACAGATCAGGCGATCCATAGGATGCACTCGCTCCATATCTGTTTTGATATCTACAGTAGCGGAATGTTGATCTGGGGTTTCTTGGTACATAAAGCTGGACTCTAATTCAGCTTGCAAAAAAGTATCCTTAGGAAATGCAAATCCGGGAGCTGTTTTCCTTTTGGCGTATAGGGTGATTAATTCTTTAGCTATGTCTTTTACCTTACTTTTAACCCGGTTTTTTTTCGTTTCCCAATCTTTAGAACCGAGTTTACTGGTGGCGGGAGGCCCACCCTCTTTTCCTGTATACTTAGAAATTTTATGCAAGGCATGTACGCTTACGTATAGTAGATCATCATCTCTGTATACTAAACGGATGACCTCTTGTTGATTTCCATTGCGCATGACTTTATCTAGTCCGGCAAAACGGGCAACACCGTGGTCAGTATGAACGACATAATCACCTGTTTGTAAAGATTTGAGCTCTCTGAGGGTAAGGGCCTTTTTTTTGTTGAATTTGGGCTTTTCATTCCTTCGATGTATCCGATCAAAGATTTGATGGTCCGTCAAACAAGCAATTTTTGAATTAGGAGAGATAAAGCCTGCGTTGAGGCTACCCGTGATTCCAGAAAAAGATAAAGAGGGATCAATTTCCTCAAAAATGGTCGCCAGTCGCTCAAGTTGTTTTTCAGAATCGGAGAAAATAAAAATATGAAACCCGTCGTGTTGTAATGCGCCAAGATTATCTACCAAGAACTCGAAGTTTTTATTAAATGAAGGTTGAGGCTGATTTTCAAAATCGATTTCAAAAGAAGGTGATAAAAAAGCACGCTTACCAAATTCTATCACTTTACGTTTTTTTAAGAGTGAGGAAAAAGAGGCAGAGGTTTCGTAAAGTAAGGAGGGAGATTGAACGACTTGAGTATTGTTACTTATTGAGATAATGTCATGGAATGAATCTGCCGCTTTGTCAAATGCTTTAGAGATGATATCCTGAGTTTCTCTTAAATCTTTGATCCAAACCAATGTGTTTTCTGGCAAATATTCCAACAAAGAAATTCGCTCTTCTTTTAATAATTGGGTATGCGTATTGGGCATGATGGAAGCCCATTCAAGTGAATTTTTTGATAATTGAGTTTCTGGATCAAACGAACGAATACTTTCAATTTCGTTTCCAAATAATTCGAGACGTAGCGGAAATTCAGAGCTAAAGGAGAACACATCAACAATGCCTCCTCTTACGGCGAATTGTCCGGGGTCATAGACGAAATCAGTACTTTCAAAACCATAGGTTGAGAACAATTCCGACAAAAAAGGTATGTCAACGTTTTCTCCGACATTTGCTTTAAAGACGTTTTGAATCAGCGAACGTTTGTTGAGGACTTTTTCTACTAGAGCTTCTGGATAGGTTACGATGATTTTGGTTTCTTCATTAAGCACTCTTGTCAAAGTTTCAGAACGGTGAAGGATATTGGCGTTGTCTATGGATTCGGGCTGATAAGGTTTCTTGTATGAAGTAGGAAAAAAAGAAGGGACCCTTGATTCTTCTAAATGATTTAAGTCAGTCATGAGTAAATCTGCATCCTCTTTGTCGTGCATGATTACGAGTAGAGGCTGCTCAATTTTTTCTGAGGAAATCAATAAATTCATAGCATCAGAACTGCCCACCAATCCTTTCAGTTTGATGTTTTTTTGGGGTTCGCTAATCTTTGCCAAAAGAAGATTAAGCGCAGGGTCATTTTTAAAAAGTGAGACGACTTCTTTTACTTTCATTTCTGAATTTTATAACTCGTCGACAAAGCTAAAACTTTCCCTTTCCAAAAAAATCTTACGTGATCAAAAGGAAGTAAAAACACCAAAGAAATTTTGAGTGGTAAGGAAAAAATCAAATAGGCCTTTGTAACTAATTAAAAATACGGAGAATCCCATATTATTGTGGTAGAAAGAAGAGAGAAGATGGTTCATTTAGACAAGGAACAATTATTGGCCCAAGGCGTAAATACCTCAGAAGTAGGGGAGCAAATAAAGCGTTTTCAAAAGGGATTTCCCTTTGCAAAATTGATAAAATCCGCCAAGGTTTCGGAGGGCATCATAAGTTTGAATGTAACACAAAAAAAAGAATTACGATCCCTTTATGAACAGCGTGGAAAAGCTAAAAAAAAGGTAAAGTTTACCCCAGCCTCAGGAGCGGCAACCCGAATGTTTAAGGGGCTTTTCGAATATCTGTCAGCAGTAAATCAGTACCAAGGAAAAGAGAATGAGATGCTCCCACCTACAGCTGAAGTAGCGCATTTTTTGAACCATTTGTCGCAATTTCCTTTTTATGAAACGCTGAAAGCAGGGCTTCTCGAAAAAGGAATCTTTGAGGAAGCGCCTGCGGAGGTAATAAAGGAATTATTGCAGGAAAAAGGCTTGAATTATGGGCAGTTACCCAAAGGACTGATCAACTTTCATGCTTATCCAGAAGGAGTGCGGACGCCAGTCGAAGAGCATCTTGTTGAGGGATGTTTGTATGCCGCCGACGATCAAGGACGCGTCCACATCCATTTTACCATTAGTGTCCATCATCGCGATGCTTTTAATAGGCTCTTAAACGAAGTGCGCAAGAGTTATGAAAAAGCGTATGGAAAAATCATAGAAATCAGCCTGAGTGAGCAAAAAAAAGCAACCGATATAATAGCGGTAGATTTGAAAAATAATCCTTTTAGAAAAGACGATGGGTCTCTACTTTTTCGTCCAGCTGGCCATGGGGCCTTGCTCGAGAACCTCAATGAAATCGATGCCGATCTTATTTTTATAAAGAACATAGACAACATTTCTATTGACCGATATCCATCAGCGACCATTGAACACAAAAAAATATTGGGAGGAAAGTTAATAGAGGTCCAAGCTAAAGTGTTTTCCCTTTTAAAAGAATTAGAGACAACTTGCTCTGAACAAAGGCTGATTGGGATGAATCAATGGGTGCGTAAAGAATTGGGCTTTGATTCATCGGTTGATCTCGATAGAGGGGCTTTATGGGACCACTTGAATCGCCCGATCAGAGTTTGTGGGATGGTGAAAAATGAGGGAGAACCAGGGGGAGGGCCTTTTTGGACAGCTACAGATAAAGGAAGATCTCTACAAATTGTGGAGGGGGCACAGGTGAATTTTAATATAATGGAACAAAAACAGATTTTTGAAAGCGCAACTCATTTTAATCCCGTTGACATTGTTTGTGGTGTTAAAAATTACAAAAATGAAAAATTTAATTTGCTGGAGTTTCGCGATTTAAGTTCAGGAATCATCACTCAGAAGTCTCAAGGAGGGAGGGATCTTAAAGCACAGGAATTGCCCGGTTTATGGAATGGTGCTATGTCGTATTGGCACACTGTTTTTGTGGAAGTTCCTTTGAGCACGTTCAATCCAGTAAAAACAATTAACGACTTATTGAAGCCCGCGCATCAATAATGAGCTGAGAATGACGATTATTGATATTGGATAAGACCATTTTGCGATTAATTGGAAAGGATAGATGATAGGAAAGCCATAAGAAAATAAGTATCTGGGAGAACAACAAAAACAGAGGAATCTTATTTATTATCGGATGATTAAAAGAATCAAAAAACGAAATTTAAAAGCAGGTCATATTCCATTAACTTCGCATTTAGAAAGATAGAATGGAAGTTATTTATGTACTTATAGGGGATAGGTGGAGGCGGTTCACTTGGCTATTACTTGCAGGAGGGGCCTCAGCCATATTATATGCGTATGGCATTAAAGTGGTGCATGATACACTGACTACAGAAAATAATGTGGAAAACATAATCTCTGTAGTTCTATTGATCACCGTTTCAGTGGGTCTTTCAGTTTTTTCAGGACGGTATATGAATCGTCTTTTTGAAGAAAAAATTGATGTTTTAAGAATTGATTTGAGTCGAAAAGTAATGAGGTCCTCATTTGAAACAATAGAAAGAAAGGCGATAAAAATAGCGCCCATTTTAACGGCTGAAGTCAATACCCTGACCGGTTTCGTTAAATTGCTACCGGAAGCGATCATTTCGAGTTTGAAAATTTTTGGGATTCTCATGTACATGTTATGGCTATCTTGGCAAATATTTCTATTTATTGTGTTGCTCTTAGGGGTCATTTTGGCCATTAATTTTAGTGTTTTGGGAAGGGTTCATAGAGAAGAAAGAAAGGCGAAAGAATTTAATCTCGGTATTTATGCCACTATACAAGGGATGGTTACAGGAATAAAAGAATTAGTACTCAACAAAAAACATCACGATAGTTATATTGAGAGGGCCATTGCTCCTAAAAGTAATGGGTTCGCCCGGCAAAACATTATACTCAATAACATCAATCTTTTTTTAATAAAATCACCTGAGTGGATTGCCATTATGGCCATTGCAGGCCTGGTTATGTTTGCAGAAAATATTTCTTGGTTTTCAGAGGAGGAGTTTATTAAGTTTTTTACTTTAATGCTTTTTCTCCTACCCTCAATGATTGTTTTAATCAGCTTTTTTAGTGGGGTAAAAAGAATGAAAGTAGCGGTTGAAAAAATCAATGACTTAGGGCTTGAATTAGGAAAAAAAACGGACTACAATGAGGAAAATGTTGAATCTTTGAGCTTGAGTGAGGAAAGCGGCGGAAGGATTCGAAAAAAGGCATGCCTAATCGAATTAGAAAAAGTCACCTATAGCTATCAGTCTAACAAGCGTGTTTTTACGATTGGACCGATCAGTTTGAAAATTTATAAAAATGAAGTTTTATTTGTTATTGGAGGGAATGGTAGCGGAAAAACAACGTTTTCAAAATTACTTACGGGGCTGTATACACCGGAAAAAGGGCAGATAATTTTTGGAAGCCAGCCCATAACCCCTGCTATGGTTTCCAGTTATCGAAATGTACATTCCGCTATCTTTGCAGATTCTTATGTATTTGATGATCTCACCTACTTGAAAGACTCACCGATGTGGATGTATGCCAAAGAGCTCATTCAAATGCTAGAATTGGAGGATAAAATTTCGCTAGATCAGATGATGTTATCGGATGTAAATTTATCTTACGGTCAAAGAGGAAGGTTGAATCTACTCAGAACCATTTTAGAAGATAAGCCGGTCATGCTGTTCGATGAGTGGGCAGCAAATCAAGACCCTTATTTTAAGAAAAAATATTACCGAAAAATCATCCCTGAGTTGCGGAAAATAGGGAAAACAATCATTGTCATCAGCCATGACAGCAATTATTATGATTTGGCGGATCGAATTATTGAATTTTCTGAAGGAAAGGTGTTTTCGACAACCATAAACAAATGATCATTTGAGAACGTTTTTGCATCATTGGTTTGGGATACCAACAAGACCGGGTAAAGGACCGTTTTTGAAAGCGCCCATTGAAATTGCAGCGGATCAAAGCCCAAAACTGAGTTTTTGTATTACCCATAAAAATAGATTCGAATATCTTCAAAAAACGTTATTTCAAAATTTAAAAGACAACGAAGAAGACCGGTTAGATATTGAGTTTATATTAATGGATTTTCATGAATCTGATGAGGTCATGCATTGGATAAAGGAAACCTTTCCTAAAGAGATTGGTCAAGGCTATTTAAAATATTTTAGGGCTAAGATGCAAGGTTGGTCGGCACCATTGGCAAAAAACACAGCTCATTATGTCGCGAGCGGTATAATATTAACCAATTTGGATTGCGATAATTTTACTGGTATGGAAGGAGGAAGATTTGTATTGGAACAATATTACAAAGAGGAGAGCAATCTAATGCTTTGGCAATTCAGTAGGGTGAGGAGAGATGGGTCCTACGGAAGGATGTCGTTTTATCAGCAGGCTTTTGAGGATCTTGGAGGCTATGATGAAGGGCTATTGGAGATGGGCTTTCAAGACAATGATCTTATGTTAAGGGCTTTAAAGATGGGCGTCAAGAGAATAGAACGTAACGAAAAATTATATAACAAGGCCATCAAGCATGAAAAATACAAACCGGCTCACATCTCATTTCGAAGTATGGAGCGTTGGAACAAAGCACGCTCTAAGATGAATATCAAACAACAAAAACTGAGTGCAAATAATGGCAGCTATGGTCTACGAGAAGGAATTCTGTTTATGAATAAAGAGGGAGAAATGGAGCCTTTTGAAAAAGGCTAATTCTTATCTTGGTACTGCATGATTTAGATAAGCTTAATTTTGACATGCGCTGTCTTAAGCACAAGAATAGGGAACAGATGATTCAACAAGAAGAAAAATGAAATCAAAATTTGATTTATATCAGTTGATTACGCCGAACATTGACGATTATGCTCAATATGGGATGGCATCTGTTTATGGATATGCTCAAAAACACGGATACAGTTATTCAGTTCAGCGCTCACAATTGGTTGAAGATATGCATGTGAACTGGACCAAAATAGAGATGATTAGGCAGGCCTTATTATTGAGCGCATCTAAATGGATTGTGCTTTTTGATGCAGACCTTATCTTGATGAATAGTGAGATTTCCTTAGATTTTTTTATTGAAAAGATGCCTTCGAACATTCACATTCTTATGCCAGGAGATACCCATTTTTTTAAATGGAGAAAGCCTAATGCGGGCTTTATTATGGTGAGAAGATCTCAGCAGGGTAGGAAAATTGTGGATGAGTGGATGAAGGCGTCTAGGGGTGAGGGGCGTCATTTGGCAGATAAACATCCACGGAATCAAGGTGTATACTGGAACTATGTGATGCCTAAATTTTATAATAATCAACAGCTTATTTCAAGGAGGTATTGTGCCAAATATCATTGGTTTTATCGTTTCATTGGACACGGGAAATTTGCTTTTCATATCACGCAAACAGATGATCAGAACCGGAGCGAAAACATGAAGAAGTTAGTTTCACAAAAGGTGCCTATAACAATCATTGAATGGGCCACCGCTAAATTAAGGAGTCATCGGAGTGGGCTCCTGAAATTATTATAGGGCAACCAATTAAGAAGGATCAATTCTTTAATGTTTTTCTTTAAAATGATATTGTGCAGTTTCATTGCGCATTTCTTTCCAATTAGGATGGCTTTTCCATAATCCAGTACTGCTCCCCTTATCTTCAATATCTTGGATTTTTCCATTCAGCTTATTGGTGACAAGATGATGACCTAAAGCCCCATGGGCTAGATGAGCATTGATGACAATGTCATCACAAAGGACAAAGGAACTGGGACCTTCAGGAAGGATGGGAATGTTATTTAATCCTTCTTTTTTAAAAAAAATCATGCGCCCCTTAATAATATCCACTTTTAAACATTTTTGAGGAAAACTGAGATGTTTAGGGATACCGATTGACCCTAGTTTTTGTAGTCCTTTGGCGAGGACATTTTTAGGAAAGTAGAGATTATTTTTTCCAAGAATTACTCCATAAGGGCCAATGGCCATCCCTTTATGACTCTTTTCTTCGTATTCTTTTACTAGAAGCTCTAAAGCATCCTCTTTGGTAATCAATAAGTCGTCGTCGTGCGACATGATATAATCGTTTTTAGCAAATGTGCCCATAAACCACCGAGGCCAACAGCGAACATTATCTGAGGAATTTAAAACCCAATCAACATCAGCGTGAACAAAAGGTTCTGGAGCATTGTTCCAAACAAAGATTTCACAGGGAATGGTTTGCGATTTCAAAGCCAAAATGATTTTATTTAGATTCTCTCGACGTTTATAGTTCATCAGCAAAACAGTAACCATATGTTGTAAAATTTAAGAGCTAGAGCGTCTACAAAGGATTCACTAAAAAGTAAAATTAATCATGGAATGGTATGAAAAGGGGAGTTTCTACTAAAGTTTTTATTTCCACTCCTATTTAAAATGTTAAATTTACGGACTGAAAGAATCTCCTTAACAACCATATAATGATAATAAGGCCTTTATAGAACAGGAGAATATATAGATAATATTTTGGCAGGTGAATCTGAGACTCATGCAAAAGCTTTTCTTTGTTTCAATATTTTTGTTGGTTAGTATTGATTTAATCAAGGCTCAGGTTGATGTACCTGGGGACTTGGAGAACGAATATTTTCAATTATTAGCTCTTAAAAATCAGCAGGTTAATCATTTGGGTTATGGGCTGACGATTGATCCATTTTTTGATTCTTTGGAGTGGTTTTTATGGGATCGATTCCAATCTAAAATAAACGTAACTGAGGGTCTGACCCTTTTAGACTTAGGATTCAAAACACATATTAATACAGCTTATCCACGAGGTTACAACGACGGCCCCTCTTGGCGGGGGCGAGGCCTCACTCAGGAAGTCAACGTGGGGTTGCGTTTGAAAAAAAACAGGTTTTCATTGACTTTTTTACCCAACATTTTTTATTCTCAAAATGCTTCCTTTGAGCTTGCGCCCCAGATTAAAAAAGACGTGAGCCCTTTTTCTTATCAATTTGCGAACAAGGCTTCCGTTTCTTATCGAACCGATTGGGTTCAGCGGTATGGGGATAAAGCGTTTGTGAATTTTCATTTAGGGCAGTCGGAGCTTAGATATCAAGACAGTATTTTCACCGTGGGTCTGGGAACCCAAAACTTAAAATTAGGACCAGCGAACATCAGTCCAATCATTTTAAGTCGTAACGCAGGGGGTTTTCCTAGTTTAGATTTGGGGACGGCCCAACCGCTTCCGCTTCATTTTAAAAATAAAGACTTGGGAGCTTTTGAAACCAAGATCATTTTTGGTCAACTGTCCGAATCTAACTATTTTGATAATTTTCCGGAGAATAATAAGCTATTTTTTACAGGAATGACGGTAGGTTATAGCCCTCCTTTTTTGCCAAATTTAGTATTGGGCTTCAATAAAGTATTGTACAAGCAAAGTAAGTATTTTACGCCACCCGACTTAGCTGCGTTGTTTTGGGTTTTTGATCAAGGAATCATGATTGATTCAGTGTTAACTAAAGATTCCTTTGATCAAATGGCTTCATTGTTTGTAGATTGGAAGTTTGAGGAGGCTGATTTGAGGATCTATTTTGAATGGGCAAAGAATGACTTTAGTGGGGATTTTATTCGAATCATTACTGAACCAGAGCACGGTAGAGCCTATACTATAGGCCTTGAAAAGGCGTTTGATCTCCGCAAAGAAAAAGTCTTATATTTCATGATGGAACACAGCAATTTGGTCAGAAATCAAAGCTGGCTGTACCGCGCCAACCCACCATATTATCAACACATAATCGTAGATCAGGGCTACACCCATCAAGGGCAAGTATTGGGAGCGGGGATTGGTGGGGGTTCGATGAGTCAATTTCTAGGATTAAGCCTCTACGATCAAAAAAGTCTTTTAGGAATTGATTTTCAAGCCATTAGGTTTGATGATGATTATTTCTTAGAAATGGATCATGGTAGTGGCCAAAAAGAGCTCTATAATCGACATCAAAATGAGTTCAGCTTAGGGCTTAAATATCAAAGACGCTTCCAAAAAGGAGCCATAGGCGCTAAAATGATTAACAGTTTTTATATGAATCGATATTATATTTTGGATAATAATGAATATAATTTATCACTTAATATTCAGGCTAAGTATTTCTTACATCAGTCTAAATAACAATCGTGTTAAGGGAGCGCAGTTTTTTCGGCAACCTTATTCAAGGGCCTTCTAGTTTTATCTTTACCTAATCGGGAGAGAGAGGGCATTTATGCGTTCTGGCCAAAGAATCGAGCGCTATTATGAATGAGCAAGAGAGGGATCCTCTCTTCGGAGCTTCAGGATGTGCGTTTATCCCTAAAGGGGGCTACTGCGTGATCGTAAATTCACCCTTGGCCTTGCGGATCCTTGACAAAGGCCAGTTAAAAGAAAAAAAGATGAAAGGATGAGCGACACCCCTTTAAGAATTTTTAATTACCAAAACTACAATACTCTAAAAACCCAGCATCATGACCAATGGGAGAGCCATCAGGCGCTTTAAGTGTCTCGGTTTCCTTAACCTCTTCAGGATTTTCTAGCCAAAGGGCAATGAGGGCAGCCATGCTTTTATAATGCGCGGCATCCTCGAAAACCTCAGTTTTTCTGCCGTTGCAGTAGTCCAAGAGTTCAAGAATCAGCGCATAACTGATGGATTTAACATCGGTTTGCGATCCTTCGTGCACGTTAAGTAACATTAATTTATCTAGAATTTTTCGCTCAACAATGCGTTGAATGGCGCGCTCTTCAGGATTGGAATGCGGGGTGTACCACGTACTTTCAAGGAGTCGGCGGATGACTGGAGCCAGTCCAGGCTGCTGGGCATCTAGGTCGTGATACATGACCAAGCGATTGGCCCGGTGCGGATGGAGTAAAAAAGACAACGACATCTCACTTGCCGTTTCAACAGCGGTATAATAATCGAAAACAGGCCCCATTTTACTTCCAAAAGATTCCCTACTTCTATCATATTCTTGTGCTTTGGGGGGAATTTTGGCCAATAATGTTTTAGAAAGCATTAAAGACTTTGGCTGCACGGTTTGAATGAGGGCCCCGAGGGCTTCCCACTGTGCGTCGGGAGCGATCATGGCCGTTTTTAGTTGAAGATCTCCTTTTATGGAATAGCTATAGTCTAAGCCCCCGACAACCTTAGAGGCGGCCTCTATTTGATACCGGTGAAAAAGATACATCGGAACCAAGACCTCTTCCAATGACGAGTACGGGGAGCCCATGGGAAGACTCTTTTCAGATAAATTACCGAGGACTTTTTCTCTAACCATCATCATGCGACTCAATTCGTTGGCGGCCCCAGCACCTTCATCCCATAGATGTGCAATAGGATGTGCACCATCGGCTGCTCTAGCGTCTCGGTCTGATATAAAGCGAAGACCCTTCTTATGCGTTTCTTCAAGCAAGGTGTTGAGTGCGGCGTGGGCATCTATGCCCTCATCATATTGGGTGTATCCAAATTTAATGGCGGCGATATCCCATTCGCCAATATTGACATCATAGGCGTCAGATAAATCGATTTCCCCGGCGCTATCCAATTTGACCAAAGGATGTGGATAGTCCATCACAGAGGCGCGATCATCACTACTGGCGGCATAATTATGTACTAAGCCGAGGGTATGTCCCACTTCGTGTGCTGCCAATTGCCGAAGGCGTGATACGGCAAGGGTCATGTGGGGACCTACTCCTTCATCATATTCATTTAAGAGCCCCTGGGCAATTAAAAAGTCTTGTCTAACTCGCAAGGAACCTAAGCTTACTTGTCCTTTAATGATTTCTCCGGTTCTGGGGTCAACGATAGAGGATCCGTAGGACCATCCACGGGTAGATCGATGTACCCATTGTATCATGTTGTATCGAATATCCCAAGGATGGGCACCCTCAGGGAGCAATTTAATTTGAAAAGCATTGATGAACCCAGCGGCCTCAAAGGCCTGATTCCACCATTTGGCTCCGTCCATTAAGGCAGATCGAACGGGTTCAGGGGCACCTCGATCCAGATAGTATATGATGGGTTTTATGGCTTCAGATTTGGCCAATTCAGGATTTTTTTTCTGTAGTCGATGTCTGTTAACAAAGCGCTTTACCAGAGCGGAAGCCACAGGGGTTGCATAGTCTTGATAGGAGGTTGCGTAAAAACCACTGCGGGGATCATAAATTCTTGGTTGATAATTGTCATCTGGCAGCTCAATAAAAGAATGATGTGTTTGTACGGTGATGGCATCGGGAGAAGGGACGACCGATCGCACCCAATTGCCCGTAGCCTGTCCAGTATAGGTCTGAATGACTTCATATTCAGAATTTTTGGGGAAATTGAGCAGATTAGGTAAATATAAAGCAGAACGCGATTTATCGATTTTGAACTGTCCCTGTTTGGCTCTGGACAGTCTCTGGGCAATTCCTTGACTATCTTGTAACAGAAAATCATTTAATTCAATGAGATAAAGAGTTCCCGTGTGTGCTATAATGGGAAATCCCCACAAAATGGATGAGGCGAAAGCTTCTTTAACCGAGTTTACTTCGTCAGGATTGACACTGATGGCACGGTAGTCTTGATTGGGCTGGACCAACATTAATTTTTGTCCATATTTTTTAAATTGAACGACTTTTCTTCCGCCAAGCTTTCCCCTATCCAGACCGAGGTCATTGGAACCAACCCCTGCAGATAAGGTATTGACATATAAAAATTCTGGGGCATTCAGGTCCACGGAAATATATAGCTTGTCTTTAGAAGCATCATAGAAAGAAGGGAAGTAACCTTCCGTACGGCGCAGGTTTTCGGTAAAAGCGGAAATAGAAACTTCTTTTGAAGTAGGGGTGACGGTTCCTTTATTCGCTTTTTTTCTTTGTGCAGTGACGTTTAGAAGTGTTCCCATCAACAGTACCGCGACCCAAATATTTTTCATAATCTTTTTATTTTAATTAATAAAAGGTTTCCTTAACCAATATGAGAAGTAAATATATTCAGAATCAATTGTGAAAGAGCGTTATTTTATTGCAGTGGTATTACCTCAGGATATTCGGGAAGAGGTATACAATTTTAAAAAAATCATGGCAGAACAACATCACGCTTGTCATGCCTTTAAGTCACCGGCTCACATTACGCTTCACATGCCGTTTAAATGGGAAAGCTCAAAAAAGGGGGAACTTGAACAAGCCCTGGCCCAAATGACTTCGGGCCTAAGGCCCTTTGAGGTAGCCCTTCAAGACTTTGGTGTTTTTGAACCGCGTGTGATTTTTATAGACGTCGCTGAAAATAAAGAACTCAGGGAGTTAAGGAGCAAGGTATTATTAGAAATGAGAAAAAGGAATATTTATAATGGAGAGTATAAAAATTTAGGATTTCAACCCCACGTAACCATTGCTTTTAGGGATTTAAGAAAAGCGAACTTTTATGAGGCTTGGGAAACTTTTAAAGATCAAAAATATGAAAGGATTTTTTCTGTAAGTGGCATTACCCTGCTTAAATACCAATCAGACCATTGGCATGAGAGTGGAACTTTTCCATTTATGGATACCAATTGACTGTGTCTGCTTTATTTCTTTGATTTAACCTGAGGCTTTTGACGGTTTTGTTTTTTCGGAAATGAACCAAGTTTTCTTGATCCTTGAAGGCATTGACCAACAAACTGTTGAAAACAGCGATTTCATCAAAGGGGCTTAAGTTTTCGTATTCCAGAAAACACCAGATGCCATTATCTTCTTTTTGGCTCCCCAAATAATGAAGGGGGAGTACTTCTTTGTTGGTTGTGAAACGCAGGTTTTCTAAAAGATATCGTTGTAATAATACATTGAGCTTGGCAGAATCTAATTCCAGAAGGTCTAGATCGGGCTCTTCGGCATAGTCAGAAAGCCCCATTTCCAAGTCATCCGCAAACAGGCGAACACTGATTTTAAGGTGTTTATCATTGGAATCATAGGTTACATCACAAATGCTAACATGAAACGGATGAAAAAGGTATAGTTTCGTAAGAACAATCCAAAGGAACATGGGCAGACAAAGAATTTTAACGTAAATATAATGTCAGAATTTAGATTATATCTTGATTTAGGGGTCTTCCACATATTAGATTTTGCAGGATACGACCATATGTTATTTGTGATGGCTATTGCAGCTATTTATTTGCTCAATGATTGGCGAAAAGTTTTGGTTTTGGTTACGGCTTTTACCATCGGTCACAGCATCACCTTGGCTTTGGCGACGCTAGACTTGATCAAATATGATTTGGAGTTGATAGAATTCTTAATTCCCCTGACCATTTTCATTACAGCCTTGGCTAATTTATTTACTAGAGACCGACGACGATTTGAGGCCACCCAACGAAAAGGCTATATTAATTATTTTTTTGCAGGATTCTTTGGCACCATTCATGGCTTGGGGTTTTCTAGTTATTTAAAAGTTTTACTTGGTGCCGAGCAAATCATTTTAAAGCCATTATTTGCATTCAATATTGGTCTTGAGATCGGACAGATGGTCATTATGACCCTTTTTTTAACCTTAAGTACTGTTTTTGTTGATTTTTTTGGGGTTGACCGTCGGGATTGGAAAATGATTATTTCTTCCATTATTCTTGGTGTTTCTGCAACCCTAATTTTGGGGACTGATTATATGTTTAAATAGAAAATAAGATGAGAAAACGCGCATTTTTTTTAAGTATTTTAATGATGGCCATCCTGGGAGTATGGGGCCAGACGCCCGCACAATGGGGCCAAAAATTTGAGCAATTAGGAACTTCCTTGCCTACGCCAAACACATATAGAACGGCGTCAGGAGCTCCAGGAAAGGATTATTGGCAGCAACGCGCCGATTATAAAATCGAATTGACACTGGACGATGTAAAACAGCAAATAGAGGGCACAGAGGCCATCACTTATTTTAATCAGTCACCTGATCCATTGGATTATTTATGGCTACAGCTAGATCAAAATTTTCGTGCTCAGGATTCCGAAACTCCTTTAGTGACGGAGTATTTTATGAAGGATTCCGTAAGCGCAAAAGAGTTATTCACTATTCAAAATAATTTTGATGGGGGATTTCGGATAGATAAAGTTTTAGATGAAGCCGGTCAACCCCTCGCTTATTTCATAAATAAAACCATGATGCGGATCAATTTGGAGCATCCCTTGTTACCGGGAGCGCAGATGACCTTTCAGGTTGATTGGCATTATAAAATTAATGACCGTATGAGTTTAGGAGGGCGTTCGGGCTACGAATATTTTCCGAAAGATGATAATTATTCTTATACGATTGCTCAGTTTTATCCTAGAATGGCCGTTTATGATGACGTGGAGGGTTGGCAAAACAAACAGTTTCTTGGGCGAGGAGAGTTTGCTTTGAGTTTTGGAAATTTTGAAGTCGCCATGACTGTTCCAGAGGATTTTATAGTGGGCGCAACAGGGACATTACAAAATCCTAAAGACGTCTTGACGTCAAAAGAGCAACTGCGATTTGAGAAGGCGAAGCAGTCTTTTGAAGATCCTGTGATTATTGTGACGCAGGAGGAAGCGATTCAAAAGGAGGCCCATAAAAAACGAGGGAAGGCGACTTGGACGTTTAAAGCGGACAGCGTAAGGGATTTTGCTTTTGCGGCATCTAGAAAATATATTTGGGATGCCATGGCAGTAGATTTGAATGGTAAAAAATCATTGGCGATGTCTTATTATCCCAAGGAAGGGAATCCCCTTTGGGAATCCCATTCGACCCGAGCGGTACGTCAAACACTGATCACCTATTCTCGGTACACCATTGACTACCCTTACCCTGTGGCGATTTCAGTGCATGCGGCCAGCTTAGGTATGGAATACCCTATGATTTGTTTCAATTTTGGACGACCAGAAGCCGACGGAACCTATACAGATGAAACCAAGTGGAGGATGATTTCGGTCATCATTCATGAGGTGGGACATAATTTTTTCCCTATGATTATTAATTCAGACGAGCGGCAATGGACTTGGATGGACGAGGGATTGGATAGTTTTGTTCAGTCCATTGCAACAAAAGAATATGATGCTAATTTTCCTGTGGGCCGGGGTGCCCCTGAGCAGATCATTCCTTATATGAGCGGCGAGCAGGGGTTGTTGAGACCCATCATGACCAACTCTGAACAAATTCTTCAATTTGGAAACAATGCTTATGCAAAACCAGCAACCGCGTTGTCTATCTTAAGAGAAACGGTTATGGGACCCGAGCTGTTTGATTATGCCTTTAAGAAATATGCAGAAAGATGGGCCTTTAAAAGTCCTGCCCCTGCAGATTTTTTCAGAACGATGGAAGATGCTTCTGCGATAGATTTGGACTGGTTTTGGAGGGGCTGGTTTTACACTACTGATTATGTAGATATTGGTGTGGAAGAAGTGAAGCATTACCGCATGCAGACCGAGGAGGAGGGGTTGGAAAAACGCCAGATCTCGGGAGAAGACAAAAAGTTGAATACCGAACAAAAAAGGTTTACAGAAGAAGTAAATACCTTTGTATTTAAAAATACTGAAGCCAAGGAATATCGAGAATTCAAAAATAAGTTCAATGAAATAGAGATAAAGGAAGGGTTTGCGGACCAAAACTTTTATGAAGTTAAGTTGGCAAACAAAGGGGGCTTGGTCATGCCGGTTATTATCGAATGGAGTTATGCCGATGGAAGTACGGAACGGGAAAAATTACCTGCTGAAATTTGGCGAAAAAACGAAAAGGAAGTCACCAAAGTCTTTGTAAAATCCAAAGAGGTCGTAGGAATAGTTATTGATCCCAATAAAGAAACCGCCGATGCAGATACGGGAAATAATCAGTATCCCAATGTGGTTCAAGAATCCAGGTTTGACAAGTTTAAGTCAAGCAAAAATTAATGAAAGCCTTATAAATAGTAGATTAATATGAAATTCATTAAATCCATTTTTTGGATGATTTTCCTTCTTTTTTTAGCACAGTGTAGCCAAAAGAAGGGAGCCATCGCCGAGGATTTGGAGTCGGGGGATTTAAATTATCCATTGCCGGGTTTTGATTTGGAGGGATCGGATCCTTTGGCCATTGTCTTGGCAGACAGAATCATGTCAGCGATGGGAGGTCGAGAGGCCTGGGATAAGACGCGATATATAAAATGGAAATTTTTTGGTAGACGGACTTTGTTATGGGACAAAGAATCAGCAAGGGTTCGTATAGAAATTGAACAAGGGGATCAAGTTATTTTGTTAGATCTGAATCAATTAACAGGGAAGGTTTTTCAGCAAGGAATCGAACTTACGGATCCAGACAGCGTGTCTTTTTATTTAGCGAAGGGTGAAAGGATATGGATTAATGATTCTTATTGGCTGGTGATGCCCTTTAAACTCAAGGATACCGGCGTGACACTTACGTATGTAAAGGAGGATATGACTCAATCCGGGGAGCTCAGCGACGTACTTAAATTGACCTTTGAAAATGTAGGGGTTAGCCCAGATAATGCTTATTGGGTATGGGTTTCTAAAGAGCAAGATCTGATTAAACAGTGGTCTTACTTCACTCATTTTACAGATTCTTTACCCCAATTCGTATCACCATGGGATGACTATGAGCAGTTTGGACAAATTTTGCTTGCACAAGGGCGAGGATCAAGAAATCTCACGGAGGTGGCTGTATTAACAACCGTACCTTCGCAAACATTTATTTCTTTGTGATAGGTCTAAGTTTTATTTTTACGTTAATGAAGCAACGATTCATCATGTCACTGGTTCTTTTGCTAGGCCTTACCCATACGCGGGCACAAGATTCATTGAGCTATATTTTGGATCGGCATCATGAGGCCCATCAACAAGAGCTTTGGGAGGGGATTAAGAGCCTATCGGCAAAAGGAAATTGGCTGAGTCTACACGGGTCTTATCCGGCTACTTTTTATTTTAAAAAGCCAAATAAATATTTAATGATCAATAAAAGGTCAAGGTTTATTGAGGCTTGGGATGGTATTGAGTCATGGACGATCGCCAAATGGACAAAATCATCAGTAGCTCAGTTATCTGCTGAAGAGACGATGATCAATCAAGTGATATTTTCCTTTGGATCACCGCTCAGGCGTGTGGCTGGCCTAGAGAACAAGGGGATTGTGTTTTTTGATCAGGCACCTCACTATTGGATAGTTGAAGATCAGGGCCATATATTGATTGAATATTTCATCTCAACACAAACATTTTTGTTAACTAAAACTATTTTTACAAAAAAGACAGGTGAGCCGTTGGTCGTTATCCGTGAAGTCATAAAATATGGGAATTTTCAAGGGGTTTCTTTTCCAACTCAAATAAAATTGCAAACCAAGGCGATGGTTGCAGAATATGTTTTTAATAAAATTACTTTGGGGGCTCCGGTTCAAGAGAAAAGGTTTAGTAAGCCGGTAAAGAAATAGGGGATTTGTATAAAAAGAGCCTCCTTAAGTGAAAAAGGAGGAGAATAATAAAAAAAGAATTTATGAAAGCAAAAGTTTGGTTGATTACAGGATGTTCCAAAGGGTTTGGACGTGAATTGGCTAAGTTAGTTGCCGATAAGGGGCATGTAGTGATTGCGACGGTTCGTAACGAAACGGAGGTAGCAGGACTCGAAACCTTATCCAAAGGAAAAATTAAAGGATGGGTATTAGACGTTACGGAAACCGAGGCAGAAAACCGAACCCAAAGGTTGATTAAAGAATCTTTTGATGGTCAGGTAGACGTATTGGTTAACAATGCAGGATATGGATCCATTGGTGCCATTGAGGAAATCAATGATGAAGAAATCAAAAGACAATTTTCTGTAAATGTGTTTGGAGCCATCTCAATGATCAAAGCGGTATTGCCTTTCATGCGAGCCAGAAAAACAGGACACATTTTGAACATTACTTCTATTGCGGGACTCAATGGATTTCCTGGAATTGGGATTTATAATGGATCAAAATTTGCGTTAGAGGGAATTGGGGAGGCCTTGGCCCAAGAAGTTGAGCCCTTAGGCATTTATGTCACGAATGTGGAACCGGGGCCTTTTAGGACAGACTGGGCAGGCACCTCTGCCACCTATGCACCTAATACCCTAGCCGATTACACGGAAACTGCGGAAAAAAACGCTAAGGCCATTGAGAAGGTAAGTGGAAACCAAATAGGGGATCCTTTAAAGGCGGTTCAGGCCATGTATGCCCTGACGCAATTAGAACATCCTCCCGTACACTTACCCTTAGGGGCCCCCGCATATAAAAGAATCAGATTAAAACTCGAGGCGTTCCGTGCGGAAATAGATGAATATGAATATTTAGGATTACCCACAGATTATCCCGAAGAAGCCTAATTGTAAATTAACTGAGGCCTTTCATGACATCAATGGCACGATCAATTTCGCTTTCATTGTTATAGATATGAACGGAATGCCGTAACAATTCAGTACCGACAGACCGGGGCTGTAGGCGTTCTTGGTCCCACATGGCTTTTTGTAATTCAGGCCCCGTCCAATTCGCAAAAGCATAGGTGGTTAGCCCTGCACACATGGTTGGATTAACAGAAGAGTGGATGGTGATTTTATCGAGGGTTTGTAACTGCGCACGCAGATAATCACCTAAGGCCTTGATCCTGCTGATCCATCGGTCTTCACCAATGGCATTAAAAAAATCTATCGCGGCGTCGAATCCAGCCATCAAGGCAGGGTTACCCGTACCGTTCTGCATGAGTCTGAAACCGTGATCTTCTTGATTCTCCCAGTTATAGCTGGCAATGGTTGTCCAGACGTCTGCTATCCGATTGGGATTGATGTACAAGATACCATTACCTGGAGGAGCCAGGAGCCATTTGTGTAGACTGGAGTAATAGGCATCACAGCCAATGTCTTGTACATTTACCTTTATTTGTCCCACACACTGCGCGCCATCTAAAACAGTAAATATGCCAAGTTTATGCGCTTCGGCACAAATCTCTTTAACGGGCATTATGGTTCCGTAAACGGAGACTATATGAGGAATGGCGATGACTTTAGTTTTTCGATTAACTAATTTAAACACAGCATTAAAAATTTCTTTTGGATCATTGGCTGGGAGCGGCATGGTTGCTTGCTTATAAATTAGGCCATGTCTTTTAGCTAACGATTTCCATGCTCCGTATCCACCGCCGTGTTCTTGGTTTGTATTGATGATTTCATCCCCAGTCTTTAATTTTAGACCGTTGGCGACATAATTCATTCCAAAGGTGGCATTTTGTATCAAAGCAATGCTTTTGTAATCTGCATGAATGATCTCACCAATTTTTTCGCGGAGTGCTTGATAGGGAAAATAGCCTGTGAGTAATTCTGGACCCGAACCTTTTTTATAATCGGTTTCAGCAGCATGTGTATTATAATGCATTAAATGATCGGTCATCTTATTGATCACATAAGCAGGCGTAGGGCCAATGGTCCCATTATTGAAATATACCTGATCCTCTTTAAGGATAAAATGTTTGCGTACTGCAGCCCAATAGTCTGTATTTGAGGAGGGTTTTTGTGAAAGTGACTGTAGATCTGACGAGGTGGAATGGGTTTCGTATTGCAGTAGGGGAGCAGAAAGTCCGCCGAGGAGACTTTTTTTTATAAAATTTCTTCGAGAGCGCATAATTTAAGAGTGCGTTTGATAAGCGGTAATAAAGCTAAGAAAAAAACCAGGCAGGTCAAAACAGAAAGATGATTAGAAACGAAGTGACTCCTTTAAAGGGTTTTAGTGGGCATGTATGGTTCCCTTTCTGAAAATCTTGATGATTATGACTGAGAGGGAAGTCTTTATTAGCCTTCGCTTTATGGATAAATGCAGCGCTCATGCGAAATAATTTTATTAGCGGAAGGGATTGGCTACGTTTGAAATGCTCCCTAATATAAAAAAACAAACAAAAGGAAAATCGCAGTAATAATAATGATGGGCGAGTGACCTTCTGGAAACTCATATTGACATATGGGACAAGTCTTGGTACCGTGTGAAATTTCCATGGCGCAACTAGAACATTCCTTTTTAGCTGAGGTAGTTTGATCTTTCATGATTTGAAAAGCAGATGAATTTTTGAGTGCATAGAGGAGAATTTATTGAACGGGGAAATAAAATAGGTATTTGGGAAGGGCTCATGTGTTAAGGTAAAAGGCCACCATTCGGCCTCATAAGGGATGAATCCATGTTTTTGCATGATTTGTCGAAGTAAGGCCCTATTGCGCTGTGCCCGTTCTGGAACCGCTTGATTAGAGGGCCAAGATTATGGACTCAAAAAATCCCAAGGAGTCCCCATGTAGAGTTCTTTACCTACCGAATTAACAAGTGTAAGATCTTCCGTGTGCTCAAATATGTATATTCAGGTTCTATTGCTCTCTCAACATCTATATTAAACGCGTATAGGACTGTCTCATGACATCGAGAGAATTGTATCTAATACAGTTTGGATGAAATCTTTTCACTCCGCAAACGATTGTAATTTTACTATCCATCAATAACCTCTCTTTATTATCGGAATTATAAATTTTTATAATTAAAATACACATTATAATCTAACGAACCTTGTGGAACAAGTAACTCTAAACGTCATAGATGGTATTATCATTATCTGCTACTTGGTGGGTATTATAGGGTATGGTTTTTTAAAAGGAAAGCAGCAATCTTCAGAAGATTATTTTCTAGCTGGGCATAATCTAACAGGGCCCATTGTTGGCATTTCACTCTTTACAGTAAATATAGGAAGCAGTACGCTAATTGGCCTTACATCGGACGCCTTTAAAGCAAATATTGTCGTTTACAATTATGAATGGATGGTTGCTGTGGTCTTGGTGATTTTTGCCGTTTTTTTCATACCTTTTTATTTGAATTCCAAAGTATACACAATGCCTGAGTTTCTTGAAAGAAGATACGATGGTCGCACCCGTTATTTCTTTTCTATCATCACAATAGTAGGAAATGTGATTATTGATACCGCTGCTGGACTCTATGCTGGTAATTTTATCTTAAAAATTATTTTTCCTGAATTAGATTCAGCAATCATCATTACCCTATTGGCCATAGCCGCTATGTCTTCCAGTATTTCTGCTACCTTAAATCCAGCTTCTACATTGATCACAATGGATTTCATTTTAAAATTGAAGCCCAACCTCTCAAGTAAAAATTTAGTGACATTTGGTCAAATAGCTACAGTTATCTTGGTAATGCTTGCGGCAGCTTGGGCATCTCAAAGAGAAAAATTTTCTTTCTTATGGGAATATCTACAATTGATTTTGGGCTTCATTGTCCACCCTGTCGTATCGGTATATCTACTGAGCCTTTTTTGGAAAAAGGGTAATGCAAACAGAGCATTTGCATCTTTATTAGGAGGACTGATCCTCTCTATGATTTTAATTCTTTCCAAAGTTAATCATTGGTTTCCGGTAATTAATGACATCCATTCTCTGCACACAGCACCCTTGCTTTTGTTGGCATGCTTAGTAATTCATATTTGTTTCAGTTTGCTTTCAGCACCTCCAAGTCAAGAAAAGATAGAAAAGAGGACTTGGACTAAAGCAATTTTTGATTCAGAAACCCAAGAATTAAATACTCTTTTTTGGTACAAAAATTATCGTAATCTTGCAATTTTATTATTCATGCCACTCATTTTAGGCTATTTTATTTAGGAATGACAGTAATCCAAAGATCAAAAAACTGGTGGAAAGAAGGTATAGTATACCAAATTTATCCAAGAAGCTTCAAAGATTCAAACGAGGATGGAATCGGAGACATCAATGGGATTTTGGAGAAACTTGATTATATCAAAAGTCTCGGGGTAAATATCATTTGGCTTTGTCCTGTTTACGGGTCTCCCAACAAAGATAATGGTTATGATATCAGTGACTATCGCGCCATTATGTCGGAATTTGGCAGTATGGCCGATTTTGATCTGTTACTTGAAGGCATTCATGCCAGAGGGATGAGAATTATTATGGATTTAGTTGCCAATCATACGTCTGATCAACATGAATGGTTCTTAGAGTCAAAAAGCTCAATAGATAGTCCAAAGCGAGATTATTATATTTGGAAAGACCCCATAAATGGGGGTGTACCCAATAACTGGACGGCCTTCTTCAGCGGATCAACTTGGGAACTAGATCCCCAAACAGGGCAATATTATTTACACTCTTTTGTTAAGGAACAACCAGACCTCAATTGGGAAAATCCAGAAGTGAGAACAGGTGTTCATGGGGTCATGAAATACTGGTTAGATAAAGGGATTGATGGTTTTAGAATGGACGTCATTTCCATTATCTCCAAACGCCATTTTAATGATTCCCCTTATGAATCCTTTAGCGAAACAGTTGCTAAGGTTTATGCCAATGGACCGCGTTTACATGAATTTTTACATGAAATGAATGTCCAAGTTCTTTCAAAATATGATATCATGACTGTAGGTGAAGGTCCAGGTATCTCTCTAGATAATGCAGCGGAATTTGTGGGTGAGGATCGGGCAGAATTAAATATGATATTCCATTTTGATCACATGTTCATTGATCATGGAGAAAATGGACGATTTGATCCCGTTTCTTTTAATAAAAAACAGGTTAAAGATATTTTCATAGCTTGGGATCGAGCTCTGGCTGGTAAAGGTTGGGGCAGCATCTTCTTGGGTAACCATGATTTTGCCAGAATGGTCTCACGCTTTGGTAATGATGGACTTCACCGAGACCCCTCAGCCAAGTTATTGGCTACTTTACTGATGACTATGAGGGGAACTCCTTATGTATATCAGGGAGATGAATTGGGCATGGTCAATAATCAAGTCGATCGCATAGAACAATTTGATGATGTTGAAATACAAAACACCTATCAAGATTGGAAAAACAAAGGTAAAGACCTTGATGCATTTATCTCCATTTCCAATGAAAAAGGGAGAGACAATGCACGTACACCTATGCAATGGGACGCGACTCCCAATGGGGGTTTTAGCACTGTAAAACCCTGGCTTGCTTCTAACCAGAAATATAAGAATATAAATGTTGCCCTTCAGGAGAAAGACCCAAATTCTATTCTCAATTATTATCGTAAATTGATCCAATATCGTAAAGATCACCTCACGTTGGTTTACGGAACCTTTGAAGTCATTCAAGAGGATCATGATACTCTTTTTGCCTATTGGCGGAAAGGAGATGAAAACTTATTGATCATTCACAATCTCTCAGATGATGAAACCATCTTTTGTCTGGATAACTTTGTTGAACTCAAAATAGAAATTTCAAATTATCAAGATTCACCGGAAGGGCACATAGAGCAACTCACCCTAAGACCTTGGGAGTCTATGATATATAGGACCTCTTAAACTCACTAAACTTAGGGCTCATATTTCAAGGGGAATACTTGAATTTCTGATCAAATCTTGCAAGTACCAAGTGAGATTCGAAACCCTTACTGAACAAAAATTGACAGGTTTTCTTTTTTTTGATCAAAAATTTTTCCTCCGTCTGCAGCTGACCCCATTTTTGATCTATTAACTCCTCAATCTTTAATTCATAATTATATGGGTCAAGTGTGGACAGTCCTTCTTCAATAAGGGATGAATTGATTTTATGTTTCCTCAATTCTATTGCGATTTTAATTTTGCCCCATTTATTGAAAATGAATTTATCGTTTACAAAGGCCCATACAAATCGTTTTTCATTGGTGAAATTAGCTTTTTTCAAGGATTCTAACGCTACGAGGGCGTCTTCCAACTCAAGGCCATATAGCTGTAATTTGGTCAGTACTTGATGAGGTGACCTCTCTGCACCTACACAATATCTAGCCGCTTTATTTTTTGCTTGCTCGAGTTGTTCCGAACCTTCGGATTTCATTATTTTATATAGCCCTTTCGCTTCAATATGGTTTCGAAGAACTTGATTTCATTATCGCTATTAAAAATGCGATGAGGCAGATAGATCAGTTGGGCTTTACTCACAAAAAGCAGAAAGGCTTCTTTTTTGGCACTTGCCCTTTTTATTTGATCCCATTTCATCGGCATCCCCTGTTTCGAATTCAGCTTAACTAAAATCTGTTGACTGGAAAGCTCATAGTTCAATTTATTAAATAAAAACTTGCTTTGTTCTAGTTGTGTCACGCCTGCGAATTGTACCAACCAAAAGAGAAGGTACAAAATCAAGGCAATTGAAGCACCAATGATCCACCACGCATTAGGAATAATAAAAAAGCCCGAGCAGAGGGAAAAATATATCAGAAAAACCCACCACTGCTGTTTTAGGACCCCTACTAAGGCCAAGCCAATATACTTCCCGGTAGCCAATTGATATTTTTTAGTTCTTACGATCATTATTTTAAATTGCTTTTAAACTCATATCTAAACTTTTATAAGAATGGGTCAATGCACCAACGGAAATATAGTCGACACCTGTATCAGCAATTTCCGAGATAGTCATTTCGGTGATTCCTCCTGACGCCTCTGTCTCATATTTCCCATCAATCATGGCAATACCTTGTCTTATCTGAGACGGAATCATGTTGTCGAGCATAATACGTTCGACACCTCCTTCTTTTATAACCTCCTTAAGTTCTTGCAAACTACGCACTTCAATTTCTATTTTTAATTTTTTTTTGGATTTTTCTAAATAAGACTTTGTAGATCTCAAGGCCTTAGTAACACCTCCAGCAAAATCTATGTGATTGTCTTTCAAAATGACCATATCGTAAAGGCCAAAACGATGATTAGTACCTCCTCCAATTTCTACTGCCCATTTTTCAGCGATTCTAAAATTAGGAGTCGTTTTTCTGGTGTCTAGTAATTGAGCAGGGGAATTCCTAATCAATGATTTTAAATAATGAGTATACGTTGCGATCCCGCTCATGCGCTGCATACAGTTTAAAACCAATCGCTCTGCGCTAAGCAATTGGAGGGCATTTCCAGATACCTTAAAACCCACCTCTCCTTCATGAATAGTGTCCCCATCTTTTTTGTATGACTCAAATAGTAGATCTTTGGAAAATACATCAAAAATGATTTGCGCCATTTCCATCCCTGCAACAATTCCTTCTTGTTTAAATAATAAATGCCCCTGAGCTTGTGTTCCTTCAGGAATACATCCCAAAGAAGTATGATCTCCATCTCCATGATCTTCCTTCATAGCGTTCCGGATGAACTCGTGCAACTTCTCTTCTGTTAAGTAGGCTGGATACATAAATTAAAATTAGTCTTTCTTGTTAATCCCTTGAGAAGGATAAGGTAGATAAATAATATTTGCCGTCTTTTTCTTTAAATAACAAATAAACTCGGTATTGTTCTCCTGTTTTCGCCTTATAAACACCCATTCTATAGAGCAGGCCATTGGTCACATTAGCGGGAGTGGTATATTCAAAAGATAATGCCTTATGGTTATTAAAAAAAGTTTTTAATGCTTTTTCAGCCGCTGCTTTGTCGGTCAGGATAAGAGACTCTCCTACTAATTGCAATTTAAAAGGCATATGCAAGCGGCTTACAACTTCTTTAGAAATATTGGTACTTAGGGCAATCCCTATATCTTCTAACATTTGATCCTGGCCTAAACTTTGGTTAAAAAAAATAAAATTTAGTACATAACCAATCAACACATTTCTCATTTTGATCAAAAGGAAATTAAAATTGCTTAAACGTAAGCGTAAATTACAAAAAAATTACTTAGAGGAGCAAGCAGTTCCTTTATATTTGCCCTATGGATAAACGTGTGATCTTAATGATTTTGGATGGCTGGGGCATAGCCACAGATAAAGAAGTTTCTGCCATCGATGCCGCCGATACCCCCTTTATCGATAGCCTGTATAAGAAGTATTCGCACAGCACCCTCGAAGCTTCAGGCATTGCTGTTGGACTTCCCAAAGGACAAATGGGCAATTCCGAAGTAGGCCACATGAACTTGGGCGCTGGCAGAGTCGTTTATCAAGATCTTGTAAAAATCAATATTGCTGCAGAAGAGGGTAGCCTTGGTGAAGAAAAAACCTTGGTTGAGGCCTTTGATTATGCCAAAGAAAACCAACGTGCTATCCATTTTATAGGCCTAGTTTCGGACGGGGGTGTTCATGCTCATTTAGATCACCTCAAAGTATTAATTCAGGCTGCCCATAAACATAAATGTTCAAAGGTATTTGTTCATGCATTTACCGATGGTCGAGATTGCGATCCGAAAAGTGGTTTAGGATTTATCAATGACCTATCAGCGCACTTAAAAAATTATGTAGGGTCCGTCGCCTCTATAGTAGGTAGGTATTATGCAATGGATAGAGATAAAAGATGGGAACGCATTAAGGTTGCCTACGATACCTTAGTTAAGGGCATAGGTACAAAAACAACAGATGTCACCGCAGCTATTGAAGCCGCTTATGCTAAAGACGTTACAGATGAATTCATGCATCCTATCATTGCGACAGATGCCTCTGGGCAGCCCAGGGCAAAAATTAAAGAAGGCGATGTCGTGATATGTTTCAATTTTCGGACTGATAGAGGTAGAGAGATCACTGAAGTGCTCACTCAACGTGATTTCCCTAATGAAGATATGTATAAACTGCCTTTGCACTATCTCACCATGACCAGCTATGATGACTCCTATCAAAACGTTAAAGTCATCTTTAGAAAAGATAATTTATCCAATACTCTGGGAGAAGTCCTGGAAAAGGCGGGAAAGCATCAAATTAGAATTGCTGAGACAGAAAAGTACCCCCATGTTACTTTTTTCTTTTCAGGAGGTAGAGAAGACGCCTTCAAAGGTGAAAAAAGACTGCTCTGCCCCTCTCCTAGGGTGGCTACTTATGATTTACAACCCGAGATGAGCGCTGGGGATATAGAAAAGGCTATTATTCCAGAACTGGAGCAGCAATGGGCTGATTTTGTTTGTTTGAATTTTGCTAATCCGGATATGGTTGGTCACACAGGCGTGTTTCAGGCTGCCATTAAAGCTTGCGAAACGGTAGATCATTGCGTCGAACAAGTAGTTGCTACGGCCCTAAAAAAGGGGTATACCACGCTGATCATCGCAGATCATGGTAATTCAGATTATATGGTCAATGACGACGGTAGCCCTCATACGGCACACACCACCAACTTGGTGCCTTTTATCGTCGTGGATCCTGATTTCTCATCCCCTGTAAAACATGGAAAACTTGGAGATTTAGCCCCAACTATTTTAAAATTAATGGGACTTGAAATTCCCAAAGAGATGACTGGGGAGCTCCTTTATTAATATGAAATATCTATTTTACTCAACTATTTTACTTTGTGTGTATGGTTGCACTGGCCCCCAAGAAAGGTTTAAGTCAGAAAAATATTTCTCCATCGATTCCTTGATCTTCGCACAAATTTCCTTACTCAAATCAAACCAAAACGCCTTGACCAAAACCGTTCAAATCGGTGAGAATATAGAAACTCGATCGTTCTCAGCTGACGCTATAGACTGGGAAAGTGAACTTAAAATTTTCAGCCTCTTAGAGCTCAATAAATCAAAATTTGTGGGCTCCATAAATGCAGAAACGGACCTTAAAAGCACTTCTTATCGCCCAAAAAAAGACGCTCTTATGTCAATTAAATTTCTTAAGATCACCAAAGATAAAGGTCAGGTAAAAACCATTGATGGCTACTTTTTGGATGATGACGCTGAAGTCATTTATACTTCACAAAGAAATTTGAAAATGAATTTTAACAACGGTTTATTGACCTCTTTTGAAATTGTGGGCACTCAAAAGGTGCTCTTAACGAATACTACCCAATTCATGATCAAGGGATGCATCATTTAATGCATTCTTCGTGTTCTTTATTACGTTCGACAGGCCTAAAAGGCCAACGCACACCCGGCGGTAAATCTAACACAGGCCCTTTTTCATAATCAAAAAGCAAGCCCCCCTCGTCATCCTGATCATTTATATTGAATCGCCTAATGACATTCGTTGACCCCCTGTATATAATCACTAAAAGAATTCCATAAGTAAGCAAGCAAAGCAATAAATCAATATAAAATGGATGCATCCCCTTAAATTAACTTTATTTTTCTAAAAAAATTGGAAAAAGGGTCATTAATCATTACCCCGTTGAAAGAAAATAAGCCCATGATTTGAGAAAAGATTATTTAAAACCAATCGCATTCCCTTTCCAACCATTGTGCTTTAAATCATCGTTGTGCTGTAATACGGCATCCTCCAATGATTTTCTATAGTCATTCAATTTACTCGCTACTTCTTCGTCAAAGGCACCAATAATTTTTGCTGCCAAAATCCCAGCATTTTTAGCGCCATCTAGAGCAACTGTTGCTACCGGAATTCCGCCGGGCATTTGCAAAATGGAGAGCACTGAATCCCAACCGTCTATTGAATTTCTTGATTTGATAGGAACTCCGATGACCGGTAAACTCGTCAAAGAGGCCACCATGCCGGGTAAATGCGCGGCCCCTCCAGCTCCTGCTATAATGACTTTTAGGCCTCGTTCTCTAGCACTCTGGGCATATGCTACCATTCGCTTAGGGGTCCGATGTGCTGACACAATCCTTACTTCTGACGCTAGACCAAGTATTTCCAAAATTTCTGCTGCTTCGGACATAATGTTCAAATCCGATTTGCTGCCCATAATAATTCCTACTTTTGAATCGCTCATGCTTTGACTTTTAAAATGTTTTTTATTTGATTAGCGGATGCTTTCAGTGTGGACATGTCTTCATTTGTAATGGTAACATGGCCCATCTTTCTGAAAGGTCTCGTTATTTTTTTACCATAGAGATGGAGGTGTACTCCTGGCATTTGCATCGCTTCAGATAGTCCCTCATAGATGGCGCTACCTGTATGGTTGGGTGCTCCCAACAAATTGACCATAGCCGCAGGAATCAACATCTGGGTAGTTCCCAACGGCAGATTAAGCACTGCCCTTAAATGCTGTTCAAATTGTGACGTTTGATTGGCCTCTATGGTGTGGTGCCCGCTGTTATGGGTCCGGGGCGCCACTTCGTTGACCAGTAATCTACCCTCACGGGTCAAAAACATCTCTACGGCCAATAATCCCACCATGCCCAATTTAGTTATCACTTCGACAGCCAATGCTTGGGCCTTAGCCTCAATCTTCTTTGTAAGATCCGCAGGTGAAAATAAAAATTCTACAAGGTTTGCCTCTGGGTGAAAGGACAATTCCACTGACGGATACGTCGCTACCTCTCCTCGCTCATTTCGCGCAACAATGACACTGATTTCTGTTTGAAAATCAATGCATTTTTCCAAAATACCCGGTCGATCGAAAGCTTTATGGGTATCGGCAGCGGTTCTGATCATCTGAACACCACGGCCATCATAACCCTCTGTTCCTAGCTTGTGCACAGCAGGGATCATTTCTAAATAATTCAATACATCCGCTTTAGATTCTGTCAATACAAAATCAGCTGTCGGTATCCTCATAGATCTGTAAAAATTCTTTTGCTTGCGTTTGTCTTGAATGAGCTCAATGATGTGGGGTTGTGGAAAAACTTTGATGCCGGTAGCCTCTAATTCCTTTAGTGCTTCAATGTTTACATTTTCAATTTCGATCGTAATCAAATTCTTATCCTGACCAAAACGCATGACATCCTCGTAATCCGTCAACTTCCCCACCGTGAAATGTTGTACCAAATGAGCACAAGGCGCGTTGGGATCTGCATCCATGATCGCAACCTCAAGATTGAGATCCATGGCAGACTGTAGCAACATACGGCCGAGCTGACCTCCTCCCAATAAACCAATTTTGTAATCCGAGATTTCTTTTTGCATCGTACTGCAAAGATGGTAAAATTGAAATAAATGGACCGCCCTATCCCTATAATTAAGTCCAAAATCAGGATGAGACATTTATTTTATGCAGAAAAATACAGATTAACTCGTGTTTAAAAAAATATCCATTGGCTTTAAATCGACTGAACTCTGTTCTCAAAAAATCATTCGCTTGTAAGTCACAGTTACTATATTTGAACTAATTTTAAAATAATCTCGTTCGTTAAATAAAGTTTTTTTTAAATGCCCTACTTTTTATAATTCGGACAATAAAATGATGCCCTACCTCGAAGCTTTTTTAAATACTTTTAATGGAAGTTTGTATTGGACTTGGAAATCGATAATCGGAGAAGTTCCTTGGTTCCAAAATTATTTTTGGGGGATTATCATCATATCCTTGCTCGTTTGGGGTTTAGAAATAGTCTTTCCTTGGCGTAAGCATCAAGCAATCATTCGAAAAGACTTTTGGTTGGATGTATTCTATATGTTTTTCAATTTTTTTGTTTTTTCGATTGCGGTCAGTGGTTTTTATGCTCTGCTCACCGTTTTTTTTAATGACTTAAATATCCCTCTCACCCAACTCGTCCTGATCGATTTAGCTGATCTTCCTCAATGGGCTCAATTGCTCTTATTTTTCGTAGTTTTAGATTTTGTGCAGTGGCTCACACACATGTTATTACACAAATATTCTTTTTTATGGCAATTTCACAAAGTGCATCACAGCGTCAAAGAAATGGGATTTGCTGCACACATGCGATACCATTGGATGGAAAACATCCTCTACAAACCCCTTAAAACTTTTGCCGTAATGATTTTAGGAGGCTTTGAGCCTCAACAAGCTTTTGTAGTACACTTTATGACCATCATGATAGGTCATCTAAATCATGCCAATATTAAACTTACTTGGGGCATCTTCAAATACCTCTTTAATAATCCAGTAATGCATTTATATCACCATGCCAAAACCATTCCTACTGGAAAAGTGGGAGTCAATTTTGCCATCAGCCTCAGCCTCTGGGATTATCTGTTTAAGACCAATTACATCCCTGAGGACAGCGGTGAGGCTCCCTTGGGGTTTCCGGAAGACGAAACCTTTCCCAAAAGTTTTGTAAAGCAACAGCTTCACGGGTTTAAAAAAGAGTGATATTCAACTCGGTACATGCTCTACTCCTATGAGCATAGAAATAAAAAAAGAAAGCCTCTAGCAAAATCAAAGGTGACATAAATAACACAAAACTGACAACGTTGAAAAAGATTTACTCTTTAGCTATTCTATTGATAAAAAAGGAAACAATCATGTATTTATGTTCGCTCAAGAAGGAGGGTTAATGGTAGATGCTTGTGAAACAATTGCTCCAGCAAATCTTTACATTGAAGGCCTTGAAACTTCCTTCGTTCGTATAGAACATAAGAACATTAAGCTCGATAATATCAGCCCCTCAAAATTAGTAAAAGGCATTGTTACTACTCAGAAAAGAGTTACGATTCTGATGAGTGCTACGGCAATGGTCGCTATGCCTATTTTATGGAAACCTATCCTGACATCACGCAAAAGGCTCCATAAAAAATGACGGCCTCTTATTTGGGCATAAGCCCTAAAGCCTTGAGCAGCATAAGAAAAGAATTATTGATCCATTGGTAATTGCTTTCCCTTTCTTTATCTACATCAATGCTTTTATAGATTAAGGCCATCATCTTTGACTCTTAAAACAAAAAGTTATGGATACTACCATTTGGGTTTTTCAAGGAATATTAGCAGTACTTACGCTCTTTATCGGGGTTTTGAAACTAGCCACTACAAACAAAAAATTTAAGACCCTCGGAAGGGGTCGCGTGGATTGGGTAGATTCGTTGCCCAGTATCTAGATTAAAATCATCGGGGTTGTGGAATCCTTGATTGGTTTTGGTTTAACACTTCTTCAAATACTAAATATCGCTGTTTGGTTAACTCTATTGGCCGCTTTGGGTGCGCGACGTGCACCATGATCGGTGCCATTGTGTTGCACATTCAAAGAAAAGATGGTGCTGAAGCCATCGCAACTATTCTTTTCATTATTGCTTTGGACGTTTTTGTTGCCTACAGCAGGTCGGGACTTATGTGATAATTGTTTCAAGATTGCTGAAATTCCTTAATATCATGGACCCCTCTTCGAGAAACGGTCTCTACATAAATAATATGGATTAGCCGAAAAGAGTCACGATAAAGGGTTAAGGCAGTTTACTTTCCCTCCGGATCCGTTTCTTTTCCGTCTGCTTAAATTTGGTCGATCGAATCAAATATGATCGGTTATAATTTTAAAAGTTGGCTAATTATCATTGGATTTCAATACGCCTATACTCCATGTAATCGCAATAGATAGGGGCCTGATCCCGTACACCAATATCAAGATAATCCGCAGAGAAAGGCCCAAGTATTGATCACTCACATCATAGCCAAAAAGCGCTGATAAAACCAGATACTCCAAAATTAAAGCTCCAAGAACCCCTGCCCCTATAAGAATTTCTCTAGCCAAAAACTTTTTCATATAATCGTAATATAATAATTTGTTTTGAAAAGCCCTCGTGGCATGCAGTGCGATCATTCATTTTTAATCTAGAGAGAATATTTTCATAATATGAGAGGAAAAGATCATACTCTTTTTAGTCTGATATTTATAAGCGATTACCCTTACTGGACAGTTCCAATTGATTTACTCACCGTTATTTACTCTGACATCTAATGGCACCTCACCAATCATCATAAAGGACTCCTGGCTCATTAATGCTTTTTTTCCAAGCATCAATTATATAGATAAAATTAGATTCAACTCTACTTTGTAGCTGTGCCATGCGTTTACTCGTTAAATGTTTTCCTCGACAATAATACAACTCAATCGCAGAGGTTATGGTGCTGGACTGCCTTCCATAAGCCCCTTTCTTTTTTTTCTGAAGCCGATAACTTTCAATGTTTTCAATAATCATTCTTGCGCTATCATCTTTAGCTAAAATAGTTATCCTAAAATCTATCCACCTATCCATGCTGAAAGACGCATAAAGTTCAAAACTAGACGCCCCTACAAGTCTATCACCACGTTCCAGTTCATGTGCATAAGATGGTTTTTTAGTGCATCGATGAGTCCATGAAAACTCAAATTAATAATTTGCTTTTTTTGATAATCCCTCAAATTTGATTACGGTATCTATGGTGATGAGCTGCTTTTCAAAATCAAAATTGAATAAACGTGTGGCTTGAGGCGATTGGGAACGTGCGAAAAATCCTGTCAACACAAAAGAAATTATTATTACGGGTTTCATATAATGCAATAATAGTCATTATTTTTCTATGGAAAATAACATCCCCCTTAGGCGAGCAACCTCCCTACACGACACGAAGTCGATCCGGACGACGAAATCCTATAAATGTTCAATTGTCGTCTAAAATGGACTTATATCAAGATGGGGTCACAAAAAATTCTGATTTATTGAAGTCGAAAAGCGCATCATACCGATATTTCGTTGTTATTTTAGGCGATCATATGGATTCTTGCATAAGATTAGACACGGATATTTTATTCCTCTACTCTAGGTGGGTGGACATTTATTAGACTCTTTACCCTTGTAATGGTGCAATAAAATGACAATCGTGAAATAGTGGCTCAAGTGGGTTTAGATACCTGAGAGATGGATCTTCTTGATTCGATACAATGTATTATTTTGATAGGTCAGATGTATCCAGAAAAAAAAAGAGGCTTATGCCCCTCCTTCATAAACATTCCTATCAAAATACATCTTCTTTATCAGCATTAGTGCTCCAGAGACTAAAGATGACCCAGATTTGCCGTTAGGTAAGGATTGGTTGGGTGAGAACTCAGGGACTTGCGACCTTTTATATGAGACATGAAGTTTTTAACTCAAAAAACTCTTTAAACTAAATCCACGCTCATACTATTGATCTTGAGATCCATAACAGTTCTTTACGCAATAATCACATTGGGCTAATTTGGGATGAATTAGTAATCAGTAAAGAAGAGACCTCATTCGGTAAACTATAATTATTCTCTGGAAATCAAGAATTCTCACTCGTTTGTTTTGGCATATTCGTATTCTTTCATGGGGCTATATTATTCCTCTTAATAAATCGAGCATTAAGCTCCATGAATATTGTAAAAACCGTTCAATGCAAATGAAAACGATTAAAAGATATTGAAAAAAGTTGCCCTTTTGTTTGCAAAAAAAAGAAGTCGGGGTCACTGAACTAATTTGATTATTTATCTCATTTTTTCAGTTTAGGTATTGTCCCCTTATTGGGATCGCAAAATGTCCTGCTTGTATCCCAATCTTTACGGTTGGTGATTAATTCTTTATGATTGAGATAGTATTTATCGTGGTTATAAGATTGTGCCTTCCCGTCTTTGGTCTGGTAGGTAAGTAGCAATCTGCGTCCCAACCAAGCTTCATTGATGATGAAATGATCTGTCTGTTTGGTTTCCAAGATAACCCATGGAGGTAATGGACTTTCTGAGGGCACACTAAAAAGCCCTTCCTCAGTCCATGAGGATTCTTCTTTTTCAAGCCAGCGATTGTTGTACTCTACCACTTTATCATGATCATAGGCCAACGCAATCATATATCCCTCCTGATTGATGATGCAACTGATGATCTGACCTTTCCCCAACCACTTTTTATCCAACTGGAAATGCTCTTTTTCTTCTGCCATTGTATTTATGCTTTAATACCAAACTTATTAAATTTCTGATTTCTTTCACCAAGTTTATTTTATTTTTCAAAGGAATATTTGATAATTTAACACTTTGTACTTAGCTGATTTTATAAAAGGCACTTAATTGTACTTTTTAAAAACTGCCATCAGGCAACATTTGGGTAGGGACCCTACTATTCATCACTCGAAACCACATTGGAGGAACCAATGCCAAAAGCATGGCCGCAGGGTAACCAAAAGGAAGCTGTGGACTTTCTTCTTTATGTTCTAATACTTGATACTTCTTATTTGACTTGAAATGGTGATCACTGTGTCGGGTCAGTTCATATAAAACAATGCGCCCCATGATGTGATTTGAATTCCAAGAGTGAAGGGCCGTGATTCGTTCATATTTTCCAGAAGGCAGCAGTACCCGTCGCAATCCATAATGCTCGATGTAGTTGATCGTTTCTAAAAACAAAAAAGAACTGATCCCCACGATCAGACCCATAACTAAGCCATCCGTACCCAAGTAGGTAAAAATCAAACCTAAATAGAGCCCCTGAAATAGTAAATAAAACAGCATGTCATTATCAAAAGAAAAGAATGATTTGTGTTTTCTGGCCAAAAAACCGAATTGAATGTTCCACGCATTTTTATATTGGTTGATCACCGAACTGATCCAAAAAGAATAGAGAGGTTGATTGTATCTTGCCGTAGCCGGATCATTGGGTGTGGCCATATGTTTATGATGGCCATAGTTGTGTTCAAGAAAAAAATGCATATACAAGCAAGGCATGTAAAGTAGCTTGGATAAGGTGCGTTCAAATCTTGATGATCGATGGCCCAGTTCGTGAGCAACATTGATCCCATTAGTGGCCAATAAAATCCCCAAAGAAGACAATATTCCTATCTGTTCATACGTCAATAAAGCATCTTGATGCAAGCGAACTAGACCATAACCGAGCAGGCCAAAAACAATAGGTACATTGAGATAAAGCATCAAATCAAAAAGTTTCTTTTTGATTCTGTCTTCCTTTTCTTGGTCAGAATAAACCGTACTGGATTGTTTCAACCAAAATTCCAACAATGGGATGATCACAAAAGCATAATAAACTGAGCTATACGCCCACATACCCTGAAAATAAATCGAAAAAAAAGTACTCAGCGGGATACTATAGGCAAATAAATATTTTAAATCACGCATAGCTGCAAATTGTGTTTAAGGGTAAATTACAAAAAAAACGAAACTCTCACAAAAATCTTGAACATCTTTAGATAGGCTAAAAAACAGGTATCATTTAAAATTTACAGTATAAAAATCACATTAATTTTTATAAATAATGGGAATAAATTATTTTTAAAGACAAATGAACTTCATCAGTCAGTGTCTTTTTTTAATAGTTCTCCTAAGTTATTCTTTCAAAACATTTAGCCAATATGATATAATAACGAATAAAAGTAAATCTCCTCCATGCCTCAAAGAGGCTTCGGAAATCTACTCAAGTGATGGACTTATCAGCTGGCCTCATTTCAATGGGGGCGACCTGCTTAAAATCAATTCACTTACCGCTCTTGAATATCCCAGCACCGTTACAACTCAAAGGTTATATTACCGAGATGAAGACATCCCCGAAGGTTTTAATCAGTGGTGGCGAGAAGGAAGGATTAAATCTTGGTGGATGAAACCTGGATTAGATCCTTGGAGTAAAAAGCCCTTTTGGGGAGAACATTATGAACAACCTACTCATAATTTTGAAGCATTTATTGATGACCATTTGAGATGGAGATGTGGGTATTCTTTTGTTGTTGAGTTACCGAAAAAATACTCGCACTCCAAAAAATACCCTCTCATTATTTACCTTCACGGGAGCGTTACCGCAAAACCTGAACATTTTATTTCGAGAGACCATACCAGAAAGATCTTTTACAAGTCAGAAGAGGATCCTTATGTATTTGTCGCCCCTATTCGATTAGAAGTTGATTGGGATCCCAAGAAGATCCTTGACATCATTGAAAACATAAAAGACAACGTAAATATTGATGTGAGCAGAATCTATCTTACGGGCCTAAGTATGGGAGGCCGAGGGACATTTATAGTGGCTGCCCAAGAGCCTGATATCTTTGCTGCCCTGATGCCTTTATCTCCCCATCACGGCCCCTTTAATTATCTTCCACTGGCTGAAAAAATTAAAGATATTCCTATATGGATGAGCCATGGGGATATCGATCAGATTTCCTCGTATGACTTAGCGAAAAAAATGGCTGACACGCTGCATTCTTACGGTGCAAACATCAAATTCCGTACAGAACAAAACGTGGGTCATTGGGGCTGGGACGCTATTTACAGTGATTCTAGTGCCGTAAATTGGCTATTATCATGGACTAAATTATAAAAAATCAATCCTGAGGCCCATTTTAAAGGCTTCTTGATTTCATCCCTTTTTTCCATAAAAACAAGTGACTTCAACCCTCTCTAAATTTTCTGAAGTGAGCGCATTACTCAAATATGGCATGGGATTATGAGTAAACATAAAAGGATGCCTCAAAGAGATTGGTGATGGCTGCGCTTTTGACCCTTCTGCATTTGATATTCAAATGACCTTATTTTTTAATACACGTAGTATTGATTATTTTGGCACTGAAATCTATTATTGATTTTCCAAACATGAGATTTTTAATGTGGCGACTTCTGGTAGAGGATGAAGTATTCATTTCATCATTCAAAAGACAGGTTAAATTGTAGTTACAAAAGAGGGGCTCATCGAATAATATTCATTGAGAATAAATATTGATTTAATTTTTCTGTGACTAAGGGAGTTATGCCGGACCCCGCCCCCACAAGATGAATTTATAAACTCTGCTATTCAGATACTACTCTTTGGGTGGAGATTTAGTAGGATAGGCATGCCAGTCAATTTTTCTAGAGAGGTACATGGTGATGGCCAAAACAGATAACAATCCTAAACTTCCCACAAGGAGTGCATAGTCTTCAATTTGAATAATTAAATAAATAAATGCGTAAAGCAAGATTAAAATCCCTCCAATGACTTGAGTCAATTTCCTTTTTTTTGAAAAACTATGGGCAAATAAAGTAATCATCAAAATGATGATTACACTGCCCATCAAATAACTGAGGCCAAATGAGAGGTGCTCACTCAAGGCAATCAAAAGGGTATAAAAAACACAGAGGGCCAAGCCTACGATCACATATTGCACAGGATGAATACGCAATCCATTGAGTAATTGAACAAAAAAGAATAGTAAAAAAGTCAGGGCGATAAACAAAGAGGCATATTTTGCTGCCCGCATGGTCTGCTGGTAGTCATCGGCCGGCACCCATAAGTTGACACCAAAAGCAGATTCATAAATGCCTTGAACCGTTCCTCTAAAACTTTGTGGATATGATCGATTTAAGTTTAAGACCTCCCATGCTGCATGAAAACCCTCCTGACCAATCGTTCGGTAATCTGGCAAGAACGCACCATCAAAACTTGGACTTGGCCATGATGAATTTAATTTGACACGGGTTGATTTTCCTAAGGGTACCATGCTCAAGCTTGTGCTGCCATTAATGCTGAGGTCAAGTGAAAAGTTCCATGGTCCATTTGAACTAGGGGATATAAGAATTCGAGTACTGATTCCCTTTTGAATTACCTCATCTGATTCAATCCCTGGCTTAAAACGATAAATATCATTTTCCCAATGTAGGGTTACTTCCTCTTGTATGCCCCTCAAATCAGACAATCCAAAAGCAACAGAGGCCTCCTCCCAGAGGATATCCTCTACCGGTATTTTCCAATCCCCAAAGTTTGGAGGTGAAAATATCCCTGAAATTTTCATTTTGGAACGATAAACGGTTACCTCGTAAATCCCTCGATACCTCATTTCAGGCAATATTTCACCATCAATGTTTAATTGATCGGGTAAAAAATGGGCATACGATCTGGATTCAACCCATTTGATCATTTCGCCATCGTTGTTGTAGACTTTGGAAAAAGTGGTGTAAGGCACCGTCAGTACCAATCCTAGAAGGGTTTGCGCACTCCCCCACTTGTTGCTGACCTCTTTTATGGCTTCCTCTTGACGTTCATGGCGCTCCTTGATTAAATCCTGCACCATTGAAACAGGAATGAGCAACAACAAAATAAGCAATCCAATGGTCAATAATCTGATACTAATAGATGCCTTCAACCAAGCATTTGCTTTTTCAATCAAAGTAACGGCTTCTTGTTCCTTCATGGGTCATTTGTTAATTAATAATAACTATTGAGTCATACAAATACTTTCGACAGGACCTTTTGCTGTGCCTTCCCAATCTGCATCAGCGACCCCGGTCCAAAGCTGAGTCATCTCGTCATAGCGCAAAGCATGAACTCGGGCAAAAGCGCCATAACGCTCGAGGGGGGTCACCTCAAACCCAGCATCCAACCATAGCAATGAATCTGCTGCAGCCCAACCATTATTGGGCGTAAATTCGGCATTGATTTGAAGCCCTCTGCCTACATAATTGTGAGATAGTGAATCAAAGGTAGACATGGGATGTACTCTTGGTGCCATAACTGCGGCTTGTAAAGACATTCCTTGATCAATAAATCGAGAGATTGTTTGTACAATTCCTGACAAAATTCTTAATCCTCCAGCCGCACCCAGTACCATGACCGTTTTCCTATCCTTCGTGACAATGGTCGGTGCAATTGTTGTTCTTGGCCGTGAACCTGGCGCTTGATCCGTTCCTGATAAATATGCTCCCATCGTGGATGCATAAACAAAGCCCAATCCAGGCGTCATCACCTTAGAACCAAAAAGTGGGCCTAGAGTTTGGGTAATTGAAACCACCATGCCCTGACAATCCGCCGTAGTAAAATGCGTGGTATGATGACTGTCCTCTCCCCAAGTATCTCCTGACCAATCGACATTGGTTACGCGAAGGTTTTGTGCCTCTTGATAGTAAAGGGATGCCTCAGCAGCAGCCCATTCAGGAACGATGAAGTTTTCAGACGCTTTTTCTGCCCATTCTTTGTCTTGTACGGACAGTAAATCTAATTCATAGTAGTCTTCATGTCTGCTGTTCGCAGCAAGAGCTAAGGCTTGATTGATGACCAAGGCCCATTCAGCAGAATTCATAAGGGATAATTCAAAGGGTTCCAAAAGATTCAATGCCTTGATCACCAAGCCACCTCCTGCTGGGGCCGCAATGGAGTGAATGTCATACCCACGGTATTGGGTAGTCACCATACGTCCATCCAACACCTTGTATTGCGCCAAATCTTCCATCGAAACAAATCCCCCATTACCTGCCATGTCTTCGGCAATGCGAAGAGCCGTTTCCCCTTCATAAAAATCGCGGCCGCCACTTTGGGCAATCCGCGTAAGGGTCTGTGACAAGTCGGCCTGAATCAATCGCTCTCCTGCTTGATATAGCATAGAATCCCCCTTGAGCATTTGTGCACTTAAACCGACATTTCCCCGTATATTTTCATAGGCCATTTTATGTCGCGCCGCCTCTCCTGGTAAAATTTCAAACCCTTTGATTGCCAATTCAATGGCCCCCTGCATGACTGTTTCCAAAGGCAATGATCCGTGATCCTCATGCAATTTCACTAAACCCGCAACCACCCCTGGAATAGCAATTGTACCATGACCAGAAGATACTACTGAATCAGGTATCCTATAACTAGCAGGTATTTCGGTCATGGCATTATAAGATTGAAAAGAGCCATCCGTTTTTCGAACTAATATTTGGCTCCTCCCTCCAATGCCATTCATCGTAGGCTCAACCACTGCCAAAGCAAAGCCTGTAGCCACCGCAGCATCCGCAGCATTCCCTCCCAATGCTAATATTTTATTGCCGACTACTGTTGCTAGTGGTTGTGCGGCCACCACCATGCCTTGTTTAGATTGGGCAAATTGAGGATTTTCTGCTTCTTTCCTAGGGCTCTTTTTATTTTGACATGAAAAGAACAAAAGAGAGAAAATAATGCAAGAATTAATTGATTTCTTGACCATATTTTTGAGATTAAAGGATAATATAGTCAAAAAAAGCATCTGATTTAATCACTAACTTTATTAACGGTCAAATAATTACTCATCCAATAAAAATTCTACTTACCCGTTGACTTACGCTGGTCAGAATCTCATAAGGAATGGTTTGTGCCCATTCGGCCAAATCTTCAATCGTTGGATTTTCCCCAAAAACGACCACCGTATTCCCTTCAAGGCAGCTGATACCTGTGACATCGAGCATGGTCATGTCCATACAGACGTTACCGATCGTTGGCACCTGATTGTCGTGGAGACCCATAAAGCCCCTCCCATTACCGAAAACTCTTGCATAGCCATCGGCATAGCCAATGGGAACGATGGCTATCGCAGTATCACGATCGGCACGTCCAGTTGTACCATAACCGATATACTCCCCCTTTTTAACTGTTTTTATTTGAGAAATCCGCGTCTTCAAAATACTTACTGGAGATAGGTTCATGGACCCTGAGGGATCAAACCCATAGAGACCGATACCCAATCGGACCATATCAAATTGGTATTCAGAAAATCTAACTATGGCCGAAGAATTGCAAGCATATTTAAGCGGCTGATAAGATAAGTCCATGGTTAGCTTGAGATAGGTTTGCTCAAAAATGTGGGCCTGATTGTGGGTAAAATCATCTTCCGAGGGCAAGTCAGCCATAGAGAAATGAGTAAAAATCCCTGCCACCTCTACATCGCCCTCCGAAAGCAAACTCTTGATTTTATTCACCTCACTAGGATCAAACCCCAAGCGATGCATGCCCGTATCTATTTTTAAATGAATTTTAGGCTTCGAGGCTAAGGTCATTACCTGCTTTAGGCCAGCTAAATTGTAAATTTCAGGTTCCAACTGATAATCACAAAAAATCTCCAATTGGTTTAAATCTGGATTCATCACCATAATTGGGGTATCAATTCCATTTTTTCTGAGTGCTATGGCTTCATCTAAATAAGCCACGCCTAAATAATCAATATGATGAAATTGCAATACATTGGCTATTTCGAGATCTCCTCCTCCATAGCCAAAAGCTTTCACCATGACCATTATTTTTGTCTTTTCGGACAGGCGTTGCTTGTATTGATTTAAGTTTTGAACAATCCCTTCCAGTCGGATTTCAAGTTGGGTTCGATGTTTTTTGGCTTCCAGTCGATGAATAATTCGTTCTAATGTAAACTTTCTTGCCCCTTTAACTAAAATCATCTCATCCTGAAAATCAGGTTGATTTGATAAAAAATCTGCTACCGTGAGATAAGAAATAACGGGTATCTCAAATTGATTTTGAGATACCGCAATTTGTTTACCAATGGTAAACAATCGATTGATCTGATGATTGACCAATAGTTCATTCACCTTTTTATAAAGGTGGGCATCGTTTAACCCAGATTGTTGGATATCTGTTAAAATAACTGTTTTATTTTGCCGCTGCTTTTGTTGTTTTAGGAAATCAAGGGCCACCTTAAGGCCTTGAAAATCGTTGTTATAAGTATCATCAATCAAATAACAATTATCGATCCCCTTTTTAATTTCCAACCTCATTTCCAAGGGTTTAAGTTTATCCAAACCCTGTTGAAGGGTCGCTTGGTCTAATCCACAAAGTAAGGCTGCTGTGAGGGCATGCAGGGCATTCTCTATCCAAATTTCAAAAGAAAAAGGAAATTGAAAGACATACCAAACTCCTTCGAATTGAAGGGATACACTGCTTTTGGAAAGGGTATAATAAAAGCATGCTTGCGGGTCGGTTGTTGACCAATCAAATATCCTATTGGGATACAACCCTTTCAAATAATCAAAAACATCACCATGATCTCGCCGACAAATGATTTGCTGAGTCCCTACAAACAATTTTGCTTTTTCATTAATTTTATTTCCTAAGTCTTTAAAACCTTGATCATGAGCTTCTCCAATGTTGGTGAAGATTCCTATGCTCGGTTGAAGAATTTTTTCCAAGTGCTCCATTTCTCCTTGTTGAGAGATTCCTGCTTCAAAAATGCCTATCTGATGATGCGCTGAGAGATCCCATACCGAAAGAGGGACCCCAATTTGAGAATTAAAGCTCTGGGGACTTTTGGCCACCACAAACTTTTCTGAAAGGAGCGTAGCCAACCATTCTTTCACCAAGGTCTTGGCATTGCTCCCAGTAATGGCAATCAGCGGGATGGGGTGATGTGCGACCGCGCATCTTCCCAAATCTTGTAAGCATGCCCTGCTAGAGGTAGTTAAAAAGATATTGGCTTTCGGGTAAAGATTAACATCAATGGCCCTTTCAACCACAAAACAACGCACTCCTCTGGCATAAAGCTCAGGAATAAAATCATGCCCATCCGCTCGTGCACTTTTCAGAGCTATAAAAAGCAACCCTTCCCATAGGGAAATCAATCGCGAGTCATAAGCCAACCGGGTAATTACTACTTCTGAATGATGACAGAGTTCTGTCCCTTCGACTTCATTAACTAGCTGTGACCACGTCATCTTCATAACCTCATCTCCATCTCATATTGATCCACATTATTGACCAATCCTGTATTTATTAAAAAATTGAACATACCCTTTGCTTTATGGGGGATATTCATCAGGGTCAGGTTTCTTTGACATTCCTGCTGAGCATATTGTAGCAAACCGGTTCCCACGCCTTGTCTTCGGTGATCCTTTCGAACCCCTAACTGTGATATCCTCCCCAAATGTTTTTGAAAAATGATATAGCCTATTAACGTGTCCCCCTGATAACCTTCTATTAATTTTTCGTATTTCCAGTTGGCATTTAAACGTTCGTTGGCATCTATAAAAGAGGGAGAAAAGTCAACAAATGTATTAAATCGATTCAATTGAAAATCCTGCGATTCCCGAAAAACAAGATGATTCAATCCCATATCCGCAACAACAGACCCCTTAAAGCAATGCAGCAGTTGTTTTTTTTTAAATCCCATAGTTTCATATAATTTCAATGCGTGCGCGTTGGTCGTGATGACTTCCAGTAAGACTCTGTCCGCGCCACTTTCCCTCAAATAGGGCAGTAAATTTTTATATATTTTCTGAATGATTCCTTTTCCCCGATGCACTGCTATGACACCGGTGCCTCCATTATAAACGGTATCTAATCCTTGAAAATGGGCCCGGCTCTGTAATACAAAACCAATAAGCGCTTTATCTTCAAACATCACGCCACTAATATCCCCATCCAGCCCTAATTTTTCTAACATTCTGATAGAAAATTCCTCATAAGACAACCGTAAGGGAGCGTTGGCTTGGGCAAACGTCCGTGTAAAACACGAATGGAGGTCTCGAAGCAGCGCAGGTTGATAATATTGAAAATATAAGGGCACTATAAGATAGAATATCAATATGATTATAAAGTAAATAAAAAATATGACTAACTCCTTTATACAAAGAAAGAAACCCTCTTGTTCATGGGAGAAACCTCTTGAATCAGACCTCCATTTCTATATCCTCACAGCCGTCAAGTTCTTTAGACCTATCTAAAAAGTATCTTCCGATCATAAAGAAAAATTATATGTTAATAATCATTTAAATTTCTTACGATGTTAACGGTCGGTTATTTAAGTTTGACAATTGATTTTAAAAGAGAAGTCTAGCTTATTTTTTAAAAAATGGGAAGTTAGCTCAGTTGGTTTAGAGCACCGCCTTGACAGGGCGGGGGTCGCTGGTTCGAATCCAGTACTTCCCACATTTTGGTCTATAGTGCCTTTAAGCCTTCTTGGTACGCCTTTTTTTGTTAAAAACAGTTAATCTACTGCGCTCAAAGTGTAGATCTACCTACTTTTGTACATGAGTAAAAATAGGTTAGGTTGGATTATTACCCTAATGAGCGTTGCGCTAACCGGTCTCATTGCTTTTCAATGGTATTGGATTGACACGGTAATCACTGGCAATCGTGATCATTTTGAACGTGATGTCATGACAGCTTTGTCAAATGTAACCAATAAGCTAGAACAACAAGAGGCCTTATTTTATGTCAATCGGAAAATGAGTAATTTCTCCCCTCAAGGTCAATCAAGGGGATTTCAACCTTTTCAATTTCAGGTAACTCCCCCCCTAAATCAAAGACAGGTCATTCAAGGAGAAAAAAAGATTCGGTTTGATGACAGTCTTTCTAGTACAGGAAGTTTCAACTTTTCTTTTGAAGTGGTAGGTGCACCCCTTAGATCCAATCAGATTGGCAAAGCCTTCTTCGACCTGTTCAAATCCAATATCAACAATATTCAATTTGCTTATCCTAAAGATGGGTCCGGAACTGAAACTCTCAATTCAAATCTCAAGGAAATTTTGGAAAAAATCTCCAATAAATCTAACATGATGATGGGTCTTTTGGAGGAAATGATGTTGCCTAAGATTGGGCTCACCAATCGTTTTGATCCTGATCAGCTGGATTCTCTTCTTAATGCGGAGTTAAAGAAAAAGAGTATTGATATACCCTATGATTATGCCATCATCAACCCACGCTCCGGTCGATTGATTGAAATCAGCAAAGATTACTCAAATGAACGGCTGTTGCAAAGCCATTTCAAAACCAATTTATTCCCCAATGATGTCACCAATGAGCCCAATTTATTGGTCATTGATTTTCCGAGTCAAGAGAAGTACCTTATGAGTAAAATCTGGTTCCCTCTATCTAGTTCAGCTTTGTTAATTCTCATTATTTTAATTTGCTTCGGCTATGCTGTTTTTACTATTGTTCGGCAGAAAAAAATTTCAGTAATGAAAACCGATTTCATGAACAACATGACCCATGAATTCAAAACGCCCATTTCCACTATCGGATTGGCCATCGAAGCCCTCCTTGATCCAACAATTCCGCAGAAGACTTCCATGAAAATGAAATATTTAGGCATCATTGCAGATGAAAATAAACGCTTAGAGAGCCAAGTAGCTGATGTTTTACAAATGGCACAACTCGATAAAAACGAATTGAAATTAAATTTAGTCACTGTGGATCTTCATGCCATTATCCAACAAGCAGTAGACAAAATTTCTATTCATATGGAACGTAAATTAGGACATCTAAAATTGGCATTAAATGCTTCCCAGTTCAAAATAAAAGGGGATGAAGCTTATCTCTTGGGTGTCCTTCTCAATCTATTAGATAATGCTTTGAAATATTCAAATGATGCCCCCAACATCATGATACGAACACAAGTTATCAGAGGTCAGCTCATCTGCTCCATCAAAGATCATGGGATGGGTATGAGCAAAGAAGCCCAAAGAAATATTTTTCAGAAATTCTATCGCGTGGCCAGTGGTAATGTGCACAATATCAAAGGTTTTGGACTTGGCCTGGCTTATGTCAAAGAGATCATCACGCTCCATCATGGAAGCATCGAGGTGGAAAGTGAGCTTAAAAAAGGGACCAATTTTATAGTTAAATTTCCTCTAGATTATGAACAATACAAGAATATTAGTGGTTGAAGATGATGTTAATCTGGGGCAAATCCTTGAGGAATACCTCAAATTAAAGGGATTTAAGACCACCTTGGCCACTGATGGTGAGGCCGGGCTCACCGCTTTTTATGAGGGCCAATATGACCTGTGTTTACTGGATTTAATGATGCCAAAAAAGGATGGCTTTTCATTAGCTAAAGATATCAGAGCGGTCAATGCTGATATTCCTGTCATTTTTTTGACCGCTAAATCTATGAAAGAAGATGTCTTAAAAGGATTTCAAATAGGCGGTGATGATTACGTAACCAAACCATTTAGTATGGAGGAATTACTACTCAGAATTACTGCCATTTTACGACGATCCAGTTCTAAAAAATCTGCCGCCTTTACAAAAGAATATGTGGTTGGAAATATTCGATACCATTATGACGAAAACACGTTAATCATCGATCAGCACAATATTTCCTTAACTACCAAAGAAAATGAACTGATGAAATTATTTTTGGAAAATCTAAATCAAACCGTAGATAGGACCTTAGCTCTCAAGCGTATTTGGAAAAATGACAGCTATTTCAATGCCAGAAGTATGGATGTGTACATTGCTAAACTTCGAAAATATCTTCAATTGACAGATGTATTTAAAATCATTACGATCCATGGAGAAGGATTTAAATTGATTCAAGTCAATTCTGATAACTATTGACCTATTATATTTGTATATTAAGGTTCAATTATTTGTCTCGAGCAACGCATAAACTTATCCATAATGGAGATCATTCCTTCGATATTAATTCATAATGGCCAAACGGCGCGATTGATCAAAGGTGATTTTAAAAAGGAAAAAGTATATGACCTAAGCCCACTCGATCTTGCTAAACAATTTGAAAGTATCGGTATCCAAAAACTACATTTAGTTGATTTGGATGGTGCTAAAAAGGGGCGTATTGTGAATTACCCTACCCTTGAGACGCTGGCGGGTCACACCTCTCTTAAAATAAATTTTACCGGGGGCTTGCACACCGATGGAGACGTCAACAAAGCGTTTGAATTTGGTGCAGACAGCATCACGGCCTCCACGGTTTCTATTTATCGTCCAGAATTATTCAAAGCTTGGATGATTTCTTTTGGGCGAGAGAAAATAATGTTGGGTGCGGATAGTTTAGATCACCAAATTAGAGTGGGCGGATGGCTAAAGGAAACCAAAGTTGATCTTTTCAAACACATCGCCTACTACTATGAAAGAGGGCTCAAATACATCAAAACAACGGATATTTCTAGGGAAGCACTGCTCGAAGGGCCTCCAATGGAGTTATATCAAGAACTCCTCGCTCAGTTCCCCAACCTTCATGTTCTGGCTAAAGGGGGGGTTCGTGATCTCGCGGACATAGAGGAATTAAAAAAGATTGGTACACACAGCGTGATTTTCAGTAGCTCTTATTACGAAGGTCGGATAACACTTAAAGAATTAAGCGATTTCATTGCTTCTGATCATTAATCTATACTGAGTCCCTCAAGCCCATCTTGGTTTCTGTTTTCATATTTATGCTTGTAAATAAAATAAAACACAAAGTTGTATTTAATCAATGAACTATAAGATGAGTCAGCAAAATTCGCTTGACTCTTGTGCAGCTCTTTTTTCTCCTCATCGGATACTTCTTCGATGAGGTCCTCATTTTTAGTTAAAAGATCATTCTCATAAACCTCGATCACTGGTTCATTGAAAACTTTGATTTCTTCGGTATAGGGGTTGGTCGCCTTTACTGAATGGATTACTGCAAGCATTGAGCAAGCCATAATCCCAAAGCATTGATAAATTTTCATATCGGCGTTGATAAAATGTATCACAAATTAAACAATTTTCGGAATAGTTCATCAAATTGGTCCTCTTTTTTTTGTTGTTCTACAAATTTAAAAAGCGCTTGTTACATGCCCTCCATAAAGCCCTCACTCCAACATGAGAAAAAGCTCCTAGCAGCGCTTCAAGAAAGCATTTGGCCGTTTAGGTCAATCCTCTCATGTCTCTACCCTGGTTTTGAAATAAAAAAATCAATCATGAAAACCCATGACTAGCCGGAACTATAACGTAGGATTAAATTAAATTTTGAGATTTCAAATGGAAAAAGTTTTCCACATTTTATTTAGAACTTGAATAGATTGGAATATTGATCTATCAAATAAGCAGTTATCTCAATGTATAAATTCTAAAAAGATTCAAAAAATTATTTAACAAATCAATTGATTTATAATAACTGCCAAATAACTGCCAAGAAATGAATAGATTTAAATGTAATTTCTGCTAATAAAAAAAGCAGTTAATCACTTAACTGCTTTTTGAAGGGTGGAAGACCGGACTTGAACCGGCGACCTCCTGAACCACAATCAGGCGTTCTAACCAACTGAACTACAACCACCATTTATAAAAGAAGGCAAATTTAATCTTTTACCAGAAATATTAAAGTTTTAAGGATTAAAAGATAGGCGCTTGCCTTTTATTTTCTCATCAAACTGCCCTGCATCGTACGCAAGATGTCCAGATACGAAAGTTTTTTCTACTTGAGAACGGAATAAAGACCCCTCAAATGGACTCCAGCCACATTTTGCAAGAATATTCTCTGAGGCCACCCGCCAAGGACAATTAAGATCCACCAGTGCTAAATCGGCAAAATAACCTTCGCGAATGAAGCCTCTTTGCTGCACTTTGTAACAAACAGCCACCGCATGACTCATTTTTTCAGCAATTTGCTCCAATGAAATTTTCCCTTGATGATAAAACTCCAACATGGCGACTAAGCTGTGTTGGATCAAAGGTCCTCCCGATGGCGCACGGGCATAAGTCTGGTTTTTTTCTGCTTTTGTGTGGGGGGCATGATCTGTAGCGATCACATCAATCTTATTTAACAAGAGTCCTTCCCAAATTTGGGCCCGGTCCTTGGGCGTCTTCACGGCAGGGTTCCACTTAATCAAAGCCCCTTTTTGCTTATAATCTTCATCACTGAACCAAAGGTGGTGAATACACGCTTCTGCGGTAATCTTCTTGGCTGACAACGGTGTATCATTATTAAACAAGGCCAACTCCTTCCCTGTGGATATATGGAGGATATGAAGTCGGGTTCCATATTTTTTTGCTAAACTCACCGCACGTGATGACGAAAGATAACATGCCTCTGCTGACCGAATGATCGGGTGTTTTTCAAAGGGAATATCCTGACCATATTTTTGAAGGGCTTGAGCCATATTGGTTCGGATGGTCTGCTCATCCTCACAGTGCGTAGCGACCAGCATAGGCACTCGACTAAAAATTCGCTCCAAAGTCTGGGTATCATCTACCAACATATCCCCTGTAGAGGATCCCATGAAAACCTTAACACCACAGACCTGCCGAGGATCTGTTTTCAATACTTCCTCTAAATTTTCGTTTGACGCCCCAATATAAAATGAATAGTTGGCCAAACTTTTTTTTCTTCCTATTTCATATTTTTCTTCCAGCAAGGTCTGGGTCAATGTTTGGGGTTGTACATTGGGCATCTCCATAAAGGATGTAACCCCTCCCGCAACGGCCGCTTTGGCTTCTGTATAAATCTCCCCCTTATGAGTGAGTCCCGGTTCTCTGAAGTGCACCTGGTCATCGATCACTCCAGGAAATAAATACTTCCCTACTGCATTAATCTCTTTGTAATTTATCTTGGGCTCCAATGATTCGCCGATCTGCTCGATACATTCATTTCTTATCAATACATCCTTGTGCGAAACCGTTCCTTCATTTACAAGGGTTCCAGCCTTAATCAAATAAGTTTCACTCATTCGGTTTTCCTTTTATCATACTACACGTAAAATTACAAATAAATCACAGGGGATGACCGTACTTGACAGACCTAATTCCTACTTTTATTTGAAAGCCCCCTTGCATTTCTTTTTATTCCTTTTTTTTAAAAAATATTCACCTTTTTCATGCCAAATTTGGATGTATTCAGCGTTTTTTTTAGACTGACATAAATGTAAGGAACCATACATCAAAACTCAGCGCACTTTTTAACCAGAAGAAGTGTTTTCAATTTAAATTTGTGGAAAATGAATAAAAAGCCTAATCTATCCAAAAATGATCATTGATTTAAACGACCGTGATTCTTTTCAGCATCGACACAACAGCCCTTCAAAGAAAGAAACCGAACAAATGTTAGCCGCTGTTGGGGTAAGCTCCATAGAGACATTAATTGCGCAAACCATCCCCTCATCCATACGCTCGAAAAAAAAATTAGCCTTACCTGCTGCCAAAAGTGAATATGACTATATCAAAGATCTGAAAATAACGGCTCAAAAAAATACTGTGGCCAATTCATTTATTGGACAAGGGTATTACGATACAATTGTTCCCCCTATCATCCAGCGGAACATCTTGGAAAACCCAGGTTGGTATACGGCTTACACACCATATCAAGCCGAAATTGCACAAGGAAGGCTAGAGGCCCTCATCAACTTTCAAACAATGGTTATCGAACTCACCGGTATGGAAATCGCCAATGCATCGCTTTTAGACGAGGCTACGGCTGCTGCAGAGGCCATTTCGATGCTTGTACAAACACGACCAAGGCATAAAAAAGAAGCCAACAAACTTTTGGTAGACCAAAGTGTTTTTCCACAGACTCTCGAAGTCTTGACCACAAGAATGACGCCCATTGATATTGAAATAGCTTGTTTGGACTTATCTCAAGCAGATTTATCAGATCCCAGTGTGTTTGGTGTTTATGTTCAATACCCAAATAATGAAGGCAGGTTGATAGATTGGTATGCCTTTAGTGAAAAAGCCAAGTTTCATGACGTTAAGATCGCCGTCGGTACCGACCTCTTGGCATTAACCTTATTTACCCCACCGGGATCTTGGGGAGCCGAGGTGGTCATCGGTACTTCACAGCGTCTGGGAGTACCTATGGGTTTTGGAGGGCCTCATGCCGCCTTTTTTGCCACCAAAGAAATTTATAAAAGAAACGTCCCCGGAAGAATTATTGGCATTTCCAAAGACCGCGAAGGCAATAGGGCTTACCGAATGGCTTTGCAAACGAGAGAACAACACATCAGAAGAGAAAAGGCTACCTCCAACATTTGTACCGCACAAGTCCTCTTAGCGGTTATGGCCGGGATGTATGCGGTGTATCATGGGCCTGAGGGGCTCAAAAAAATTGCACTTAAAATACATGGTTTAGCTAAATCTTTCGAAAAAGGACTCCATGAACTCGGCATTACCACACAACAAAACACCTTCTTTGATACTGTTTATTTTTCAGTCGGTGACGCTAAAAAACTACGCGCTCTCGCTGAGGTACAGCAACTCAATTTTCGATATCATCAGCACAATGAGATCAGTGTTTCTTTTGATGAAACGCATGATCAAGCAGATGTGATTTCAGTGCTTACCGTAGTGGCTCAATCCATAGAAAGGGGGGTGCCAACAGTACCCCCATCTATTGACATTGCTATTGAGGGTCCACTCCAAAGAAAACAAGATTTTTTAAATCATGAAGTCTTTAATAACTACCATTCTGAGCATGAAATGTTGCGCTACATGAAGCGTCTGGAAAACAAAGATCTGTCATTGGTCCATTCCATGATTTCCTTGGGATCGTGTACCATGAAATTAAATGCCACCACCGAGATGTTACCGGTGACCTGGCCAGAGTTTGGTCAAATCCACCCTTTTGCCCCCGAAAATCAAACCCAAGGCTACCATCATTTAATAGAAGAATTACATGCGTGGTTGTCAGAAATCACCGGCTTTGCGGGTGTTTCTTTCCAACCCAATAGTGGCGCACAAGGTGAATACGCCGGTCTGATGGTCATCCGTCAATACCACCTCAATAATGGTCATTCTCAAAGAAAAATTGCTTTAATCCCTTCCTCTGCTCATGGGACGAATCCGGCAAGTGCTGTAATGGCGGGCATGCAAGTGGCGATTATCAAATGTGATCCCGAAGGTAATATTGACTTTGTTGACTTAAAAGAAAAAGTCATTGAGCACAGTCAAAATCTCGCCGTACTCATGGTCACTTATCCTTCTACCCATGGTGTTTTTGAGCAGGCTATCATAGAAATATGTGCCTTAATACATGAGTATGGTGGTCAGGTATATATGGACGGTGCCAATATGAACGCACAGGTAGGGCTCACCTCTCCAGGCATGATTGGTGCAGACGTCTGTCACCTTAATTTGCACAAGACTTTCTGTATTCCTCATGGAGGAGGAGGCCCCGGAATGGGTCCCATTGGTGTCGCCCAACACTTGGTGCCGTTTTTACCCCATCGTGGTGGAAAAAGTATCAAATCAATTTCTGCTGCCAAGTTTGGGAGTGCCAGCATTTTGCCCATCTCTCATGCCTACATTGCAATGATGGGAAGTGACGGCTTAACGGAGGCTACCGAGATGGCCATTCTTAACGCCAATTATATAGGGAAAAGATTGGCTGACCATTATCCCGTCCTTTACAAAGGAAATAATGATCGTAATGCGCACGAACTGATCATTGATTGTCGACGTTTCAAAGAGGTGGGTATCGAAGTAGAAGACATTGCCAAAAGATTAATGGATTATGGCTACCATGCCCCCACGGTGTCTTTTCCTGTAGCAGGTACAATGATGATCGAGCCCACGGAAAGTGAAACTAAAAAAGAATTAGATCAATTTTGTGAAGTCATGATTTCCCTTCGCTCTGAGATCGCTGAAATTGAAAGTGGTTTGGTTGATGCCAAGGACAATGTCCTTAAAAATGCACCCCATACCCAAAGAGTTGTTCTAGATGAGTCATGGGCACGTCCATATACCAGAGAAAAAGCAGTATTTCCGATGGCGGGGCAACGATTTTACAAGTTTTGGCCCGCTGTAAGCAGAATAGACAGTGCTTTTGGTGATCGGAATTTGGTTTGCAGTTGCCTCCCTATTGAAGATTATGAACCTGCGTCGATAAATTCATAACCTCTTTTTAAATTAATTTATCTAATATTAATAGCAATTATCTAAGATAAACGTCCCTTCAACTCTATTCAGGGAGTCGTAATTCGCTTCCATATAGGCGTTGATACGGCCTAGGTTAACGCCCAACACTTCAATAAAACCAGAAGTAGCTTGATAGCTTTTATCAGTGACTCCTGGCTGATGAAAGGTGATAGAAACATCTGAAGGCACTTGATAAAAGCCTTCCTCAAAAGGAAATTTAAGTGAAATATAACCCCTTGGAGAAAAGGTAATGAGGCACGGGTCTTCTTCAATTTGATCTTCACTGAATAGCTGGGTATCAAATAAATCCGTGGTCACAACTTGCTGAGCCTTTCCATACTGATACCGGTAAGTTGCTCCCGCAATTACGCCCTCCAAAAGTGATGGCTGTATCTTCTCTGGATTACAATGCTGAAAGAACATCATCCCAATAAAAACACTCTTCAACAACTTGCTCATAATATTTTAAAGTTAAAATGCTTTCGATTGCCTGTTTGCTTGGGGTGATGGGTAATTTCTGTCAAGTCGGCCACACCATGGTTGTCTATGGTGATTAAGGTCGTACTTCGTGTACCATACGTCGGTAAATCAATAAAAATAGAAGATAACGCACGCTCCATCTCTCGCGTTATTCCCGTCTCAGGAAGCCATTCCTCCTCGGCCAATTGTTTGTCCAGCATTAAATCTAGTAACGCTTCTTTATCAAATTTTTTATCAATAGAGGCCTTAAAACGCCTTTTTAAATGGTCTAATTTGGGCCATGAAGTATTCAAACTGGCATTGCATAATCCATGTATCCCTGCGGGTACCTGATTGACGATCTCCAATTGATTATTGAGATGAAACAACGCATCCCCTTTTCTGGTCAAAAAATTAAATCCATTATAGGTGATCGCCTGAGTAGATAATTTCCGCATAAACGCCTCACTTGTTTGGGACGACTTCAAAAAATCTATCGGTAAATGTCCCCTACTTTTGGCATTCGGTTGAAGGATCGAAGCTCTAACGTTGGTCACCGCAGCAAAGGCTCCCGACCTATTCATGGCCAGCCACGTACCCCCTGCGCGCAAATCCCGACCTCCAATAAGATCCGGTTCTTCTTCCCAAAAACCCATCTCCAAAGTAGGTCTTTCATAATACTCATCTCGATTGGCCAATAAAATAAATGGGTATTTAGGGTGTGCATGGTGAGCAAATACAATCAAGCACATATATTTAAGGTCTTTATGAAATCATTGTACCAATACATCATCAACTATCTGCGTCAATATTTTGATCTGAAACTGTATGCAAGCATTTTATTATTCCTGCTTATTTTCATCGCTATCAATTATACGCTTGACTTTGAGGCCAAATATATTAAGACCATCTCAAACCTTGGGATAAGATCCTTGATTATGTCTCTTTTTCAGGGTTTTCCTTTTCTTATCACTGCTTTGCTTCTCAATTTCTTTGGAAAAGCCAGTAAATGGCAAAAAGATCCTCGATTTTGGATCACCTTCCTTTTGGGTTTTTTAATTATCGGCCTCTCAAGAGGCATTCATTGGGGCGTTTTGATACGATGGGGCCTAGCACCTGAAGAATGGTTCCTTCTTAGATCAGGTATCAATTGGGCCATGAAGTTGATAATGGTGTTGGTGCTTTTTGGTGCTTTTTATTTGACTTTCGATACTTCTTTGGGACATTTTTATGGTTTCACTTTTCGAAAATTTAATATGAGCCCTTATTTGACCCTACTGGGGATTGCTCTTTTTTTTATCATTATTGGCTCTTTTTTTGGCGATCTTCAATCTTATTACCCCCGTTATAAAGTTGATCATGGCTTGTCCTTTGCTGTGCATCATGAGGTCCCTACATGGGTTTCCGTTCTGATTTATGAAAGCACCTATGCCACCAGTTTTATCACAGTAGAATTCATTTTTAGAGGTTTTTTAATCTATGCTTTTGTTAAGTATTTTGGGCCTTACGCCATCCTACCTATGGTCGCTACTTATTGCTTTTTACATTTTGGAAAACCGGCTACCGAAACGCTTAGTTCGATCTTTGGAGGTTATGTCTTGGGCATCATAGCCCTTAAAAATAAAAACATCTGGGGTGGTGTTATGGTCCATGTGGGTGTGGCGTGGTCTATGGAATTATTTGGATATCTGCAGACAAGATTCTAGAGTTAGTTATAAATTTGAACTATGGAGGTTAATATGATTTGGTTTTTGTTATTGGGAATGGCTGCAGGCGTAGCCATTGGCTATTTAGTTGCGTTGGTCAGGTATAAAAAATCTGCTCCAGAGGCCCAAAAAGCCCAGCTTCAGCTCATTATGGAGCAAGACCGTACGGCGTCGCTAGAAAAAGATTTGACTCGAGTCAATGAATTGCTACAAGAGGAGCGCGCAAAAACTGAGAAATTGAATACTGAAAAAGCTACCCTTTCTGCCAATTTCTTAAATCTTCAGGAAAAATTAGACACACAAAAGAAGGAAGTGAGTGAACTTCAAAATAAATTTTCATTAGAATTCAAAAACCTTGCGAACGAAATTTTTGAAGAAAAATCAAAAAAATTCACAGACCAAAATAAAAATAATTTAGGTGAAATCCTCACCCCTTTAAAAGAACGGATCGAAAAGTTTGAGCAACAAGTCACCCATAATAATAAAGAAAGCATACAATGGAACACTGCCCTGCGAGAGCAATTGAAAAATATGACCGCGCTCAACAAACAAATGAGTGTCGATACCGAAAACCTTACCCGAGCATTGAAAGGAGATGCCAAAGCACAAGGGAATTGGGGTGAAATCTTACTGGAGTCCATTTTGGAGAAAGTTGGTCTCACTAAAAATGTGCATTATTTCAAAGAACACAATTTAAAAGCAGAAGACGGAAGTAATCAACGATTGGATTACATACTCAAGCTCCCGGACGATAAGTGCTTGGTGATTGATTCCAAGGTTTCTTTAACCGCCTACACCCGATACATCGAAGAAGAGGGGAAAGAAAAAAAGGCAGAACAGCTTAAACTTCACATGGACAGCATACTCAGTCATATCAAAACATTGAGTGCTCGAAACTATCAAAACCTACATCAAATCAAGCAACCTGATTATGTGATGATGTTTGTGGCCAACGAGCCCGCTCTCTTGATGGCCCTTCAACAAGATAACCAGCTTTATGAAAAGGCCTTAGACAAAAACATTGTTTTGGTCTCTACCAGTACCTTATTGGCCACCCTCAGGACGATTTCTTATATTTGGAAACAGGATTCTCAAACCAAAAATGCTATAGAAATTGCACGACAAGCAGGTGCTATGTACGATAAATTCAGTGCTTTTACTGACGACCTCATTAGAGTCGGCAGCAATCTAAAAACCACGCAATCCAATTATGAAGAAGCCATGAAAAAGCTAAGTGAAGGCAAAGGTAACTTGGTCACTCGAGCGGAAAGTCTCAAAAAGCTGGGTGCCAAATCCACCAAACAAATGGATCCCAGAATGATCTCTAGGGCGACCGATGAGGAAGGGGACTCAACTTCTCCTCATTTATTTGCAAACTAAAACCCCTTTTTTACCCTTAACTTTACCTATGGAATTAACTGCTGAAAATAAATTAAAAAAACTGATCGTGGTCGGAGATCGGGTATTGATCAAGCCTTTGAAAGAATCTGACAAAACAACCAGTGGTATTTTGCTTCCACCAGGCGTAAGAGAAAAAGAAAAAATTCAAACCGGGTTCATCGTAAAAGTTGGGCCTGGGTATCCAATTCCCGTACCTATGGATGAAGACGACGCCTGGAAACAAGAAGAAGACCAAATGAAATACGTGCCGCTGCAAGCCAAGGAAGGGGATAAAGCCATTTTCCTTCAAAATGGGGCTTTTGAAGTGACGTATGAAAAAGAAAAATATTTCATCGTTTCACAAGCTTCTATACTTATGCTTGAGCGCGAAGAGGATTTGTTTTGAAAAAAGGGTGCAGGTCCTCCGTTCCTTCTATCGAACCTATCTTTAAGTTTACCAAATGATAGAGTATCCATCAAAGCTGCTTTTTATAAAAACTCAAAACATGAATCTCCCGAATAATCCAAAACCTGAGCAACCCAACAATCCTTTGCACGGTATCAAACTAGCCGATGTGTTGGAAGCCCTTGTCAAGCATCATGGATGGGAAAAAATGGCTTTAAAGATCAATATTAATTGTTTTAAAAATGATCCTTCGATCAAATCCAGCCTGACTTTTTTAAGAAAAACCCCTTGGGCTCGCGATAAAGTTGAAAGGCTTTACCTCCAAATCCCTAAGAGATGATTCTTTTTATGCAGACTTAAATTTAAATCAACAAAAAATACCATACTGCGCACACTGCTTGATGTCTCTTACCTTCTTAGGGTTGAAGAGAAGCGTTATCATCAGGATATAAAACTGCTTGTATATCCCGCCATTTTACCTGCTTGATATTGTTTTGCTCAAGCAAGTCTTGAAACTTTTTACTTGACACGACCTGATAATCTTTCGCACGCCATTTGGCTCCGTAAGCTTCTCGATCTTTGGTGATCGCCTTCATCTCCTCATCATCAAACGCCAAATGGACCAACAACTGATTGAGGCCTGGTTTGATGGATGAAAGGACCTCTGCATAATATGCCTCCATCGCATCTAATTCTGTCCCATTAAGGGCCATAAACATTTGATCTACCAATACCACCTGTGGAGGTAAAGGGTAGTGTTCATCAAAATGCGGTGCTAAAAGCCTCGGTACAAATACAGGTATTTGATTTTGATGTCCCACTTCTATATACGTTCTAAAAAATGCAGGGTCGAAAAATAAGGTGCCTTCATGACTGTCCATATGGGTCGGCGCCATACCCAAAGCCCGTGCGTAGTCAATTTGGGCTTGTAGTTCGACTTGTAGTTCCGCATTGCTCCCCTCTTTAATCACCGTTACTTTCTTTTGATGCAGAAAGCCATCATCGTCGAGAAGGGTCTCGATCTTATCAGCGGATGCGACACCCGGCCATTTGTAACCGGCCCACTCTGCCGTAAAAGTCAAATGTAAGCCCAAATCAACCTGTGGATGGGCGAGATAATAAGCGGCCACATCTTCGGCGAAAGGCGAAGGCATCATGACACTAGCGGAATTCACAAATCCCTTTGAGAGTGCTTTAAAGGACGCTTGGTTCACTGATCGCGCTAAGCCTAAATCATCAGCATGGATAATCAGTAATTTATCCGAGGACGTATAACCTAATTTTTGGGCTAGATTTTCATATTGCTTCAATGGTCGATCTGAGTGAAAGATAAAGTTATAAATCAGTCGAGCGTCATAAATGGGCGTCTCATTGTGATGGAAAAATAATCTTAATCCTCCCCAAGTCATGAGAACGAGCAGCAACAGTCCTAGCCCTATTTTTAATAACGTACGTCTTGTTTTATATACCATCCAGATTAATTAAGAAACTAAATTACCACATTTTGAGAGATCTTGAGCTTACAACTAAAAGGGTTTTAGAAGATTGTCAGTGATCTGAGATCAATGCTTAAGCGTATCTGTATCAGAGCATACTGAAAAGGTCCCTCCCAGTAATCGACAGTCTATAGTTAACTACTATAAAATATAATATGCAAAGGACTCTTTACTTTAGGCCTTCATTATACCAAACTAGACCTAAAAAGGATGCAGCGAATTATTTTATTAATGCATTGAACCGATCAAAAAGGAATCATTGCAGCAGCAACGAGTTTTATTCACAATGAAAAAGGAAATATTGTTTATATCGATCAATACGTAGATCGACTGAATGAAGCTTTTTTTATGCGTATTGAGGTCGAATCAACAGATCAAAATATTGATTTCAACACTTTTAAAGAAAAATTTATTTCAGGAATTGGATCAAAATACGACTTTAATTGCAGCTTTTTTCTGAAGAATCAACGCCCTAAACTAGCTGTTTTTGTTTCCATATACGTACATTGCTTGTATGATATCTTAGCCCAAAAACAGTCTGGAGAATTACAGTGCGAAATCCCTTTTATCTTGAGTAATCACCAAGATTTAGCATCTAATGTAGAGCAATTTGGTATCCCTTTTTATTGGATCCCTGAAATCAAAAAAAATAAGACTGAGGCAACCTCTCAACAGCTGAACCTCCTGAAAAAACACCACATTACTAGTATTGTATTGGCACGTTATATGCAAATATTGCCGGAACAACTTGTTCAAGAATATCCAAATAAAATCATTAATATCCATCATTCCTTTTTACTTGGCTTCCTGGTGCAAAACCTTATCACTCTGCCTTTGAAAGGGGAGTTAAAATTATTGGTGCTACTAGTCATTATGTGACTGATGATCTCGATGCGGGTACGATTATCGAACAAGATACTTTAAGAGTTTCTCACGCTCATGGAGTTTCAGACTTCATTTCCAAGGGCAGAGACTTAGAACGGCTGGTACTTTTACGTGCCATCAAGCTTCACACCGAGAGAAAAGTGATGGTCTTCAACAATAAAACGGTCGTGTTTACATAGTCGTCCGTAAACACTTCTTGCTCTGATATGGCTTCAGTAAATCTGATATCTTTTTGGTCATATCATCTTCCCTTTTATCCAAAAGCGAGGTATAATGCACAAACCTTTGAAACTTCCTGGCCCACCATTCCCCTCAAACAAAAGTATAAACCCAGTATATCAATAAAGCCTGAAACGGGAGCCTGATAGCCGTCGCCGCCAAGTGTTGGCTTTTTCTTCGTGCTTTTTGGAAATGGTAAACATTCGCTGGAAAAACCGCCAGCAATAATAGAATCACACCCATCGCCGCATAAGAACGGATCTCACTCACCCACAAAGCCATGCCCAGTAATACCTCAACAGCACCCACTACAAAATTCGTGAGCTCTGGATAAGGCACCCATTTGGGTATGATTTTAAGAAAGAATCTAGGTTGGATAAAATGGCTGATGCCGGCCAATAGATACAGTGCAGACATCAATACAAGAGAAATCAATTGGGGTGTTGTCATCAACCTATTGGGGTTTATATCAAACAAGTTAATTGAAAATTCATGATAACATAAATAAAGCCAAAATTAAAGGGCTTCTCATTTGTTTTGATAGCCTGTTAAGGATTGATCTCTTTTGTAGGGCAAAGCGACCTCTCAGATTTATGATCCAGTAAATTTGGCCCATTTGAAAAATATTCGAAATCCCTTTGACAATTTAAAATTTTTCTAACTTCGTGTTCAGGGGAAACAATTGAACCCTCATTTAAAATTTGAGAGAATTAATTACCAAAATAAAAAGTATTATCAGGCTAAGCAAAAAAGCTGAAGAATATCTTTTTTCCATTTCAACGGAAAAGGCCCTCCCAAAGGGAGAAATTTTAGTACGCCAAGGGCAAGCAGTGAAGAAGACCTATTTCGTTACCGATGGCTGCATTAGGTCTTACTTTATTGATAAAAATGGCAAAGAGCACACTTTACAGTTTGCTATTAAAGATTGGTGGATCAGTGATTTTATTGCTATCTACAATAAAGAAATTGCCACACTCACTGTAGAGTGTATTACTGATTCAACCATTATTGAGTTTAGCTCCAGGGAGTTAGACGGAATATATTCATTATTTCCTGAATTTGAGGCCTTTCAGCGAAAAAATTTGGAACGCCATGTGGTCAGCTTGCACAAAAGAATTTTAAATCAATTACAATTAACGGCTCAAGAGAGATATGATTTATTTCTAAAACAATATCCAGATATTGAGCAGTACACTCCAAATTATCATATCGCATCTTATTTGGGGATCACGCAACAAAGCTTGAGCCGCATAAGAGCGGAAAAAGTAAATAAATAGCTTTCTTACCATAAGGTAATTTTTACCTGATCTCCAAGTACTATTTTTGTGTCCTCCTCGATATTATAGTTTCAAAGGTGAGCCTATTAAAATTGATCTTTTTAGGAGAGCATTCAAGTCTTTGAGCACCTTGAATCAGGTAGATTTATAAGGAAATTATAGTGAGAATGAGTCTAGTTTTATTTAAATAGAAATTTAAAAATTAACATCATGATAAAAAAAATATTAATAGGGTTGTTGAGTATTCTCATAGTTACATTTACTATTATCTATGTCCTGGCTCAACCTAAACTAGAAAATGATGGTTCGTATAGTCCCTCAAGTTTAGCATTGTCTTTAGGGACCGTTGCTAAAACTGATTTTGGCGAGATCAAGTACACCAAATACCAAGGAGATAAGTCGAAGATTTTGGTAATTTTCACTGAGCAAAAAAACTTGGAGATGAAAAATGGCAAATTATTTTCTACCGGAAATCACCCAATAGAGTCGCTTGTGCCAATGTTACACCTTAAAAATGCAGGGTTTGATTTTGAAATCGCAACCCCTACTGGCAAACCTGCCGTATTTGAAATGTGGGCTTTCCCTAATGAGGACGAGAATGTAAAAGCTATTTATAATGAGTACAAATCGAGCTTTCAGCAACCCATAAAATTGACAGATTTCATCACTCATTCATTTGTAAATGACAGTTCTTTTGCTGCTGTATTTGTGCCAGGAGGACATGGAGCTATGATTGGTATTCCTGAAGATAGAAATGTTGCAAAAGTCTTAAATTGGGCACATGAAAATGACTTATTTACCATTACCCTTTGTCATGGGCCAGCTGCATTATTATCAACAACATTGGATAATCAAAAATTTCTTTACGAGGGTTATAAGATGGCTGTTTTTCCTGATGCCATAGATGAAATGACCCCAATGGTAGGTTATTTACCTGGATACATGATCAACAGTTTGAGTGAAAAATTAAAAAGCCTAGGTGCTTATATTATTAATACTGAATCTGATAACACCGTTTTTGTTGATAGAAAATTAATCACTGGCGCAAGTCCTCTAGCATCAAATGACTTAGGAAAACTAGCCGCTGAAACGCTATTGAAAGAACTCAATTAAAAGCTACTCATCATAAGGGTGAAAGCAATAGCGGTTTGGGTGTGTACCCAAACCGCTATTTTTATTTAAATAAGTATATTACTTTTAAAAAAGAAAGTGTTTTCGGTCCTCTGCAGTATCTAAATACGCTATATACTAATCGTTAAAAATCATAAACAATGTATCACTTACTATCTAAAATCATACTCATTGGCTTGTTAACTTCTTCTTTCAATAATGTGTTTTCTCAAACAGACACACTAAAAAAAGACCAGGTTGTTATCATTAAAATGAAAAATGGCGATGAATACAAAGGAGTCCTATCAAAAAAAGCCAATGGGAAAATCCTCTTAAAAACGATAAATGGTGAATTTAATTTGATTGCCTTAAATGTACGTTCAATAGTGAACAATGATTATGTGGGAAAATTTGAATTTGCTAATCCGCATGATACGAGATATTTTTTCGGGCCAACCGGCATCCCCATAAAAAAAGGGAAGGGGTATTATCAAAACATACTAGTTACCACAAATTTTTTCAATTATGGCATCACGGAAAACATATCAATTGGCGGTGGTTTTGAGTTTATTTCAACGGTTCTCGGCTCTCCAATTTGGTTTCTTACCCCTAAAGTAGGATTTGGTATTTCAGAAAATATTCATGTGGGTGGAGGATTTATCATGGCAGGCTTTGCTGATGAAGGAACCGCAACTTTGGGGTATGGGGTTTTTACCTTAGGACAATCTGAGACAAATCTATCTATAGGAGCAGGCTATGGCCTCATAGATCGGAAATTATCGGATTATCCCGCCATAATGATCTCCGGAACTCATAGAATCAGCAAAAGTATTGCACTACTCTCAGAGAACTATGTGATTCCAAATAGCTTTTATTTTGGTATTCATGGCATAAGAATTCTCTCCAAGAAAAATTCTTTTGATATTGGAGCGATCGTTATCCCTGAAATCAGAGTAGTTATCCCTGCTTTGCCATATGTTGGCTATGTCAGAGTCTTATAATCATAAACGATTACCAATAAAAAACAGACGGCATTAAAGCGCTCGCTGATTTATGCCTTGAAGCATATAATCCCAATCCCTTCTAGACTAGCTTATGGTTATTTATTAACCTTGATTGGTTTCAGTATTATTTTTCTCAAAAAATAAAAACTTTGCAAAGCAATATCACAAATACTGCCACAATCAAGCAAAAATCAAATCTTTAGAAAAACTGAAATTAGCTTGAGCCGAAAAAGCCTAAGAGTTTAATTTCAACACTATTTTCTTCTTTATCAAGAAGAAACTGAAAAATAAACGACGAGACTCAATAATGTACTGAGCAGAACTCAATGCAATATAAACGCTCAATAAGATGTCGACAAAGCTCCGTGGAATGCGATTGATTTTTATTTTAGTTCCTCCTCTTTAGTTCAGCCCTTTGAGAAGGGCGTCTTTAAAAGTCACTGTATTTACCCAAGAATCCCCTGCACTCAAAAGACCTTTAATACTGGTCTTTGAGCCCATAAAATCATCACCTTCGCCTTCCCTCAGCGAACTCTTTGGCAAAGTACGTCAGAATGATGTCGGCCCCTGCACGCTTGATGGCAGTCAAGGATTCTTGCATGGCCCGCTCACCATCTAACCACCCATTTTGTGCGGAAGCCTTGACCATGGCATATTCTCCAGACACATTATAAGCCGCAATAGGAAGTGGGAAATTTTCTTTGAGATCACTGATGATGTCCAGATAGGCCAAGGCAGGTTTAACCATCAATACATCTGCCCCTTCTTCATAATCAAGTTGTGCTTCCATCAAGGCTTCTGCACGGTTGGCAGGGTCCATTTGATAGGTCTTCTTATCTCCAAACTTGGGCGCTGAATCCAGCGCATCACGAAAAGGCCCGTAAAAAGCACTGGCATACTTAGCCGTATAAGACATAATTCCTACTTCCTGGAAACCTTGTTGATCGAGCAGTTCACGCAAATAGCCCACGCGGCCATCCATCATATCAGAAGGACCGATCATGTCGATCCCAGTCGCCGCCTGTGCAAGTGCCATTTTCCCTAAAATTTCTAAGGTCGCATCGTTAAGTACTATGCCCTCCTTCACTAGGCCATCATGTCCGTCACTGCTGTAAGGATCCATGGCAATATCAGTGATAATATGGGATTCAGGTAACCTTGCTTTAATTTCTTTAAGTGCTCTTAGATAAAAAGAATCTTCGCGATATCCTTCACTGGCCTCTTGATTTTTATCCTTGTCTGAAACGACTGGAAAGACATCAAAGGACTTGATGCCCAACCCCATACAGTATTCAATCTCTCTGAGTATTAAGTCTGAGGACAGACGATAAATACCCGGCATGGATGCCACTTCTTGTTTCTTATTATAACCTTCTATGAGGAATAAGGGAAATACCAAATCATCAGTGGTGACCTGCGTCTGTCGTGTCAGGGATCTGATGCCTTCGGTCTTACGGTTTCTTCTAGGTCTTCGGAGCATAATTGTAAAGATAATTAATCGATTGAGTTGAGTATAAATTATGATTGAAACATCATGAATAACGCCGCAATAATGGTCATCGCTAGAATAAAACGACGATAAATTTGCTCCGGAATGCGTTTAACGATCTGAATTCCCAAAAAGGCGCCGATGGTAATAAACGGCAATACTAATAAATCCAAAAACAACGAGTCCCATGTGATGGTTTCCCAACTGTATACATGGAAAGGTACCTTAACCAGATTGATGATCAAAAAAAACCACGCTGCCGTGCCAATAAACTGATTTTTCAATAGATTCAAAGACAATAAATAAATGGCCATAACCGAACCTGCCAAATTACCCACCATCGTCGTAAATCCCCCAGCTATTCCCAATCCAGCGGTAAATAGTAAATTCTGAAAGGTCCCTTGGATTTGCTGCTTATCATTCCAATACATGATCCCAACACTTATAAAAATAATAACTGCCATTACTTGACGAAACACCCCGTCATCGATAAATATCCCTATGTAGGTCCCAAGTAAAACCCCTACAAAAGCAAACGGCAACACCCGCTTCAAATGCTTCCATTGGGCATAACTACGGTAGTGATAAACGGCCATAAAATCTCCCAAAATGAGAATGGGCAACATGATACCGCTGGAAGCGCGTCCGCCAAAAATAATCGCCAGCAAAGGGACGGCTACCATCCCTGTTCCGTGAATACCTGTTTTGGCCATCCCAACGAAAACACCAACGAACGCCATAATGAGTATTTGTTGGTAAGTCAGGGTGAAGTTAAAAAGGCCTATCATTTGCTTAACCGTATTTAATTAATATGAAACCGGCCTCAATTTGTAGGCCATAATACGCTTATGAGCAAGAAAATTTAACCAAAATTAAAATCTGCAATCGTCTGCTTAATGATCTCTAAACAATGATTTAATTCTCCCTCGGTGATGACCAGCGGAGGCGCAAACCGAATGATGTTACCATGTGTGGGTTTGGCCAGTAATCCATTTTCTTTCAGGGCTACACAAAGATCCCATGCGGTGCTGCTCTCTTCTGTGTCATTGATCACCAAAGCATTGAGCAATCCTTTGCCTCGAACCGTTTGAACCATCTCATGGGTTATCATAAAATCCGTCAGCTCCTTACGAAATAGGTCTCCGAGTACTTGGGACTTTTGAGCTAGGTTTTCATCAACCACGACTTCTAAAGCGGCTTGTGCCACTTTGCAAGCCAAAGGATTACCTCCATAAGTAGAGCCATGTTCTCCCGGTTTAATGGTCAGCATGACCTCATCGTCCGCCAAGATCGCGGATACAGGAAGTACGCCTCCCGAAATAGCTTTCCCCAATATCAAAATATCTGGCCTTGCATCTTCATAATCACAAGCCAACATTTTACCCGTCCTGGCAATACCCGTTTGTACTTCATCCGCGATGAATAAGACGTTGTGCTGAGTACACAAGGCCCGAACACCTGCAAGATAACCCTCATCGGGCACCACGACACCGGCCTCTCCCTGAATGGGCTCAACCATAAAAGCGGCCACCGTTGGATCTTGAAGTTTTTGTTCTAGTGCTTGGAGGTCATTATAAGGAATGAGTTCATAGCCGGGCATATAAGGCCCGAATCCCTTGTAAGACACTGGATCATCCGAACTACTGATCGCCGCCAACGTACGCCCCCAAAAATTACCCTTTGCAAAGATAATCTTAGCTTGATTTTCGGGAATGCCTTTGTGCTCATATCCCCACTTTCTCGCCAGCTTATTGGCGGTCTCTCCTCCTTCTACACCTGTATTCATCGGCAAAACTTTGTCGTAGCCAAATAACGTAGTGATGAATTGCTCGTATTTACCCAGCACATCGTTGTGAAACGCGCGTGAAGTTAATGTCAACCTCGACGCCTGATCTGTCAATGCTTTTAAAATTTTTGGATGACAATGGCCTTGATTCACGGCCGAATAAGCCGATAGAAAATCAAAATATTCTTTCCCTTCTACATCCAAAACCTTGGCCCCAAGCCCTTTGGCCAAAACTACGGGTAAAGGGTGATAATTGTGCGCCCCGTACTGGGCCTCAAGACGGATGAGCTCTTCACTCTTTGTTGTGCTTTCTATCATAAATTCTCATCTTTGTTTGTGGAACTAAACCATTTGCTCCGCGGTTATTACAAAAATACTAGATTTATAAGAATTTGACATCATATAAAGGAAAGAAGGCAGAAACCCCTCCCTTAGAAAAGACAGATTATTATTTTAACAAAGAAGGGCTACTGGTATTTACCGCTTTATACCATCTCAAAAGGGGTTTTTGTTGTGTCTCTAGATGCAAAAATTGCCCTTATCCAACAAAATAAATTAAAAATGAGGGCTCAGCATTTGGTAATAAAACTATTATGGTGATATTTGCAGACCGTTTTCAAAAAGCGTAAAAATTATGTCAAAAGTTTGTGATATTACAGGTAAGAGAGCAAGAAGCGGGAATAATGTTTCTAAGGCCAACAACAAGACCAAAAGAAAATTCTTTCCCAATCTACATAAGAAAAGATTTTACATCCCTGAGCAAGATACATGGATCACACTAAAAGTTTCATCAACAGCACTACGTACCATCAACAAGAATGGTATCAATGCTGTGCTTAGAAAAGCAAGAGCTAACGGTAACAAATTAGTATAAAAGTCAATAAAATGGCCAAAAAAGGTAATAGAATACAGGTAATTATGGAGTGTACAGAGCACAAAGCTACGGGCAAGCCGGGCACCTCTCGCTACATCACTACCAAAAATAGGAAAAACACTCCCGAAAGATTGGAGGTAAAGAAATACAATCCCATTCTAAGAAAAAAAACTATTCATAAGGAAATTAAGTAGTCATGGCAAAGAAAGTAGTAGCAACGCTAAAACAACCCGGAGGTGCAAAATTCGCTAAAGTCATTAGAACTGTAAAAACTGCCAGCGGTGCTTACTCTTTTAAAGAAGAGATGGTTGCAGAAGCAGATGTAAAAAAGGTATTGGCTAAATAATTATGCCAACTTTTTGTAAGAAATAGGTCGACCAGCAAAGTCGGCTTTTTTTTTAAATTCTATCGAAAAGTTCGCAAACTGAATTTTGATATGGGATTATTTGATGTTTTTTCAAAAAAGAAAAAAGAAAATTTAGAAAAAGGCCTAAAAAAGGCAAAACAAGGCTTTCTCAAAAAGCTGAGCAAAGCCGTCATCGGTAAATCTAGTATCGATGATACGGTGCTCGATGATCTGGAAGAAGTACTCATCAATTCTGATGTAGGTATTGAAACAACCCTAAAAATCATTGCTAAGATTGAAGCGCGCATAGCCAAAGATAAATACGTGTCGACTTCCGAACTTAACGAAATCTTAAGGACTGAAATTGCGAGTTTACTTATAGAAAATAACACGACTGATCTCGATTCTTTTGAAATCCCCAAAGTAGAAGGCCCCTTTGTGATTTTGGTCGTTGGCGTAAATGGTGTGGGCAAAACCACCACCATCGGAAAACTAGCGGCTCAGCTGAAATCCCTCGATAAAAAAGTTATTTTAGGTGCCGCAGATACCTTTCGCGCCGCCGCTGTGGATCAGCTTATTTTATGGGGTGAACGGGTAGGCGTACCCGTCGTTTCTAAAGGCATGCATACTGATCCGGCTGCCGTAGCCTATGAAGCGGTCAAACAAGCCAAAGAAGAAGGTGCAGATGTTGTAATCATCGATACTGCAGGCAGGCTACATACGAAGGTAAACCTCATGAACGAATTGGGTAAGATTAAGAATGTTATTAAGAAGTTTGTTCCCGAAGCTCCCCATGAGGTCCTATTAGTTGTGGACGGCAGTACCGGTCAAAATGCTTTTGTTCAAGCGACAGAATTTACCAAAGCAACGGAGGTAAGTGCCCTAGCCGTGACCAAATTGGACGGTACCGCCAAAGGGGGTGTCGTTATAGGTATCTCTGACCAATTTAAAATCCCTGTAAAATACATTGGTATCGGAGAAGGAATAGAGCACCTACAAGTATTCAATAAAAAAACTTTTGTAGATGCTTTTTTTGATAAATAATCAGCTACCCTACTGACCCCTCATCTAAACTCTCAACCCTTATTTACTTGTTTAGGAGCCACAAGAATCTCTTTTTTTTGTTTAGAGAGTCTTATTTATTATCTAACGAATCAGACTTATTTACAATTACATAGCTTTCTGGCATTAAATTGAAGTATAGGGTCCCAAAATCTCGAATTACGGTTACCTCAGTACAGATCCCATTTTCATATCTATAATAGTTTTCTCCTTGCGGTGATGTCAATAGGTAATAATGAGGTTTGATTTCTTTAAAATTCAAATAAGTTGCAAAATGTTGAGAAAATACCGGCTGACTATCTTTTGGTTCTTCAAAATGAATTTTAGCGGCGGAATACATAATTGTTTCAAAGGATATACGTTGAAGAATATCTTCAGACCTTAGTACATAACCCTCCTCTTTCTTGACAATATCATAGGTAATTTTCTTAGACCCATTCAAACTACTAAATCCATGGCCTCGCATCAAAATACCTTGCTCAAAAGTCTCTTGCAACACGTATTTGATCTCCAACTCTATGAGAATTTTATACCTTACTTCAGTTATGCTTTCATAGATCACTTCACTCAAAGAACTAACCCGACTAACCGTCATGGTACCTATTTCCTTCTTTGACTTAAATACTTGATATCTCAGCAGTTGTGCTTGACCCAGCGATGAGCAAAGCATAAGAAAGAAAATAACAGAAAACTTCAAAGCCAACAATCAAGGGTTAAATAGAGTATAAAGTTGATCAATTTAAAACTATTTTTTTGGATTATAAAAAGGAATGTTAACTCCTGTTCTTGGGCTTATATTTGCTTTGTGCAAAAATTTCATGGTGATTGCGATTGGCCATCAATTCTTGCATGGTGCTGCCCGTCTCATCCATATACTGTTTTACAATTTGCCACCCAATCCAAGCACCAACTCTTCCAGGGCATTCGTCTCCCAACTCGATCGTTTTTGGCCGTTCTCCCAGCATTTTTTTCTTGGTGAACTCATCCGTCACGTAAAGCCATTTCTCTTCGATAATCCGAGACCAAATCAATTCTTGGTAGGCGTATACATCTAGAATTTCCTTTGCTGTAAACCCTAAGATCAAGTCATCTGGCGTGCAAGGCATTATGCTTCCTAGTAAATAATAAATCTTCCCATAATCAATCATTTCGGACAATAATGTCTCTTCATCTCCACTTGAACAATAATCGGCAATGAAAAATTTCAGGATGGTTGGAGTCATATACTTGGAATCATACCTTCTTAAGATATATTGTGGAACTTCTTTGGGCCGATAAGACGCTTTCTCCCCAATAAAAAAATCTAGGCCAATAATTATGAGATCCTTAGAAATGACTAAATCATTATACAATCCACTCACCATGGTTTGAACTTTGGGAACTGTCATCTCAGGAAAATAATATTTCAACCACCCTAAAGAAATATTCATTGTTTTTTCAAACAGGGGCTGATCAAAGGCTTCATTCGCCTCGACGTACAGGGTGTCTATAAACTCGTTTTGTACTAATCCAAAAATACGTTCAGCTAATATTTTTTCATCGGGATACTCATTGAGATGAAACATTCGTGCCGCCATTTGCTGATGCATTTGAAGAAATTTTTCTACATCCCTGACCTCTTGAGCCATAAATAAATTTTTCTCAAGCCTATTTACTTCAATTTCTATCGTCGCAGGCTTTCCCTCGGGATGGGAACGACAGGGGTCTTCACTACATCCATTTAATAAAAGAGAAACAAAGAGTAGACATAATATCCTCATAAATACTATTTTTGTAGAAATTAACATAATTTCGATGAGAAAGTCACTTCTTTTCCTATCATTTATTTTGGTTGGAGCCCTAGCCTGCTTTTCGCAAACCAAGCTCGGGTTGAAATTTTCTCCCTTATTTTCATCGCATAAGACCTCACTAAAGTCAGATCAATTAGAGGTTTTCCAAGGGAAAACAGCCACCAGAATGTCGATCGGCCTCATTGTCGATCATCCGCTTACCGACACCTACTTTTTTAGTTCCGGTTTGATTTATCTACCCAAAAGGGTCAGCATCAATCTAGAAGAAGAAGATGGCGGCATCGCACCCACAAATCCTTTTGAGTCCTACGATCTTAATTATCTTCAGGCTCCCTTATCTCTAAAGTTATTTAACAATGAAATCGCTCCAGACATTAGTTTGTTTTTTCAAGTTGGCTTAATCCTTGAATTCAAAATTTTCGAACAAGCCTTGAACGAAGATTATGAATTCATCTCGAAATTTAACTTTTTCGATACTGCAGCAATTATAGGCACAGGGATAGAATATCGATTAGGAATAAATACTATGTTTTTTTCCGGTATCAGCCTGCAAAAAGGTTTAATTAACATTATTAATCAAACCAATCCCGAATATCCCCTAGTTATTAGAAATCAAATCGTCAGTATTGATATTGGTATGAAATTCTAAGTCTGAATGGCTTCACCGTTGGTATTTAGAAATTGATACTCATTCAGTGCCAAAGACGAATCTGAAATGACATTGACCCATTTCATTAATCCTAAAAACCATTTAGTCCGTCGAGAAATAATCCCTTCGGTAAAGTAAGCACTCAAGTAGGGGTGTACCACTAAGGTCACCTTTTTCTCGTTTTGCTTCTTAAACAAATACATCAAGGTCTCCTCAATTTGATCTGCGATCAAAATGGATGCTGTTATCTTCCCTGTACCTGCACAAGAAGGGCATTGTTCTTTGGTAATGATATTTACTTCTGGTCTTACCCTTTGTCGCGTAATTTGTAATAAACCAAATTTTGACAAGGGTAAAATGGTATGCTTCGAACGATCCCCTTCCATCGCCTCAATCATTGTTGAATAGACTTTACGCTTGTTTTCAATCTTGCGCATATCTATAAAATCCACGACAATGATTCCACCCATATCACGCAATCGTAACTGACGAGCGATTTCTTTAGCCGCTTCAACATTAACTGTCAACGCAGTAGTTTCTTGATCTTCCTCGCGGTTAGATTTATTACCGCTGTTCACATCAATAACATGCAATGCTTCGGTGTGCTCAATGATTAAATAACCACCATCAGCTACAGTGACAGATTTTCCAAATGAAGTTTTTAACTGTTTCTCAACACCAAAAATTTCAAAAATTTTTGCTTTTGATTGATGTAGACGTAACAGCTTCTCTTTATCTGGAGCAATGGTCTTGATGTAACTTTTGATCTCTTCAAATAAGTCTTTGTTATCAATGGTAATGCTATCAAACGTCTCATTAAGTACATCTCTAACAATAGAATTCGTCCGACTTACCTCTCCAATGATTTTATCCTTGGATTTAGACTTCTTGAGCTTTTCAATGCCTCTTTGCCAAATTTGCACTAAGTTTTGAAGATCTGTATCAAGCTCTTTAACATCTTTTCCCGTAGCTACGGTACGGATAATCACTCCAAAATTTTCTGGCTTGATTGAACTGATCAGACGCGCCAAGCGCTTCCTTTCATTCGAATTTCCAATTTTCTTTGATACATTGACTGCATTCGAAAATGGTACTAAAACTAAATAGCGTCCTGCTATTGACAACTCGCACGATAATCTCGGGCCCTTTGTTGATATGGGTTCTTTTACAACCTGAACAAGGATTTTTTGGTTCTTTGTTAGAACCTGTCCTATTTTACCAAACTTATCAATATCGGCCTCATTTCTGAATCCAGTGAGCTTGGTGCTGATCTCTTTTTTACTTTGAATCAGCTGCGAAAATTTATTCAGTGACTGGATTTGTGGTCCTAAGTCGAGATAATGTAGAAAGGCGTCTTTTTCATAACCGATATCAATGAAACCTGCATTGAGACCTTGAACAACTTTTCGTACAGTACCTAAGTAAATATCTCCAACATTGAATTGATTACCGCCGTCTTCTTGGTGGAATTCAATCAATCTTCTATCATTTAAAAGAGCTATTCGACATCCGTTTTGAGTTGAATTTATTACTAATTCATTGCTCACAATTTTTCAGATTAAATGTCTACTTCTTTTTATGTCTATTCTTTCTTAACCTTTTCTTTCTCTTGTGTGTAGAGATTTTATGTCTTTTCCTTTTTTTACCACAAGGCATATTCTTTTAATTTAAGTGTTATTAATTTTCTAAATATTCTGCTGCTGCAGACTTTAACGCTGGATCAGCATCTTCTGCAGCTACAATTCTTGTAAATAGTTCTGATGATTCCTCAGGCTTATTAATCTCTGAAAAACAAACGCCCATATATAACATGGCCTCATAATCATCTTCTTTTAACGCAATCAACTTTTCAAACCTTTCAATGCCTCGATCATATTGCCCTGATTGAATGGACAAAAGGCCTAAACTTAAAAGGGCTTCTCTGTTCTCTGGGTCTTTTTCTATCACTTCTCTCAACATCATAATCCCTGACATAGGGTTTTCTGTTGTCACTAGGGTCATGGCTAACTTTGTCTTGGCGGATAAATTATCTACCTCCTTTTGAGTGATCAAAGTCAAAACTTTTCGTGCCTCTAGGGCATAAACGGTCGCTTCTTTCATGTTAGAGGCACGCTCGTATGAAGCATATAATAATTCTGCCGCTTTTTTCTGCGTTTCCAAAGAACTGTCTCTCTGCAAGAAATTCAAAGTAACATTTTTGACACTATCCAAAAACCCATACTTTAAATAGTATCTTGCTAAAGAGTCTGCGAAGTTAATGTAATTTTCCGATATTTCCCCTTTTGTAGAGCTCTTCAGTGAAGTAATTGCAGCAGCGTCTTCATTGGACATATTAAAAGAATGTGATTCTACACTGCTCTCATTCTCATTTTTCACTGCTGTGCGCGGGAGTTGATAGAGTAAAAAGACAGCTGCTATCCCGGCAATTGTTAGTGAAATAAGATACTTATTCATCCGCTATCAGCTTTCCTTTTACGCAGACGTTACGCTCTTCTTGATCTTGTCAATGAAAATTTTAGATGGCTTAAAGCTCGGGACATAATGCTCCTCAATGACAATTGCCGTATTTTTAGATATGTTTCTGGCAATTTTTTTTGCGCGTTTTTTGTTCACAAAACTACCAAACCCCCTCACATATATGTTTTTCCCGTCGGCCATCGAAGTTTTCACTACAGAAAAGAAGGCCTCTACCGATGCCTGAACATCTAATTTATCGATCCCTGTCTTTTCACTTATTTCGTTTATTACATCTGATTTCGTCACAATAAAGTCATTTTAATTGTCAACCATCGTTTTATTAAGAACTTCAAATTTACATTTGCAAGTCTGGGATACAAATGTATTCTCTAGAAAATCAAAAACCCCAAATAATATCATCAAAATTCAAATAACTTCTTCATTAATGAATTGGTATTCAAGGGAAAAGAGAGATTTACCTTGGCGGGCCACGCGCAACCCTTATATGGTTTGGCTATCTGAAATTATCCTACAACAAACCCGCGTAGCGCAAGGCACACCTTATTACGAAAAATTTATCAACGCTTATCCTACCGTGCATGAGCTCGCCGCCGCCTCTGAACAAGAAATATTAAAATTATGGGAGGGGCTTGGTTATTACAGTCGTGCCAGAAATTTACATAAAGCAGCACGACAGGTCACCCAGGAATATGGAGGTATTTTTCCTGATTCATATGGCGAACTGCTCAAATTAAAAGGTATTGGGCCTTACACGGCCGCGGCCATCGCTTCCATTTGCTTCCATGAAAAGGTACCCGTGGTAGACGGTAACGTTTTTAGATTGATCTCGCGCCTTTTTGGCATTCAGGAAGACATCGGCAAGGGAAGCAGTCGTAAAATTTTTGAGCAAACCATCGCCCACATCATGCCTTCGTCAAGCCCCGGGGATTTTAATCAAGCGATGATGGAGTTTGGTGCCCTAGTTTGCACCCCTCGTCCCCAATGCGAGAATTGTAATTTACAATTTTATTGCCAATCCTTCCGAGAAAAAACACAACATCTTTTACCCGTAAAAGCAAGGAAAATTAAAATTCAAGCACGCACATTACATTACTGGATTTTTACCTTTGAGCATAAAATCTGCTTAAATAAAAGAATAAAAGGAGATATCTGGGAAGGGCTTTGGGACTTTTATTCAACCCCTCCGGATCATTTCAGCGTCGCCTCAATTGACCGAGATCACAATGAAAAAGTCTCCTATGGCCCTATCAGCTATAAGTTAACCCATCAAAATATCAAGGCGTGGTTCACACAAATTGAGGTTTCAAGTGCGTTAGAATTAACCGAAATTGCGAAAAAATTAAATTTAACTGTTTTCAATCTTGACGAATTGGTAACTTTACCAAAACCAAAACTCATTGTCAATTATTTGGCTCAAGTAAAATTTTAATTATTTTTATATCATGGCTGGAGTAAATAAAGTAATTCTCGTTGGAAATTTAGGAAAAGATCCTGAAGTGAGGTATCTAGATAACAACAAAGTGGTAGCCAATTTGACCCTCGCCACTACCGAAAATTACAAAGATCGCAATGGCAATAAAGTTGAAAATACTGAGTGGCATGATTTGGAACTTTGGGATGGTTTGGCAAAAATTGCTGAGCAATACTTAACTAAAGGAAAAAGCATTTACGTAGAGGGTAAAATTAAAACAGACAGTTGGCAAGATGATCAAGGGAACAACAAATATAGGACCCGAATAAGGGTACAAAACATGACCATGTTGGGTGGTGGCGGTACTCCCGGAACCAGTGGAGTAGCTTCAGAACAACGTATTTCTGTTGATAATAACCCCCCAGCATCCCCTCCTGCTAGTCCAACTGCAGAAACAGCGTCGGATGATCTTCCCTTTTAATTTTCACGAAACAAGCACTACTTGGTATCCTCAATAGATGAACCTCCGTCGATAATCTTGATGGAATTTGTAACTCTTTCAAGTTCCTTTTATTGGGGCTTTGGTCTCCTGATTTTAATTTTATTGGCATTGTCAGGCCTGATTTCAGGAGCTGAGGTTGCTTTTTTTTCGCTTGATAAGACGGCCTTAGACGAAGAGGAGCCCTTAAACCATAAAATAGAAATGCTATTAAAATCCCCACATCAATTGTTGGCCACCATCTTGATCCTCAATAACCTGTTTAATGTATTCATTGTAACCCTTTCGACTTATGCCTCCTGGCAGATGGTCGGTAAAAAAGAAGCTGAAGGCGTCTTGTTGATCGCGCTTACTGCCGTCATTTCTATATTGATTATTTTTTTCGGGGAAATTGTTCCTAAAATTTCTGCCACACATCAACCACAAAAGTTTGCGCGTTTCTGCCTCCCTTATATCTGGTTTTTTAATCGTCTATTAAAACCACTTTCACGGCTCCTCATTGGTCTGAGTAGTTTTATTGAAAAACGAATCAAAAAGAAAGGTTATAATCTCTCCGTTGAAGAGCTCAATCAAGCTTTAGACATCACTTCAGAGCAAAATGTCAGTAAAGAAGAGAAAGGAATCCTTAAGGGGATTGTTAATTTTGGAACCCTTTCAGTAAAACAAATCATGCGTTCTAGAGTTGATATTTCAGCAATTGACCGGTCTAGTGATTTCCATGAGTTAATGGATCAAATCAATAAAACAGGATTTTCAAGAATCCCCGTTTATGTCGAAAACATTGATAAAATAGAAGGCTTATTGTACATCAAGGACATGCTGCCCTTTCTTCATGAAGAAGAAGATTTCCATTGGCAACAGTTCCTACGACCCGTATATTTCATCCCTGAAAGTAAGAAAATTGACGCACTCTTTAAAGATTTTCAAGAAAAGCAGGTTCATATGTCCATTGTTATTGACGAATATGGGGGTACCGAAGGCTTAATTACTATGGAAGATATCATTGAAGAAATCGTAGGGGAAATCAATGACGAATTTGATGAAGCTCTAGACGCAGATTATAAAAAAATAGATGACAATACTGCCATATTTGAAGGTAAAACTTCGCTCAATGATTTTTGTAAAATTATGTCAGAAGAGGCCGACGTCTTTGATGAAATTAAAGGTGAAAGTGAAAGCTTGGGAGGTTTACTGTTAGAAATAAACAAGAATCTCCCTCGTTCGAATGAGAAAATTGAAGTAGGCAAGTTTTTATTTTCAATAGAGTCTGTCGATCAAAAACGCATTAAAAGAGTTCGCGTGTTTAGAAAATTATGAAAAACTACTCATCGTTGATCCTTTTTTTTCTTTTTTGGTCTTGTGAAACCCATTATCTCCCTAAACCGAAAGGATATAATCGTATTATTTTGCCTTCAGTTTCCTATACGCCCCTCGGGGGCATACGCCCTTACACCTTTGAACACTCCACGCATGCCAAAATCTTGAAAGATACCAGTTGGATCGCAGAGCCCAACTGGATCCATATTTATTATCCCTATTTTGATGCCAATGTCCAACTCACCTATAAAACTATAAATAGTGATTCCTCGGTTCAAGACTATTTAAACGATAGTTTTAGGCTTACGAGTAAGCATCAAGTAAAAGCAACCGCGATTGATGAAAAAATCCTTTTCCTTAAAAATGGAAATGTTGCCTCTGTGAGTGAATTAAGTGGAGAAGTCCCCAGTCCTTTTCAATTTCTTATAACCGACAGCGTTACCCATTTTTTACGGGGTGCTTTGTACTTCAATATGAGTACAAAAAATGATTCCTTGGCTCCTTCCATAGCGTTTATTAAATCTGATTTGGTACATTTACTGAATACCTTAGAATGGAATGAATGATCATTACACATTTTGAAATTATCCCTATCTTTTTAATTATTTAGATGGCTGGTTTTTTTCATAAATCAATAGAATTTTTAAAGGGCATCGGTCCTGAAAAAGCTGCTTTAATTAATAAAGAATTGGGCTACTTCAATTATGGAGACTTGCTACAACATTTTCCTTTTCGCTATGAAGATCGTACCACATGCCACAAAATTTCTTCATTAACTGATGGATTGGGCAGTGCACAAATAATAGGAAAAGTAGTCCGTTTTGAAACGATCGGCGTCGGACGTAAACAAAGATTGATAGGAAAGTTTCAAGATGAAACCGGAGAAATAGATCTTGTTTGGTTTCAAGGGATCAAATGGATCAAACAAAAAATTAAACCCGAGCTGATCTACATTGTTTATGGCAAGCCGATCCGATATGGTCAACGCTTCAGCCTCTCTCATCCAGAAATAGAACCCTCAGGAAATACCACACCCAATAAGCAATTCCTTCATCCGGTCTATCACACTTCTGAGAAACTCAAAAGGAGGTTTTTAGATTCTAAAGCCCTCAGCAAAATAATCAAATTGCTGTTAGCAGAGGCAATTCCTCACATTCAAGATAAACTGCCCCCAGCTATTAGGGAGCAGTTTTCTTTAATTGATAAAAAGTTTTCGCTCATTCATATTCATTTCCCAAAAGATCAAATTGCTCTTAAAAAAGCACAATATCGATTAAAATTTGAAGAGCTTTTTTTTATTCAATTGCGCCTCATCACTCTCAAACTGGCCCGCATAGATAAGTTTAAAGGAATCACTTTTAAAAATAGCGAACTTCTTAATAATTTTTATCATACCCACCTTCCTTTTAGTCTAACCACTGCTCAAAAAAAAGTGATCAAAGAAATCTATGCTGATTTTCGATCTGGTCATCAAATGAATCGATTGGTGCAAGGAGATGTGGGAAGTGGAAAAACCATTGTGGCATTCATGTGTATGCTCATTGCTGTGGGTAATGATACGCAATGTGCATTTATGGCTCCCACGGAAATTTTAGCAGAACAGCATTATCATGGGCTTAAAGAATTTGCGGAACCTTTAGGAATTAAAATGGCGTGTCTCACGGGCTCAAGCAAAAAAGTTGAACGGATATCTATTCAAGAGGGGTTAGATTCTGGTGAATTAAAAATACTCATCGGGACCCATGCCCTGATAGAAGACAAAGTCAAATTTAAAAAATTGGGTTTGGCGGTCATCGATGAGCAACATCGCTTTGGAGTAGCTCAAAGAGCCAAACTTTGGAATAAAAATAAAACTTATTACCCACATATTTTAGTCATGACCGCTACACCCATTCCAAGAACCTTGGCTATGACACTCTATGGGGATTTGGAAATCTCCACCATAGACCAATTACCCGCAGGCCGAAAACCTATTATCACAAGGCACATGAGAGATGCCCAACGCATTCAACTTTTCAGTTTGATTGAAAAAGAAATTGAAAAAGGCCGCCAGGTATATATTGTATATCCCCTTATTGAAGAATCCGCCACCATGGATTATAAAGACCTCATGGATGGCTACGAAAGCATCGCTCGCCGATTTCCTCAATTATATTTATCTATCTGTCATGGAAAAATGAAATCTGCAGATAAGGATTATGAAATGAAACGATTTACAAGGGGAGAAACCCATATCATGATTGCTACAACGGTCATCGAGGTCGGTGTAAACGTACCCAATGCAAGCGTGATGGTCATTGAAAGTGCCGAGCGATTTGGCCTCTCTCAATTACATCAACTCAGAGGGCGGGTAGGCCGCGGCGGTGAACAATCTTATTGCCTCCTGGTAACAGGAATGAAGTTGACCTCAGAGGCCAAAACAAGAATGCAAACCCTTGTAGAAAGTAATGATGGTTTCAGAATTGCTGAAACTGACTTAAAACTTCGAGGATCTGGAGACCTAATGGGCACCCAACAAAGTGGGGCCTTAGATTTAATTATTTCCGACCTAGCTACCGATGGGGACATCTTAAACTTGGCCAGAAATGCCGCCACAGATCTACTCAAAATGGATCCCTTGCTACGTACTCCAGAAAATCAGATACTCAAAAATCATATTGCCTCGTTTAATAAAAGTACCGTGAATTGGAGTAAGATCAGCTAAGCCCCCCTATCTGATATAACGCGTTCAGAGTTTGCCTTGATGTATGAGTTATTTAACCATTAATTATATGAAACTATATTTATTTTTTTACTTTCCTTGCTTACCACTCTTTCTTCCTAAGGACAGAAGCCAAGGGCACGAGACCTTGGCCTCCCTTTTGATGGAATCCCCGGCTAAAATAATTCAATTACAGATGTTCGCGGTTTTAAAGTAAGGTACAGCCTTAAAGGAAATGGAGAGATGACTGGCACTACTTAGGTAACTGAATTTGGTTTTTTGGAAATACCTATAATGATTACTAACACCAATAGTGTTGGAGTAGTAAGAGACGCGGTATTAAAATGGGACATAAAAACCAATTGCTATGGTGCACAGAAATCCTGTATATCTAACCTGTCGTAGCAGAAACTGACAATGGTTTTATTAACAACATTTATGGATTTCATGTCAAAGAAGGCGATGTTTTGTAGGCCGATCATTTTTTAGCAAGGATCTGATGAGGAGGTAGAAAGTATATCGTCTATACGTAATACCGGTCGGCTGACACCATTTGGAGGAGTAGGTTAGGATCGAGTTGATTTGCTCGAATTTTGTATTCCCTTAGGTTAATTAAACGATCAAATTGAGTATCAATACCCCCATCAATCCAACAAGAGAAACGATGCTCTCCATTATGGTCCATGATTGTAGGGTTTCCCCGATACTCATATTAAAATATTCTTTAAAAAGCCAAAAACCACTATCATTGATATGGGAGAAAAAGATACTTCCCGCACCTGTAGCTAAAACCAGGAGCTCAGGAGCAATACCTGAAGCTTCCACCATAGGTAACATAATTCCCGCAGCGGTTAAGCCAGCAACCGTAGCGGAACCTACAATGATTCGAATGATAGCCGCAATGAGCCATGCCAATATGATGGGCGAGAGGCCTAATGATTCGAAAAAAGCGCCTATTTGCAGGCTGATTTCAGTAGCAATCATGATTTGCTTGAAGGCACCAGCTCCAGCGATGATAAGCAATACCATAGCAATACTTGATACAGCTTCCCTTAAGATTGTCATGATCTCTGACATGTTGCGACCGGTACGGATTCCAAGAAAATAAATACCGGCGAGGACTGAGCAAAGCATTGCAATGGCAGGGTTACCTAGCCCCTTGATTATTGGATTGTAATTAAAAATTAAATGGTACAGTGAATTTCCAGCGATAAGGATTACGGGGAGTAATGAGATGGTGAGACTTATCGTGAGATTAGGAGTTTTAAATTCAGTACTGACGTCTGATACGATAAATTCCTGTTTTAATTTGGGAATAAGCCGATTCATCGTCCCAGACAGAAGAAATTTGGCAGCCAATATGGCTGGAATACCTACGATAGCCCCATAAATCATGGTTTTATCTAAAGCCGCACCATATATTCCTGCGATGGCAGTTGGCGCTGGATGTGGAGGCAAAAAGCCGTGTGTAACCGATAGAGAGGCCAGCATAGGTAAGCCTAAATAGAGTAAGGGTAATTTTGTTTTACTTGCTAGAGCAATGGCAAAAGGGACCAAGATGACAAATCCCACGGTGTAGAACAAGGGTATGCCGATGATGAATCCTACTAAAATTAGAGAGAATTGAATGTTTTTAAGTCCAAATTTTGCAACTAATTTATGGGTGATTTTATCTGCTGCACCACTCTCGGCAATGAGCTTACCTAGCATGGCTCCAAAACCAAGTATAATGACCAAAGAGCCGAGTGTTTTTCCTATCCCTAGTTGCACGGTTGTGACCGTTTCTTCTAGGGATAATCCGCCCACAATTCCGACAAATAGGCAAACCAAAATAAATGAAATGAAGGTATCAAGCTTAACAAAGGTGATTAAGAAGAGCAGTAAAAAAATACCGAGGATAATGGGGATAAATACCATTAATAGATGTCTGATTTTATTTGATCCTTAAAATAGTAAAGATTGCTTGAGGAGGCAACTTTTTCTAGAGTTAAGCGGTAAAAGTCCTTTTCTAAACAGATGCTTGAGGGGCTTTATTTAAATCGTAACTGATATAAAAACTTCTGAGTACTAGGGTAAGGATCAAGGGAATGAGGGCCATGTGAAGTGGTTGCGGGATTAATATCCAAAAAAGGAGCAGGCACAAATTGAGAAGTGCAATGAACTTGTAAGCACGACTGAGGGACCTTCGCCACTTTGCCTGATTCAGAAAAAAAATCACGGGTAGATGAATGGGAAGCGCCCATAATAAATTCCAATTGTACATTGAAAGATGACTTGTTGCACACCAAAGGAATACAAACCACCAGCCAAAGAGACCAACCATAGAGAATAATAGTACATCTATCCAATGCGTTCGTTTCTTATTTTTAAAGTTTTTATTGGTAATAAATCCAACAATAAAAAAGAGCAATACAAAGGTACTGAAAGGGTTAAATGTACTTTGAGGACGTTTTTCATTTTTCATTACATTGATAGCAGTGGAGTCCTTGATCAGCGGAATTGTATCTACGATATTTTCAATGGTTCCTCCTTCGAGTGCTAAATGGACATAGTCGGGTAAAAAGAGATAGCTATTTGCAGAGGCTTCGTTATCAATGGGATGTGCTAAGGCAACATCTATAATAAAATCACCCCAAGGCTGATCAGATAGATAATCATCCATAAGATCTCTCACCGATTTTTTTGGAACTTTAAAAGAGAGGTCGAAGGTTGCTGCGGGGACCACTTCTTGAATGATGTCTCGAATTTTGGTAGCACAATTATCGTAGACATAATTGTAAAGATAAGTCCTGTGTTCTGGAAGATTATTGTGCTCTAGATAATTAAAGAAAGCTTGATTTTCAGCATGACTTAGGTTGAGGACTTGTTCTTTGATGCTTCGATTTTGTTTGATGTAATAGGATTTTATATCGGGATATTTTTGGGTACGCCCTATGCTGTACAACATTTTTCCTCGTGCGAAATTCCAAAAAAAATTGGTTTGTTCAAAATCAAATCGACCCCAGTCATACATCCAATCCATGTCGAGGAGCGGATCAAAGACTCTGATGCCATTATGACCGAAGGCAGACCAGAGTTCACCTTGGTAAGGGCCAAAGGTGATCACGCTGATTTGTGCCTCCTCAGAAAGCTTTATAGGTTGGTTTTGACTACTCGATTTAAATGCTGCTCCAAGAAAGCTGAAGAGGCTAAAAATAAGGGTAAAAACACGAATCTTTGAAGCCATAGCGTCTTGGATGATTTTTTGTTTTAATTATCTTAAAATTAAATATAAATTGGATCAATGGGGGTTATTATAATTAAAAAAAGGTTGGCACCCTTGAATGAGCCTCTAAGATAACTACCAATATTTTTGAACCCTTTTCAATAGGTCATTATGTATGTCCCCCGCGGCGACTAGTTCTTGACCAAATAGCGTGTTATTTACTCCAGAGAAATCAGTTACACTGCCTCCAGCTTCTTTTACTAAAAGTATTCCAGCCGCAATATCCTAAGCGTTTAGGTTGTACTCAAAAAATCCTTCATACCTGCTGCAGGCTACATAGGCAAGGTCTACTGCTGCACTTCCCAGCCTTCTCAAGCTATGTGAGTGCATCATCAAATCTTTGATAATGGCTAAGTAGTTATCTAATTTATCAAATTGGTAATAAGGGAAGCCCGTTGCCAATAGGCTATTTGATAAATCTTGGGTAGGGGCCACACGGATTGGGTTATCGTTTAAAAAAGTACCTCCACCTTTCCAAGCATAAAAGAGCTCCTTTTTGTTTAATTCATAAACAATACCCCCCACGATATCTTTGCCTTGTAAGAGCCCAAAGCTGATAGAATATACGGGCAGCCCATGTATGAAATTAGTTGTGCCATCTAGGGGATCTACAATCCAGGTAAATTTTTTTTGATCATCATTAGCAGTATCCTCTTCAGTGACAAGTCCCGCTTCTGGCAGGATACTTTTTAAATCAATAACTAACTTTTTTTCGGCTTCTTTATCCACATAGGAAACTAGGTCATTCTTACCTTTGAGAACTACTTTATTAAGGTCAAAAGATTGGGCCTCGTTTTGAATCCATGTGCCCGTTTTTTGAAGAGCTGGAAGGGCCTCCATAATGATTTTTTCTAAGTTCATTTCATGGAATTACCTGATAAAATAATGACAAATTCTCCTTTGGGTTTGTGACTTTCAAAATGGGCACGTACCGAGGATAAGGAACCATTTATGGTTTGTTCGAACTTTTTACTCAATTCCTTGGAAACAGATACTTTTCGATCCTTCCCATAAGCTGCTTCAAATTGCATTAATGTTTTTAGTATCCGATGGGGGGATTCATAAAAGATCAGTGTCCTTTCTTCATTTTTTAATGAATGAATCCTGGAGGTACGTCCTTTCTTGTGAGGGAGAAAGCCTTCAAAAACAAATCGATTATTGGGAAATCCAGATTTAATTATTGCTGGAATGAGGGCGGTTGGACCTGGTAAGGCCTCTATTTGAAGTTGAGCAGCAAGTGCCGCTTTAGCCAATAGATAGCCCGGATCCGAAATACCGGGACTTCCAGCGTCAGAAATAAGAGCGATTTTGATACCGTCCTCTAATTTTTTGATCATGACCTCGGTTTGTTGATGTTCGTTGTGCGCATGAAAACTTTTCATGGGGGTATGAATCTCATAGTGTTTAAGCAAAACCCCGCTGGTACGCCTATCCTCGGCCAGTATGAGGTCTACAGATTTCAGTACGTCAATGGCTCTAAAGGTCATATCCGCAAGATTTCCGATAGGGGTGGGGACCAAAAAAAGGGCGGTATTATCCAGCATCTTCTAAAAGGTCATCTATGGCTTGTGCCAATTCTCGATCTTTGTTAGTGATGATATTACCCGCATCATGTGTAGAAAGATTGATGATGACCACATTGTATTCATTGGACCAGTTGGGATGATGATTGAGCTTTTCAGCCTCTATAGCGACTTGCGTCATGAATGAAAAAGCCTTACTGAAATTTTTGAATTTAAAAGTCCGTGTGAGGGTTTTATGCTCTTCTTTCCACATAGTTATATTGCGATGATGCCTTCTATTTGATAGACTTGGTTATAAATATTAATTACGCGATCACTCGATTCCATTTCCACGCTGAGCGTGATACTAATAAACTTGTTGTTAGCACTTGTTTTTATTTTGAGCGCCACTTTTGGAAGTAAATCGATCAGTGCTTTTTTCTTGTTCAAGGGGACAATAAACTTAAACATATAATTACAGGGGAAGTCATGATTGGCTTCCAGCTTTTCTTTAAATTGTTGAACGTCCCAATTCATTAGATGAAGAACTGAAAGTCTATCATGCGACAGGCTTTAGGAGTATAATTTTTTTGATCAATAAAACTTATATCTATTATCTACTATTTCAACAGATTCAATGAGTGCATTATAAATGTTTTGATAGGTAAAAGGATCTTCTCTTCTTCTTACTTCTGTTTGTGCATTGAGGACGACATTTCTGTAGGCGTCGTAGTCACTGAGTTCTTCTAACGGGGTTTTAGTTGTGACCGTGAGCATAATTACCCCATTCTGTATCTTAAAAGGGGCGGTGGCTTCTCCTTCTTCAAGAGAAAAAGCAACACCAATAGCCTCTGGAGCAAATCCAATATTTGGAATATTATTGGCACTTAAATTCAGGTCAGCTACTCCAATTCGCCCCCCAGATCCATAGGCGGTATTCATTTCATCATAGGTGCCAGTCAATGCTGATAAGCGAGAGATAATCAGCTCAGCCTTTTTATCATCTAATACTTTTCTTTTCAGTTCATTAATTACATCTTCCATTTGGGCAGTACCTTCTTCTTGTGCTCCCGTTTGGATGGCTACAACGTATCTGTTATCAAGTTCAAAAACTTCGGATACTTCGCCATCTGAGGCTTCATTGAACAACCAAAACACGATATTTCGAGCGTCTGCAAGGCCTCCTATGAATTTATCATCCTTACTTACCCTCAAGGCCTTACGAATTTCATAACCCTTCTCAGTGGCAGTTTCGATAAAAGTACTTTCGTTTGAGATTTTTGACGCAAATAATTCTGCTTGGCGATAAATGGTGTTGAGTGTTTGATCTGATGAAAACAGCTCTTTTTCAATCTGAGCGATTTTGTAAATGGTATTTGTTTTTGCCTCTGTGACCTCAATGATATGGTAGCCAAATGTCGTTTCAACTATGCTAGAGAGGAGCCCTTTGCCTCGCTTGGCAAAAGAGGCATCTTTGAATTTTTGATCAAAATCTGAATTTTCACCAAACCATCCCAAGTCTCCACCTCTCGACGCGGTACCATCAGTGCCGTAGATACGAGCCATTTCAGCAAAGTCAGCACCCTTCTTGATTTCGGATAAGACACGCTGTGCCTCTTTTTTGGCTTGGGCCTTAGCTGAGCCACTTTCATTTTCGGCTTTGAACAAAATATGACTTGCACGTAAATAGAATTCATCTCCTTGCTGAATGTTACTTATTTTGTAAACAGTATAAGCGTCTTTGGATAGGATGACCTCAGACACATAACCTACTTCGAGGGCGTCCGGATTTAAATTTAACCATGACGGTAAGTTATTCGGGTTATAGGTGCCAAATGGGGTAATTCCATCAGAATTAATTTCGGCAAAAACAGAATCATTCTGTCCAGATAAAAGGGTTTCTCTAATGGCCATCATTTCTTCTTTAATAAAAGCAGTATCTTCGGATGATGGAGCGATGGGGAAAATAACATATTTGGCATCTTTAGAAGCGTCTCTTTTGTATTGATCTGCATTTTTACGGAGATAGGATTCAATTTCTGATTCCGTTACTGTCACTAGCGAATCGTTTACAGAGAAGAACGGCACATACAAAAAGGCAGCCGTCAGACTTGCATTCTTATTATAAGCTACTTTGGCTTCGTGAATGTTAGCGTACTTAGTTAAGGCTAATAAATTTTCGTATTTAATTAACCGCCTAGATGCCGGTAGAGAGGCTTCAAAAGTGAGCCATGACTGTCTTTGTTGCGGTGGGGCATTATTGAGCTGCTGTAAAAAGCTAATGATATTTTGTTTATCGAAAACCCCTGTATTGGGGTCAGCGAATATTTGTCTGATTTGGGGATGGATATTTACTCCTTGAACCATGTCTATCAATTCGGGGGTGGTTACATCCAAGCCGAGCGCAGCATACTGCTTGTTAAATATATTCTCAATAATAAACTGTTGCCATGCCTGCTCTCTGATTTGTTCCAAATCTTCCGCTAATGGACTTCTACCTGTATTTAGTTGAAAATTTTGAGAGAGTTCGTCAACTTTTTGTTGAAACTGGGGATAACTAATGGTGTTAGAATTGATTTCACCGATCTCGTTAGACCCCCCGTTAAAAAAAGAATTTCCTTGAAATAAATCCGTAAGAATGAATGAGAACATAGAAAAGGCAACAAAACCAACAACGATTTTACCAGCTTTTTGCCTAAGTGTGTTAATCAACGCCATATTATTATTTGTTTTAAATAAGGAACGCAAAAATAGCGTTTTGAATGGAATATAAAAATGATCTAAACCATTGATTTACAATGGGTCCTTATAATTTTGTATTGTGAGCCTAACTTGATCGATTCGATTGTCCTCCATGTTGATTATTTGAAAAAGGAAATGGTCGATACCAATCTCATCTTGGATCGTAGGGATATCTTCATTTTTAGCTAAAATAAGCCCCCCTAAGGTATCATAATCGCCTTTAGGCAACGACCAATTATATTTTTCATTGAGGGCGTCGATTTCGTGCCGAGCACTTAGCAGGTAAATGTTTTCTGCGATTTTTTGTTCAATTAAAAACTCATCGTCATGCTCATCCCTTATCTCACCAAAGATCTCCTCCATGACATCTTCTATACTCACCAAACCTGCGGTACCTCCAAATTCATCTACTACCAGTGCCAGGCTCTTTTGGTCAGCAATGAGTTTAACCAAAAGTTCATTGGCAGGCATGGTTTCTGGAATAATCAATATTGTGGTTAATATGTCTTTTATTGATTTGGGCTTTTTAAACATTTCTAAAGAATGACAATAGCCAATAACATTATCAATATTTTCTTTGTAAACGATGATTTTGGAGTGGCCACTGTCAATAAAAGCAGCACTGAGCTTAAGTAAATCATCATTAATGTCGACCGCGATAATTTCTATTCTAGGAATCATACATTCTCGAACTTGGATTTCTTTGAATTCGATCGCATTATTAAAAAACTTCACATCGATCTCTTGATCTTCGATTTCAGAATGCTCCGTATTCTTCTTGATAAAGTTGTTGAGATCGGTCAGGGCAAATAAGGATTGATTCTCAGCATAGGAAAGTTGAAAAATTCGAGTAACAATGAATTTGGAAATGATCTCAACCATCCAAATCAATGGAGACATGAGTACGAAAAGTCCCATCATAGGGAGAGAAAAAATTCGAAGTGAGGTGTCTGGATTTAATAAAAAAAGACTCTTAGGGAGGAATTCGGCGGTGATTAATACAATAAATGTTGCGATTAAAGTTTGGATGACTAAGGCAATAATCGGGCTATCTATCCAATGGGGAAGGATGTTGAGAATTCTAGGCTCTAACAGATTTGCCATAAGGATACCGTACAAGACTAACGCTAAATTATTACCGACCAAAGTAGTGGATAAAAAACGGGCACGATGCCTTTGAAAATAGGCTAAAGAAGAAGCCATCAATCCTTTCTTTTGGGAGAGCATCTCAATTCTTAATTTATCTGCTGAGATATATGCGATTTCCATACCAGAAAAGAATCCAGAAAAAATCAAACAGATACAAACCATTAATATTGGATTGATTATCATCTCTTTTTAGATTTTTTAAGTTTCTTTTTCTTAATTTTCTTAATTTTCTTTTGAGGCATTTGGGGCATGTTTTTCCTAAAATGGTATAGAAATAATAAAGCAATACTAAACATAAAAACTCCGTAGGAATTTTCAATCCCTAAAAAAAAGGCTTCATAAAGCCCAATAAGGAAAAACCCTGTGGCAGAATAAAATATTAGTGCATTTTTTTTTGTCAAAGCTGGGGTGAGTCCTAGTTATATATCCTCTTCTTCTATTTGGATCGTTCCGGTGGGTTCCAAGATTTCATAGGATGAAAAATCTTGATTGGCAGACAAGCCTTTGCCTGTATGAACTTCACCATCCGAAATAATGGTAACAAAATTATTGGTATAAAATTTTTCTTCTGCAGGACTCCAGAACAATAATTCTGTGTTGAGTTCATCACCAGTGTCTACATTTTTAACTACGACATTTCCATCTCCTTTGTAAAGGTTTTCTTTAGCATTGAAATCCGCAGCGTTTGAGCGAAAGGTACAAATGGGCTTGTTAGGGGAGTAGTAATACTCCAACAAGAGTCCATTGGGCCAACCTTTATCACCATTTTCAAATTGTAATTGGTCAGGGGCCTTCAGTCGAAGAATTAATTTACCTGAGTCGGTCATCATGGTATTTACATTTGACATCTCCATGATAGGGCCATTGTATATTTCCTGATTGAGCAACTCTTTTCTACTCTTACAAGAAGTTTGACTAACTATACAAAGGGCCACTAGAACACCAAAACCAGTAAAAAAATGATTCCAGCCCATTTTTGAACGAAGTTTAATTTTCAGCGCGTTTCTGGAGTATAACGCTTTCATTAATCCAACAGTCAATTTTAATAGATTGACCTTCTGTGTATTCCTCAGTGAAAATATCTGTGATAGAAGGGAAAAGGGCTTCTGATTTTTTCATATTACCGTAATCCCTAGCTTTTTGGAATGCATTATAGGCTGCTATAAAGACGGCATAGTCAACCGTTTTAAATTCGCCTTGCTTACATTCATCAAAGCTTGATAGGTATAGGTTTCCAATCAATACATGTGCCTCACTCATCGAAGGATCTGCTGAAAGGGCCTTTCTGCAATTATTTCTTGCACTACCTTTCAAACCTGCTTGGTAATCGATTTTGGCCAAGCTTAAATAGATTTCAGCTTTTTTAGTTGCTTCTTCGGTAAGCGTAAGAGCTTGGTTATAGTATTGAATGGCTCCTTGCCGATCATCTCCTTTTGAGGCTCTCGAGGCAAGGAATTTTGATATGGCAAAATCAGGAGAATTTTGGTTTACAATCTTAGCCGCTTCGAAAGCCAATGGCCGATCCGTACATTTATTTTGAAGCATGAGCTTAAATATTTTTGAGGCTACTTTTATATCCCCTGTTTCGGCTAACTTTGGTCCTAATAGGCTTTCAACATAATCACAACTTAAATCGATGGTTAAGGTCAAGAGTTTATCTATATTTTTAGCAACCCTTTCTAAAGAAGCAGGTTTACTGGATGCGGCGATTTGGCCATCCAAAACATCCATTAGGCGGGTATAAATATCTAAGACTTTTTCGTCCGATAGCTCCCCACCGGTGGCTTTAAACCTGCGCACTACATCCATGTAAGCGACAAAATTATTGGTTGAGAAATCGGCCCCGTTGAGGACGAAGGTTTTTTCGAATAACTCCATTAACTCAGGATATTTAGATTTATTACCCTTATAAAACTTATAAGCAGGGAAAGCTTTACGATTTAGCACGGAGGCTTCATTGCCGAAATATTCAATTCTCAGATCATACATCTCAAGAGCTTTTGCTTGATAAGCAGCTTTTTGGGCTTTATCAGACTCTTTATCTGCTAATCCACTATAAATTTTCGCTCCATTTTGATAAAGAGACTCATTTAGATCAGGTGTATTTTCGAGGAGCCAGGCGTGCGGTGTTATTGCGTCTGCATATTTTTCTACTTTAACCATGTCTGTATATATGGCATTATTTTCTTTTGCGACATCAATTTGCTCACCCCAATTCCAACCGGCTTGGCTAAGAACATTTGAACTTATTAGACAGACTAAAAGGAGCGTTAATGTTATTAATTTATTCATGTTATTTAAAAATATTAATTAATTATATTTTCTTTTTATAAACCATTTTTCATTTATCGTTAGGCCTAAAACCATTTGCATGAATGATTCATTTACCAATCCATTCTCAATAGTACCTCTTTCCCCGAGTTTGATAGCAATATCTAGGGTTGACAAGCCAGCCACAGGGAAAGAAGCACCAAAATTAATGCCAAACTCAGTAATACTGTTATTTTGGACTAAATAAGGTAGCTTTCCATAGTTGAATCCAAAGCGGTAAGTGACTCTTTTCAAATAATTAGTAATATTTCGACGATCGGGTGTCATTTCACCGCCTATGATAAACTCTTGTGTATTTTGGATGAGTGTATTGTTTGTACCATTTGAAGTCCAGTTGGCTAAGTTGATATCTAATCCTATTCGATACTCGTCAACCAATCCATAAGAGAGGCCAAAACTTAATTTTTTTGGTAAATCAAAGGTGGTATTTTCTTCATTGGAGATAGGTATGGGCGAACCCACTTGGACCAAGCTACTTTCTATATACCGAGATAGAAACACATCCTTTAATCCGTTAAGTTGGCCCGAGTGTTGATAGGTGATTCCAAAATTCATCTCATGCGTTTCGTTAATCTTCATTTTGTGCGCTAGTGCAATAGAAAATAAAAAAGATTTATAGGTTTCATTGGATGATAATTGTGTATAATATCCAATACTACTAGGATCAGAAGCTAAAGAACTCTGATTTTGCTTATCGATTGCACCAAATACATACATCAAATTAAAACCAATGTTCGTGGAATTAAAAATGCGAAATCCATTTGACCAAGCAAATTGGGAGAGGCCACCGCTGCCAATGAATGTATTATCTGTGCTTTCCGTTGGCGTTGCGTCGGTAACCTCACTGCTGCCGCTAACCTCATATTGCGTGGTACTAAAAGGGAGTAAGGAAAAGGCAGAGCCCCATTTACCATTCAATAAGGGGATAAAGAATACCATATGCTTGATGCTGCCCGTTTTTTTGGATGCATTTTCTAACTCGCTTTTATAAGTTCGAGATTCTCCTTGAAGTCCTACATTAAATGAGCTGAGCTGGTTATAAGTAAGCCATGCTGGGTTCTGAAGATTTATATTGAAACGGTGAGGCATTCCTATACCTAGTCCTCCCATGGCTTCGTTGTGAGCGAGGCCATTATTGTTGAGTTCGCCAATTCCGTAGATCGCATAAGTACTTGCTACGTGTTGGCTATTACCTTTTAGGCAAAATAAGACAATGGCTAAGGTTAATAAATATTTAAATATCCTCATTATGGATTAAAATTTGATTTAATCCCACGGGGACTAAATTTGAGCGCACAAAGATGCTACTTTTTACGTTGCTTTCAAAAAGTACGGTATCTCCACCTGTCATTAATACCCTTAAAGCCACATATTTTTCTTTTAAAATAGAAACGATCCCATTAATTTCATTTTTCATTCCATTTTTTGCCCCAGAAATCATACAAGAAGCGGTTGATTTTCCAATCAATTCCCATTCATATTGATCACTTTGCTCTGTTAAATCGGGGAGTTGCTCTGTCATTTCATGCATGGCTTTGAGTCGCATTTTGAATCCAGGACTAATAATTCCCCCCTCAAAGCTGTTGTTGATCAGAAGGTCATAGGTGATACAGGAGCCGGCATCAATGATCAGTAGATCTTCTGATGGAAAAAGGAAGTGGGCGCCAACGGCACTGGCAATCCGGTCAAGGCCTAGGGTTTGGGGTGTATCATAGTTAATACTTATAGGCAATTTTGAATGTTCATTGAAAACGAAGACGTCATCACCAAAAATATTTTTTATTTGTTCCGAGTTATGCTTTACGGAGCAGACAATGGTATTTTGACCTTTTGGAAGGGCTCTTACTAATGATTCTATCCGATCCCAAGTTTTATATTCTAAAATTAAATCATCTTGAACCCGAGAGGACTTTATTAGACTGTTTCCAATATCAATTACGAAGTTTGGTTTGTTACTCAAAGAATAAATCGTTAATTAGCAAATATAATGAATGAACTATCAGCTGTTGGCGTAATGTCCGGATCTTCACTTGACGGGCTTGATATATGTTATTGTGATTATAAATATATTGAATCAAAATGGCAGTTTCAAAACTTGAATGGAGAGACCATTCCTTTTCCGAAGGACATATATGGTCTTTTACTCAAGGCCAGAGATCTTTCTGGAGAGGAACTCGTAAAGCTAGATGTGCGTTTGGGTATTTGGATGGGACAGATGATTCGGGACTTTTGTCAAAGGTATGATTACCGACCGGAAATTATAGGGTCTCATGGGCATACTGTTTTTCATCATCCAAAACAGGGATACAGTATTCAGATTGGCAGTGGTCAGGCCATCGCCAGCTATGCCAATATACCTACCCTAAATGATTTTAGGTCTAAAGATGTTTTATTGGGTGGGGCTGGTGCCCCACTGGTACCCATAGGTGATAAACATCTATTTTCAGCCTATGATGTTTGTATTAATTTAGGGGGAATTGCCAACCTAACCATCAATTGTGAGGCGTTGCCGAGGGCTTTTGATGTAGTGCCTTGTAATCAGGTTTTGAATAAAATTGCCCATCGTATGGGAATCCCATTTGATCAAGACGGAAAAATGGGGCGTTCAGGGACCTTTTTGAAATCATGGCATGCTTCCTTAGAAACTCCTCAATTTTATCAGAAAAAAGGGCCAAAATCAATCAGCAATGAATGGGTAGAAAAAGAGGTATTGAGCAAATTGCCTGAGCGAGAAGATCCAAGGGATCTCGCGCATACTTATTGTAAATTTGTTGGAGACCGCATAGCAGAAAGCCTCTTGAAGGTGGATTTTAACACAGTTCTTGTTACCGGCGGAGGGGCTCATAATAGAGCTTTATTAGACGCTATAGAAGGAGCCTTGGGGGTAAAGGTATTAGTACCAAAAGCAGAAATTATTAATTTCAAAGAAGCCTTAATTTTTAGTTTTATGGCAGTTTTGAAATTGAGGAAAGAGGTAAATGTGTTAAAATCAGTTACGGGCGCATTTGAAGATAGCTCGTCAGGAGTTTATTATAGTCCTTAATGAAAGCTTAAGATTCAATTATAGATTGAATAAATGGCTATTCAGGGACTTTAAAGTTTTTTCTTTCAAGTTGTTCTTTACAAGAAGTGAGATGTTGTTTCTACTCCCACCATAAGAGATCATTCGAATAGGAATTTCTTCAAGGGCTTTAAAAATCTCACTACTGATCCCTTTTTGCTCTGCTACCATATCTCCCACGATACAGATTATGGTTTGATTGACATCAACTTCTACTTTCCCATACTTTTGAAGATCTAGAATGATTTGCTCAAGAAACTTTGGGTCATCTATGGTTATAGAAACGGCAATTTCCGAAGTAGTAATCATGTCAATAGGGGTTTGATAATGCTCGAAAACTTCAAAAACTTTTCGGAGAAAGCCATAAGCCAAAATCATCCTAGAGGATTTGATTTTGATAGCGGTAATGCCGTCTTTAGCGGCAATGGCTTTGACTGTCTCAGGATTTTGATTAGAGGTAATGAGTGTACCATGTGCCAAAGGTTTCATGGTATTTTTTATTCTTACAGGAATGTCAAATTGCTGTGCAGGTATGATACAGGTTGGGTGTAAAATCTTTGCCCCAAAATAAGCCAACTCACCTGCTTCCTCAAAGGACAAATTAGAGATGGATTTGGTATTATCTACGATTCTAGGATCATTATTGTGCATGCCATCAATATCGGTCCAAATTTGAATTTCTTGGACATTTAGGGCCGCACCCATGATGGTTGCACTATAATCACTGCCTCCTCGGTTTAAGTTATCAATACCCCCCGAACAATTTCGACAGATAAACCCTTGTGTGATATGTAATTCATAAGCTGTGTTTTGATTTAGTAAACTTTCTAATTTAGCCGAAATTAAAGCCATATTAGGCTCTTCAGATTCGTTAAGATACATGAACTCAGAAGCTGGAATTAATCCTGAAGAGCCAGGATGTTTTTCATTTAAATAGGTTTGGAAAAGATGGGTTGAGATCAATTCACCATTTATTACGATAATTTTAAGAATTTGGTTGTAGAAGGGCTGATGAATAAGCCGATGCATTTCATCAAAATATTGATTAACTATTTTAAAAGCTATTTTTTTATTTGAAGCTTTAGTGAGTAGGGATTGTATGAACGGGTCGTAGGTTGCTCTTAATTCTTCTAGTTGGGCAAGGGCGCCATCAATATTTCCTAACCGGAAAAGATCACCAATTTCCACTAAGGTATTAGTAGTACCGGATATGGCTGATAAGACGATAATTTTTTTTTCGTTATCCGCAGTAATCAATTCCGCAACGTGCTTCATTCGATCTGGTGTACCAACTGAGGTACCCCCGAATTTATAAACTTTCATGTTCTTAAAGAATATTCAACATTTTAATTCCGGTCATGGCCGCTTCATCTCCTTTATTTCCATGCTTACCGCCGGATCGGTCGATGGCCTGCTGTAGTGTATGGGTAGTTAAGACACCAAAGACAACAGGTTTATGGAATTTTAGGTTTAAAGAAGTAATACCTTGGGCTACGGCATTGCATATGAAATCGAAATGGGGAGTCTCACCTTGTATCACACAACCTAAACAAAGAACCGCATCAATATGTTGATCTTGAGCCAAAGTCTGGGCGCCCAGCGTTAATTCAAAACTACCAGGGACGCTCCTGATGATGATATTTTCTTTTTTAGCACCGTATTTAAGCAGGGTCTCAAGGGCACCTGACATAAGAGCATGGGTGATTTCATCATTCCACTCGGAAACAACAAGGCCAAATTTTTTTGATGTGATGTTAGGAAGATCACTGCCAATGAAAGTACTTAAATTTTTTATTGTACTCGCCATAAGTGAAAATGGGGGTAAAGTTAGATTAACTTCCTCATATTTTTTTTCGTGATGACCTTCATTATTCTATAACTAATCCTTCTAATCTCGCCTTTTGCTTTTGAGATTCCTGAAATAACACAGAAGATCTGTATTCACTTATTATTTTATCATGGGCGTTTATAGCTTCTTTTAAATCACCTTTTAATTCCAAGGCAAGGGCGTATTTATTTAAATAATAAGGGGAGAAATCTTTATTAGCCTTGTGCAGTGCCGCTTTCTTAAAATATCTGCTTGCCTTTTCAAAGTCATCTAATTCCATATGGGCGTCTCCGATCAATGAATAAGCTCTGGCTTGCAGGAGAAAATCAGCACTTTTAAAATCGCTAAGATATCTTATAGCATTGTTAAAATCTTTTAAGCGCATATAAATAGCACCTATATAAAAGTTAGATAGGTTGGAGGCATCTGTTCCCGAATAGAGTGAAATAATATCTAGGAATCCATAATTATTGCCATCCCCATTGAGGGCCAAGCCAATGCTATCTGATTCAAAGTAGTAGACGGCCTGAAACATTTCTTCTTGTGCTTCAACGTTTTTATTTTTGTTGAGATAAGAAAAGCCCAAGAAAACAAGTAGGATTAAACTGGCAATGCCAATTGAGATAAAAACGGTGTTCTGATTTTTTTTATCGTTAAAAAATGCTTCTGTTTTGCTAATTATTGCTTCAGGATTCTCAATGAGATCTAATCCTTTTGATTCTTCATTCTTGGACCTAGCCATTTATGTAAATTTTTATTTTTTGGGAATGTGCAAAGATAATGCAATAATATGATTTGGAGATTACTCCAATACAAAAGGATAATCCTTTTCTGCATAAACGTCTTGATAGGCATCTGAAGGGTCAGGATAGGGAGATTCTTCGGCAAAAATAACTGCTTCAGCCACACGTGCCTTTAGTTTTACGTCCATTTCTTTGAGAACTTTCTCAGTCGCATATTTTTTATTTAATATCACATTTTTTATTTGTTCGATAGGGTCACGGTCTTTGTAAGAAGCTACTTCTTCTTTGGTTCTATACTTGGCTGGATCTGACATAGAATGACCTTTGTATCTGTAGGTTCTGAATTCAAGTAAGGTGGGCCCATCCCCTCGTCTCGCGCGCGAAGCCGCTTCTGTAACGGCATTGTGCACAGCCTCAACACTCATGGCATCAACTGCGGCAGAAGGGATGTCATAAGCTTCCCCCAACTGATGAAGTTCGGTGACATTGGAGGTTCTTTCCACAGAAGTTCCCATCGCATAGCCATTGTTTTCTATCACGAAGATAACAGGAGTTTTTTGTGTCATCGCAAGATTTAATGCTTCGTGAAAAGCCCCCTGTCTTACGGCCCCGTCTCCCATATAGCAGATGCACAAATTACCCGTACCTTTGTATTTTTCTGCGAAACCAAGGCCTGCGCCCAAGGGAATTTGACCTCCTACAATTCCGTGCCCTCCCACAAAACCGACTTCCTTATCAAACATGTGCATCGAGCCACCTTTCCCCTTTGAGACACCGGTTGACTTGCCGAATAATTCTGCCATGATGTATTTTGGATCCGTACCTAGGGCGATAGGATGGGCATGATCTCGGTAAGATGTGATGTATTTATCCCCTTTGATAAGCGCAGAAACTGAACCTGCTGCACAGGCCTCTTGGCCAATATACAGGTGGCAAAATCCTCTTATTTTTTGTTGGCCGTACAACTGTCCTGCTTTTTCTTCAAATCTTCGCATGAATAACATTTTTTCATACCAATTCAAGTAAATTTCTTTAGAAAAGCCTACTTTATTTTTTTTTATTGTTTTCGCTACCATACCTCCTGCGCTCTTGTGTAAATTTCTTTAATTTGCCCTAAACAATTTAAGGAGGACAAAAATAATTAAAATATATTGTTCCTCAAATTTAATGAAAATCAAAGCACTTGCACTTCAAAATTTTAAGAATTACGAAAATTTGGCTTTGGAATTTTCGGAGGGGATTCAGTTATTCCTCGGTAAGAATGGTATGGGGAAAACGAATTTATTAGATGCCTTACATTATTTGACCTTCACGAAGACCGCTTTTGTAAATACAGATAATCAGAATATCAGAAAAGGAGCCTTGTATTTTCTTGTAAAAGGGAATTTTGAAAATGATGGAAAATACCATGAAGTAATTTGTTATCATGAGGGGAGGAAAAAAAAGGTAATCAAACTCAACGGGTCTCCGTACGATCGGATCATTGAACACATTGGCAAATTACCTTTGGTACTGAGTACCCCCTATGATAGCGATTTGATACGGGAAACTAGCGAGGTTCGTAGAAAGTGGATAGATGGTTGTATTGCCCAATACAATCAAGAGTATTTAGCTGACTTAATGGTATATAATAGGATTTTGAGTCAAAGAAACGCATTGCTGAAGAGCATGGAGGGTCATTTAAATGGCTCCAATGGTTCTCTTTTGGATGCTTATGATACCCAATTAATTACCTTGTCCAAAAGCTTGAGTCAGGTACGTGCAGATTTTGTCAATAAATTTATTCCTTTTTTGAGCGCCAATGAAGGGCTGATTGTTTTTGAACGCGAAACATGTTCAATGACTCACCAATCTCAAGTATTGGTAGTGGATTTTGAGCGTACCTTTTTAGAAAGTCGAAAGAAAGATATTGTCACCCAACGTACAAATGTAGGTTCGCATAGGGATGATTATTCCTTTTTGATGGATGGGCAGCCTTTAAAAAAGTTTGGATCTCAAGGGCAACAAAAAAGTTTTCTAATTGCATTAAGGCTTTCACAATATGATTATTTGGCTAAAGCGACGAAGACAAAGCCGATGTTACTTTTGGATGATGTTTTTGATAAACTAGATGATGAACGTATTGAGAGGCTCACAGATTTATTAAGCGATTCGGTAAGATTTGGTCAAGTATTTATCACAGATGCTCGAAAAGAAAGGACATCTTTGCTTTTGAAAGATAAGTACAATGCTAGAATATTTGAAATAGAAAATGGAAAGGTAAACAGTTATGAAACATGACCGTATCCAAAGCTTACGAGAGGCTATTGATAAATATTTAAAAGAAGAAAATCTTGAAGGGAAGCTCAATGAGCATAAACTTATCGGCATGTGGCAGGAACTCATGGGGCCTACTATTGCAAGTCGTACGTCCCGAATGTTTATTAAAAAAAAGACGCTCTATGTTAACATGAATTCAGCGCCGCTAAAACAAGAACTGAACATGTCAAAGGTTAAGGTCTTAAAATTAATTCATAAAAAGGTGGGTATAAACATCATCGATGATGTAAAATTCCTTTAGTGAGCTGTTATTTTATTTTTTTTAGAGGGATTTCTTTTTCTCGGAAGGAGAAATGGTATATCAGATAATAACTGAATCCCATGTTGGCTGTTTTTTCATCGGTACCACTTTTCCAATTTCTACCCCAGCCGGGGATATCAAAAGGGATGAATTGATCCGGATCAGAAATATTTTTCATAATTTCTATGCGCAGGACGGATCCTAAAAAAACATTTTTCCAAACCTGTACATTGAGTCTTAATAGTATTTCTGTCCAATGGGCTGAGATATTTTGATTTGAGAATTGTAAGGTTTGGGTACCGAACCAAGGATTTTCCTCTGTAAAATTCAATTGGTCAGAAAACCTACTTTGTGCATATCTTAGACCTAACGAAATCATATTTCTATATTTATTGTGAGGGATGAGATTATAATCGATGCCCCACTTTAAAAAAGATCCTTGGTTGGTATATTCATAGGTTTTTAATCGGTTTATTTCTTCTACGCCACCCTCAAAGGTAAGGAGGAATCGATGAAAATCAAGGTCCACCATTCCACCCAAAGAACTTTTATGGGGCTTTATAGTCGTCCCCATTAATCTAGAGACATCGAGACCAACATGTAACCTCGAGGGATTCCAATCTAGTTTAATTCGCACAGTATCTACTGTTTGACTCATCCCAATAAAAGGGATAAGCGTAAGGAGTAGAATGTTATAAATAGATTTCAAAATTGATAGGAACATAATCGAGATGAACTTCTGATCCAAGGATTACCAATGAGTCAAAAGATTGATAGCTTGTATCTAAGTCATAAAACCTAATGGTAGCCTCACAAGAAAGGTCATAAATGAGGGGTTGACTTTTATAACCGACGGCTAATGAATAAAGGCTACTGTCTGTGTAATAATGAAAGACCGCTTCTGTTTTTTCAACAGGCAATGGGAGGAGCATACCGATAAGTGTATCTCGATCTCCTGGCAATCGACCAAAACCTTCCAAAATGATTGAATCAAACGCAATAATTTTACTTTCACCACTTAATATATCAAATGTGGCTACCGCATAATTTCCATAAGGATCCAATGTACAATCCTCAACCTCATTACAGGATTCGAATAGACAAAAACCAAAACTTAAAAAGAATAACCAAAATCTCATTATTTACAAAGTTAGTGAATGGATGCTCATCTTGGGTGCTTAAGCGACTCCATTTGTGTTAGATTTGTAAAAAACTAATATTATTTTGTGAAGACCAAAGGAAGAAAGAAGGATAAGGTGAACATCGTTACACTTGGGTGTTCCAAGAATATTGTCGATTCAGAAATTATATTGACCCAATTAAAAGGCAACCAAATTGACACCACCCATGAGTCAGAAAGTGATGATGCCAATATAGTGGTAATCAATACCTGCGGGTTTATTGATAATGCAAAGCAAGAATCAATTGATACTATATTGAGGTATGCAGATGCCAAAGAGCAGGGTATGGTGGAGAAAGTTTTTGTCACGGGCTGTCTCTCAGAGCGCTACAGAGTAGCGCTTCAAAAAGAAATAACAAACGTGGATGGCTGGTTTGGTACCATGGAGCTTCCTCTGCTCCTTAAAAGGTTCAATGCGACCTATAAAAATGAATTGTTGGGCGAACGTATTACCACAACGGCTAACCACTATGCTTATTTGAAAATATCCGAGGGTTGTGACCGACCCTGCACCTTTTGCGCTATCCCATTGATGCGTGGGAAGCACGTTTCAAAACCCATTGAGGAGATTCTTTTGGAGGCAAAGAATTTGGTGAAAAATGGGACAAAAGAGATTTTATTAATCGCTCAAGATTCAACTTATTATGGCCTAGATATCTATAAAAAAAGAGCGCTTGCTGATTTGATGAATCAGTTGGCAGATGTCGAAGGCCTTGATTGGATCAGGCTTCACTATGCCTTTCCTAGTGGATTTCCGATGGATGTTTTGGATGTGATGGCCAAGAGGAATAATATTTGCAATTATCTGGACATACCCTTACAGCATGGATCAACGCGTATGCTTGAATTGATGAGAAGAGGTACGACTCGGGAGAAAACAGAGGCTCTTTTGAATGACATTAGAGAGAAAATTCCTAAAATTGCCATTAGAACTACGCTGATCGTTGGGCATCCGGGCGAAACAGAAGAAGCATTTATGGATATGATGGACTTTGTTGAAAAAAATAGATTTGAAAGATTAGGTGTCTTTACCTATTCTCATGAGGAGGATACTCAATCTTATACGATGAAAGATGATGTTCCCGATGAGGTAAAGCAACAACGTTTAGAGGCAATTATGGAACTACAAGAGGGGATTTCCGAAGAAATAAATGCTGAAAAAGTGGGGAAAAAATACCGCGTGTTGATTGATCGGTTTGAGGGAGGCCAATATGTGGGACGTACCGAGCATGATTCGCCTGAAGTGGATAATGAAGTACTTATAAATTCGGATGATGGTTATCTTAGGGTGGGAGATTTTTGTGAAGTAGTCATCACATCTGCATCGGCTTTTGATTTATATGCAAAACCCATAAAAGCCTAGTTTAATCATGAAAAAAACACATCTATCGTTACGAAAAGTAGGCTCTTTTTCAAAGATGTTTTTAGATTATATTGAGGGACAAGATGCGTTGAAAGAATTTTATGAGTGGAAGCCTAAAATTGAATCCTTCCAATCTGCAATCACTAATAAAGCCTTCAGTCCGACAATGAGAAGGACGCTTGTAGTTGCTTTAGAGCGTCAGTATGATGGCTTGACCTGTGTATCAAAACTTTCGGAGAACATTCAAAGCCTTTCAGAAGCGCGTACCTTCACCGTCACTACAGGTCATCAGTTAAATATATTTACAGGTCCTCTTTATTTTTTATTCAAGCTAATCACTACCATTAATTTATCAAAAAAGCTTAAGGTACATTATCCTGATTATCATTTTATTCCCGTCTATTGGATGGCTACTGAAGACCATGATTTTGAAGAAATTAGCTATTTCAATATGTTTGGTAAAAAATATCAATGGACTACTGAACAAACTGGTGCAGTAGGAAGATTTGATCCTTCTTCATTAACTGAGGTGCTGGATCAGGTGCGTGAGAACGTCGAGTTATTTGAAAAAGCTTATGGTCGATTTAAAACTTTAGCAGATTCAGTGCGATTTTACGTAAATGAACTCTTTGGATCTGAAGGCCTGATCGTGGTTGATGGTGATGATCCTCAATTGAAGGCCCAGTTTGCACCTATAATGAAGGATGATATCCTTAATCAAAATGCGCATCACAGGGTAAAACATACCAATGAGCAATTGATTGATTTAGGTTACAAATTACAAGCATTTAGTAGGCCCATCAACTTTTTCTATCTTGATGATTTTCGGAGACGTATTATTTCTGATGGCGAAAATTTCAGTGTGGTGGACTCAGACATTAAATTTACCAAACGGGAAATTCTTTCAGAGATTGACCATTATCCAGAGAGGTTCAGTCCCAATGTGATTATGAGACCCATTTATCAAGAGGTTATATTACCCAATATAGCTTATTTAGGAGGGCCAGCAGAGATCATTTATTGGCTACAATTAAAAAGAGTTTTTGATTACTACAAGATGAGTTTTCCTGTTTTAATGCCTCGAAATTTCGGTATGATTATTAATCAGAACACAGCAAAAAAGGCAAAAAAATTAGGCATAGCTAATGAGCAATTCTTTCGAAGCAAACAACAATTGAAAGCAGATTATTTAAGTCGGACAAGTACGCATCAACCTAATCTAAATGATCAAAAGCAGTCATTGAGCGATTTGTTTGAATCGATAAAAATAAAAGTGGAAATGATTGATCAATCTTTGGGAGGTTATATCGACTCAGAGGAAGTGAAAGCCATAAAGGCGTTAGCGCAGATCGAGAAAAAGCTTAAAAAATCCCTAGAAAAAAATCACCGAACAGCACTCTTACAGATAGAGGGTATCAAGGATAGATTATTTCCGAGCGGGGTCCTTCAAGAACGTAGCGAAAACTATTTAAACTTTTATTTTAATAATACAGCGCTAATTCAGGAGCTATTGGATGAATTTGAACCCTTTGAATTTTCATTTTATCTATTTTGGGAGGAATAAGTTCAAAAGAGGAATTAAGAAAGTATTTTTTAATGTATCGAAAGATGCTCGATGTTCAGGTGTATATCGAGCGTAATCAGCAGATTCAAAACCTTTGCTTAGCGTTGATGGAAAATCTTAATATTCAATATTTTCACACCTATCTCGCCATAGGCAAAAACAAAGAGCCAGAGACACAAACCATTATTCAAACTTCTTGGTCCTGCGGGCGCCAGGTCTTGATATCCAAAACAGATTTTCAAAACCGGAGTATGTCTCATCATACTTATGAATCGACCGATAAAATCCAAATCAATCGCTATGGTATTCCAGAACCGGGGCATCAGGCTTCTGCTGCTTTAGATGATTTACAAGCGATTCTCGTACCCTTGTTAGCTGTGGATAAGAAAGGGAATAGGATTGGCTACGGAAAAGGCTATTATGACGAGTTATTGAGTGAAATCAGCCATCTAAAGGTTCAAAAGATAGGATTATGCCTGAGTGGCCCAGTTGATTTAATTCCTTATGTCGAGGCGCATGATGTTGCATTAGATTATTGTATTACACCACATAAAGTATATCGATTTTGAAAGTAGATTGTTTGATTATTGGAGCGGGCCCGATTGGCCTTGCTTGTGCCATAGCCGCTAAAAAGGTAGGGTTGAGTAACTTGATTGTAGATCGGGGGACTTTGGTTAATTCAATCTATCATTATCCGGCAAACATGACTTTCTTCTCTACTTCAGATAGATTAGAAATAGGGGAAGTCCCCTTTATTTCAAATAGTCCCAAACCTACGAGATCTGAAGCCTTAGAATACTATAGAAGGGTAACACTTGCTTGGGATTTAAAGGTCAATTTGTATGAAGAAATCGTCAGTGTCGTTAAGGAAGATCAACTTTTTGACATAAAGACGACAAAAACTACACATCAAGCGGCCTCAATTATTGTGGCAACAGGCTTTTATGATTTGCCATTTTTGTTAAACATCACTGGAGAATCCCTTTCTAAAGTGAAGCATTATTATCACGAGGCACATCCCTATTTTGGAATGAATGTAGCGGTTATCGGATCCGCCAATTCGGCAGTGGATGCTGCCTTAGATACCTACAGAAAAGGGGCAAAAAAGGTAACGATGATTGTTCGAGAAGCTGAAATTGGGTCCAATGTGAAGTATTGGGCTCGGCCAGATATTATAAATAGAATTGAGGAAGGAGCCATAAAAGCCTATTTTGAGTCAACGATTACCGAGATTCGACAGGATGAGATTGACGTTAAGACACCCAAGGGTGAGATCACTCTTGTCAATGATTTTGTTCTTGCCATGACAGGCTATCAGCCAGATTTTAATTTTTTAACTTCTATAGGGGTAAAGATAGGAACAGATGTCAATCGAATGCCTGTTTATAATTCTGAAACTATGGAAACCAATGTCTCAGGTATTTTTCTTGCTGGGGTTATTTGCGGAGGCCTAAAAACAAACAAATGGTTTATTGAGAATTCTCGTGAGCATGCTGAATTAATTATTAAAAAATTAATTTCTTGATTGCCTAAATCCCAGAAGGTATCCTTAAAGGAGTTTTTTTTGGAAGAGTTGATAAATCGTAATAAGTAACTGACATTATTATTTTCGGAGTTCATATCAAGAAATAAGTATTTGATTACGGTAGATTTGAAAGATAAATATTGAAAGTCCATCTTGGTAGTATGGTTTTGAAGATCCTTCTCCTATGGTTGGATGTTTTAAAGGCATTCTGTGGTGAGGATGCCTTTATTTTTTGCCTCAGATTTATTTCCTTTGCTTCAATATTTTTTTATGTTTAACAAACTAAGCTTTGCATAAAAAGAGAGCAGATGCCCGTAGTCTAAATAAAAAACCCTCCAATTGGAGGGTTTTTTATAATCAATAGGATTAAACTCTCAATGATTATTCATTGGCATAGGCAGCAAGAACGGTAAGCGTATAATTTGAGGGAGAAACTGCGCCCCCATTATTTTTCGCCCATTCGGCCCACTCTTTGACATATTTTTCTTCTAAAACTTTTTGGCTCATCAGATCACTAAAATCGGCGGCACCAATGGCTACCCAATGTGAAATATTTTCGCCTCCTCCTATGTCATAGGTTCCAAATGCAACGGGTCTGTCTCCTCTTGTTTGTGAGGTTTGTTTTACCAATTTGTCATGAGCGGCCTTAAATTCCGCAGGATTATCTAACTTCAAATCATATATTTGGACATAAGGATAATCACTCCATGAGCCGCCTTCAGCACTGAGAAATCGACCCGCATATGAGGTCCCCCAATCTTCAATAAAATGATTAAGTTTTTCGATGAATAATTCCCATTCAAACTCTTTCGTATCTCCCTCTACTCTGCCAATTTTACCTACTTCTCCAAAAAGAATCACTCTATGTGAGTATGGATTATCTCCATGAGCAATTCTTTCAATTTGAATACCTCCGGATTTAAATTTAGCACCACCCCATTGCTCGTCAGCGAGCTTGGCAATGGCTTCTTCCATCCCTGGCTTGGCATTGAAATTCCAAAGTTGAAAAGTATTTTGAGCAAATAAAGTGTTTACTGAAAAGACAGCTATTAAGATCAATAATTTTTTCATTTTAATTAAATTTATGGTTAAAAAAACTGAAAAATAGAAATATTTTTATAGATATGCAAATCTCAGAACTTGGTGAAATGAACGGTGGATCATATAAAATGAGGAAGCTTTTATACATTCAATTTATATGTATTCATATCAAGGATTCTATAAAATAGCAGTTGTTTAGCTATAAAAGATGCTATACTTTCGCTCATCATCTTGCTGTATTAAGAGGTCTCATTTCCTTTATCTTAGTTTTTTCGATTTTCATCCCAAGAAATAAGTATTTGATTACAGTGTTTTTGAAAGAGCCGTCTTGAAGGCCCATCTTAGCTAGATGGTTTTGGAGATGCTTCTCCAGTGGTGGAATATCTTTTTTTTTGTGATTTCGATTAAAGCGAGATGTGGTGGTAGTTGATTAAAGAGTAAAAACTTCTGGATTTTTTGAGAGGGCCATTTAATCTCTATCCTTGCATATTATTTGCTCACATGATTAAAATAAACCATGATTTAAGAGTCAATATTATTACAATCTGATAGACTTCTCCTTTTCTAGTTTTAACTACTTTATAAATGTATTTGAACCGTTGAGGTTGATATTTAGATACTTCGAAACCTTTTAGATTAGTTTATTAAATTGCTTTTTTACTTTTGTTTGAGTGATTTAGTAATAGGGTTTGGAGTTACTACTCCAGTGATTGATTTTTATAAAGGTATTCTGTGGTGGGATGCCTTTTTTTTGAAATCAGCCAAAAGAATGAATTGGGTTCAAAAAAAGAGGGTAGAAAAAAAATATTAAAGGAAAATGATAAAAATCCAACTTCTTATGATACTTATCGTAATGTCGATCTACGCATTATTGCTATTGATTGTGAGTAATATGATTTCATCAAACAAAATGAATCTTATCCATGTATAAAAAGCATAAATTTTTTTTTGGATGAAATAGATTTTTTTATGAATCCAACCCTTTGAGCGAACGATGACAGCTAAAGATGTGTTTGTTCCTTAGTTATTAATAAGATCAAAAATTATTAGATTTTAATGTTGGTATTTTGGTTAATATTTAAATTTCCCTTTTTAAATTAATTGAGCAAAAGTTTAGTCATGGTAATTTTAAATATTAATATTGCCCGATAAACACAAACAAGCCTGAAATCATAATTACAGTTACTTTTTTTACTATCAATGAGGCTACTTTTTTTAATTATATTCTTCAATGCCAGTTGGTTGTCTGCGCAGCAAATGGTCACATTAAGTGGTGAAATTAGCGATGCAGCCAATGGGGAATCTCTTGTTGGGGCAGTAGTATACATCAAACAAGTGGAAGGTGGAGCAGTTACCAATGTGTATGGTTTCTATTCTTTGAGTGTTACTCCAGGCACTTATGACGTTGAATTCAGATATGTTGGTTTTAATACGCAGAATATGGTTTTGACGCTGACAGAGAATATGCGTCTTGATATTGAACTTGTTGAGATTGAAAAGGAGTTGAATTCGGTGGTGGTGTCTGCAAATCGTGAAGATGCCAATATCAGAGATGTAGAGATGAGTACAGCTAAGCTAGATATCAAATCAATTTTGAAAGTACCCACTTTTGCTGGAGAAGTAGATATCATTAAAAGCATTCAGTTGTTACCTGGGGTAAGTACAGTAGGTGAAGGGGCCTCTGGTTTTAATGTGCGAGGCGGTGGTGCCGGCCAGAATTTAGTGCTTTTGGATGAAGCCCCTGTATATCAAACCTCACATTTATTTGGTTTTTTCTCCGTGTTTAATCCGGATGCAGTTAAAGACGTTAAATTATATAAAGGAGGTATTCCTCCTCGTTATGGAGGAAGGTTGGCATCGATTCTGGACATAAGGATGAAGGAGGGGAATAATAAAGATTATCAATTTAATGGAGGTGTTGGAACTGTTTTTAGTAGATTCTCGGTGGAAGGCCCTATTAAAAAGGAAAAAGCATCCTTTATTCTGGCAGGCCGAAGGTCTTACGTAGACGTGTTAGCAAAACCCTTTACAGACGTATTTGACAATGGAGCGGCGTTGTATTTTTATGACCTAACTGCAAAGGCAAATTGGGACATAGATGACAGAAATAGGGTCTATCTATCCGGGTATTTTGGTCGAGATGTATTCAAGTTTGATGAACGACAAGGCTTTGATTGGGGTAATCAAACAGGGACAATTAGATGGAATCATCTTTTTAGCGATAAATTATTTTCCAATTTTACTGGCGTATTTTCTGATTATGATTACGGATTTAGTTTTGGTGATGATGCTTCAGATACATTCGATTGGTCATCAAATATTAATACCTACGATTTTAAACCTGAATTTAATTATTTCCTTAATGCTCAAAATGAGATTGTTTTTGGAGCAGAATTTTTGTTTTATGAATTTGAGCCGGCCAATGCGATTGGAGTTAGCGATGGGTTTATTTCAGATATCAGTTTAGACAAAAAGAAATCTCTTGAGACATCGGTTTATTTTGGGAATAATCAAAAGATTAATGACCGTTTAAGTACCCAATATGGTCTTAGAATATCTTCTTTTCTTTATTTAGGTGGAGGTAATTCTTATTCTTATGGTACAGCGATTCCCGGAGAAAGAAAACCATGGATTGGAACACAGTCACACGATAATATGGAAACCATTGCTCATTATGAGGTTTTAGAGCCTCGAGCCTCTCTCCGTTATACCTTGAATCCTAGGAGTTCAATTAAGGGGAGCTACAACCGAATGAATCAATTCATTCATTTGATTTCCAATACGGTAGCGGCAACACCTATTGACGTTTGGCAGCCAAGTACCAATAACATCAAACCTCAGACGGGAAATCAGATCGCTGTGGGATATTTTAAGAATTTGCAGGGGAACTTGTTTGAAACTTCTGCAGAGGTTTATTATAAATGGAATAAAAATCAGGTTGACTATATTGATGGTGCCGATATCTTGATCAATGAGTTTTTGGAAGGGGACCTGCTTTCAGGCGATGGTCGGGCTTATGGATTGGAACTGTATTTGAGAAAAACACGTGGGCGCTTCAATGGTTGGATCAGTTATACACTAGGAAAATCGGAGTTGAAGATCGATGGCGTTAATTATGGCACAGATATGGCTGAAAGAAAAGGGCAATGGTATCCCAATAGATTTGACCAAAGGCATAATCTAAAAATCACAAATAATTATCAAATAAATGACAGAATAACCCTTTCGGGTGTCTTTAGCTATCTCTCAGGAACGCCAACTACCTTTCCCAACGATCGCTTTTCACAACAAGGTTATGTCATTCCATTGTTAAAAAATGAGCGCGGGAATGTTCGAATACCTGATTATCATAGATTGGATGTTTCGGTTACTTGGGACAATGTATATTTTGGCAAGAAAGGCAGAAAGAATACTGATTATTTCGTGTTTTCAGTTTATAATGTTTACAACAGAAGAAATCCATTTGCCATCATGTTTTCTCAAGGTTCAGATAGGCAGCCTATTGACGAGCCCGTAGAGACCATAGCTTCTCAAATTTCTATCATTGGTTCTTTTGTGCCTGCTTTTTCTTACAATTTTAAATTTTAGGGAATGAAAAAAATATTTATTTCGCTCATTGCTTTTGCTTTTTTTTCTTGTGAGAATATCATCTATCCTGAACTTGAACCTAGTCTAGAACAATATGTGGTAGATGCATGGCTTAATGATTTGCCCGGAAGCCAAAAGATATTTTTATCTAAATCCAATAATTATTTCATGTCCGAGCTTCCGAAACTTCTTTCTGGAGCCGAAGTTTATCTGACCGATGAAGATGGAAATAGATATGATTTTGAAGAAACAGAGGGAGGATATGTCTGGGGGGATTCTTCAAGTACCTCATTTCTGCAAGTGGGGACTTCTTATCAGCTGAATGTATCCATTGATGGAATACGGTTTAGTGGAACTTCAGAAATGAACCCAGTGCCCCCTGTAGATTCAATTACCTTTAAGTATCAAGAGAAAGACTTTTCTACAGCAGAGGATTATTATTTGGCTGAGGTAGTAGCTACGGATTTAGCGGGAGTGGGGAATACCTATTGGATAAAAGCTTGGAAAAATGAAGTATATCTCAATAAGGCAAGTGAAATAAACATCGCCTATGATGCGGGTTTCAGTGCAGGGGGGAACATAGATGGTCAGGTATTTATTCAACCAATACAAGAATTGATCAATCCTTTTGACACAGACGAGGCAGGTGAGGCATTGATTGAGCCACCTTATTCGATTGGAGATACGATCTATGTCGAAATTCATTCTATCAGTGAGTCGGCTTTTTATTTTCTTAATGAAGTAAAGATTCAAACGGTTCGTTCGGGTGGATTTGGGGCTTTGTTTGCGCAACCATTTTCAAATGTGTCAACTAATTTGATTAATGAGGATGTGAACTCAGCTATTCATCCCGTTGGCTTCTTTAACGTATCTGCTATATCATCTTTAGAGCAAGTATTGACTTCTGAGATTGCCCAAAAGGCCCAAGAAGAAGCTGAAAATAAAAATTAGAGTAGCTTAATTAACTTTTTGGGCGCGAACCATTTCCCATTTCCCCATGGCACCAGGTAACGTTTCGATCTCAAATCCTATCGCTATTAAATCTCTTTTGAATTGCCCTTTTGCACAGTAGGTAACCAAAACTCCATTTTTTTTGAGATAGTTAAAGCATTTTTTTAAATTCGATTGGTACCAAATACTGGGCTGTTTCGATGGGCTAAAAGCATCAAAAAAAATTATATCGTAATAGGAGGCCATCTGTTTGAAATTTTCAAGTGACGCGCTATGCTTGGTCAGCTTAAAGACCTTATTGATGCTATGAGTAACCCCCCATTCACATTGATGAATCTTGGCCACATTTTTAGACCAATTTTTGAATTGCAACTGTGTATAAATGGCTGCAGGTAAGGGATGGGTCTCTAAGCTTTCATAATCAACTAGACATGAATTGTTTTTTGCCCAATTGATGGCGAGTAGGGCGTTCAACCCTGTTCCAAATCCGATTTCGAGAATCTTAATGTGCTTGCAGGAAGTATCTATTTTTTTAAAATAGTCAAGGCCTTGCTCAATGTAAACATACAGAGATTCTCTAATGGCTCCTTTAGTTGAATGATAAAAATCATTTAATTCCGTATTCAATAATGATGAAGAACCATCTCCAGTAGTAATCAGTTCTAAGTTGGGAGATTTTAGAGATGCTTTTTTATTATCATTTTCAGTGTTTGAAGGAATCATGCTGCTTTTAATCCTTATAGATAAGGACTACGGCGTGTGCGGCAACGCCCTCTTTTTTACCTACAAATCCAAGGGTTTCGGTCGTGGTAGCTTTGATTGAGATATCTGCTTTATCTAGATCCATTACCTCAGACAGACAGGTTTTTATATCCTCAATATAAGGTCCGATCTTAGGTTCTTGCAGACATATTGTGGTGTCAATATTTCCAATTTTAAAACCTTTTTCATCAATGAGATTCATGACTTCTTTCAATAATATTTTACTATCAATGCCTTTATATTTCGAATCTTTATCAGAAAAGTGAAAGCCGATGTCACGTAAATTTGCAGCCCCAAGGAGGGCATCGCAAATGGCATGAATCAATACGTCTGCATCAGAATGACCGATTGCTCCGTGGGTATGGGGAATTTTGATACCCCCCAGCCAGAAGTCCACTTGAGGGGCAAGCTGATGAACGTCATAGCCATAGCCAATTTTAATAGCAGGTTTCATAGACTTAATTTTTATGATAATACAATGTGGTACAATTTGATTCAAGTAAGGTAGTATGGATGGCAGCATTTATTTCTTTTTCAGTTACCGCTTCAACAATGTCAATCTCTTTATTGACTAAATCGGTATTTCCCAAATGGGTGTTGTAAGCTAAACTCATGGCCCTATTTAATAAATCGATCTCTCCAAAAGTGATGGATGAGATGGACATATTTTTAACTTTTTGTAGTGATTTAGCAGGTTGAGTTGTTAGTTCTTGCAAAGCATCATCAAGTGTTTTTTCAGCGGTCTCAAAAGTAATATTTTCACTGAGCCGACCACTAATAATCATAAGCCCTGGGTCTATACTTCCTGTTACGTAAGAAGATAAGGAAGAAAAAATATGTGATTTTTTAACACCTTGCTGGTGTAAAATAGAAGACTTGCCTCTACCTAAAATATCTGAGAGCAAATCATTTGCTTTATATTGTTTGCTGGCCCTGCCGGGCATGTGGTAGGCTTTATAAATAGCATTTTGGGGAACTTGGGCTGTTAAATCGATGTGCCGATGCTGAATCTGCTTTGGCTCCAAGGGGATGATGCGCTTGTTCACACTTCGATCCTTAATAGGCGCAAACCATTTGGCACAAAGTCGCTGCGCCTCTAAGAGGTTAATATTACCTGCAATGACCAATATCGCGTTGGATGGGGCATAGTAAGTATCAAAAAACGCCTTTACTTCTTCCATATTTATTTTTTCAATATGGGGAATTTCTTTTCCGATAGTTGGCCAACGATATGGGTGTAATTGGTAGGCTGCAGGGCTCAATTTTAACCAAACATCTCCATAGGGTTGATTTAGGTAGCGTTGTTTAAATTCTTCAATAACCACATTTTTTTCTCTTTCAAGTACTTGCTCTTCAAATGACAATGCCAACATCCGATCTGATTCAAGCCAGAAACCAGTTTCTACATTGTTTGCAGGAACAGTGGTATAATAATTGGTAATGTCACTGCTTGTGAAGGCATTGTTATCACCTCCTACAGCTTGCAAGGGGCTATCAAAATTAGGGATATGCTTGGATCCCCCAAACATCAAGTGTTCAAAAAGATGGGCAAAGCCAGTTTTATTAGGATCTTCATTTTTAGAGCCCACTTTGTATAGGGTGTTCAAGCAGACCAACGAAGAGGTTTTGTCCTGATGAAGAACTACCTCAAGACCATTGGTTAATTTAAATTTTTCGAATTCAATCATAAGCTATTGTGAAATACAAAAATAACATCTAAAAATTCATGAGAGTGTACCATCTTTACAAAGTCTTTTTCAAAATTTTTGAATCATGAAATTTGAACCTAATAAAAGATCAGAAAGTAGGTTAATCGAAATTTACCAAGAACTGGTTACACCCCGTCTGATAGAAGAAAAGATGTTAATCCTGCTAAGGCAAGGTAAAATAACCAAATGGTTTTCAGGAATTGGTCAAGAAGCCATCAGTGTTGGCGCTGCTTTGTGCTTGAAGGATTCGGAATACCTTTTACCTATGCACCGAAATTTAGGGATATTTACCACAAGAAAAATCCCATTGGAAAAGCTATTTAGCCAATTTCAGGGGAAAGCCAATGGATTTACCAAAGGTCGGGATCGTTCCTTTCATTTTGGGACCCAAGAACATCACTTGGTTGGGATGATCTCTCATTTGGGGGCACAACTTGGGGTTGCGGATGGGATTGCATTGGCTGACTTGATACAAAAAAAGAAAAAGGTGACCCTTGTTTTTACAGGTGATGGGGGTACGAGTCAAGGAGATTTCCATGAAGCTGTTAATGTCGCTTCGGTTTGGAATTTACCTGTAATTTTTGTGATCGAAAATAATGGCTATGGCCTTTCAACTCCCAGTAACCAACAGTTTAATTTTGATTCATTTTTGGTGAAAGGTCCGGCTTACGGAATAGAAGCTATCTCGGTAGATGGGAACAACATCCTAGAAGTCATGAATGAACTTGAAAAGGTTTGCGATTCCATAAGAGAACGACCTCGACCCGTCATTTTTGAGGCAAAAACGTTTAGAATGCGAGGCCATGAGGAGGCTTCGGGGACTAAATACGTCCCGAAAGAGTTAATGGATTATTGGGCAAAAAAAGATCCTATTGCCAATTATGAATCTTTTTTAATTGAGTCAGGAATTGACTCGGAGGTTTTAGAAACTCTTAAAGAGGATATTAAAAAAGAGATTAATATGGCGGTTAAACAGGCCTTCAGCGAAGTGCCATTAACGGTGAATCCTGAACAGGAACTCACTGATGTTTATGCACCATTTACTCAAAAAAATAAAGATTTAGAGCCAACAACTAGAAAGATTAGATATGTTGATGCCATTTCAGAAGGTCTTCGGAAAAGTTTGGAGCGTCACAAGGAGCTTGTATTTTTAGGGCAGGATATTGCAGATTATGGAGGAGTTTTTAAAATTTCGGAAGGATTTTTAGAACAATTTGGACCTCTAAGGATTCGAAATACACCTTTATGTGAATCAGCCATTGTGGGGATTACCTTGGGGCTAAGTATTGCAGGCATGAAGTCGGTAATGGAAATGCAATTTGCAGATTTTGTTACCTGTGGGTTTAACCAAATTGTCAATAATTTGGCTAAATCTTATTATAGATGGGCACAAAATGCAGATGTTGTGATAAGAATGCCAACAGGTGCGGGTGTAAATGCAGGTCCTTTTCATTCACAATCAAATGAAGCTTGGTTTTTTCATACGCCTGGCTTGAAAATTGTATATCCATCCACACCTGCAGCAGCCAAGGGCTTATTGTGTGCGGCGATTGAGGACCCCAATCCTTACCTCTTTTTTGAGCATAAATATTTGTATCGATCTTTGACGGGGCCGGTAGCCGAGGGCTATCATACAATGGAAATAGGAAAGGCACAAGTAGCGTTGAAAGGAAATAGATTAACCATTATTACTTATGGAATGGGTGTACATTGGGCATTAGAAGCATCCAAAACGATAGATGGACTTGAAATAATTGATTTATGTACTTTAATGCCTTGGGATAAAGAAACGGTAAGTAGATCAGTAAAGAAAACCAATAAGAGTTTGGTTCTTCACGAAGATTGCATAACAGGTGGTATTGGTGCAGAAATTGCCGCTTGGATAGGCACTCATTGCTTTGAAGATCTAGATGCGCCTGTTTTGAGAGTAGGAAGCTTGGACACGCCTGTTCCATTTTCTAATACCTTAGAACAAAATTTTTTACCCCAGCAGCGGTTACTTGAACAGTTAAATTATTTACTAAAATATTAATTTGATTAATTTATATTAAAGTTTTGAAGGGGTCACCTTACATATTATTCTTATTATTGATATTATTTTTGTTCTGTATTTCTTTTAAAGGACAGGCTCAAATAATACCTGATAGCGATGTTAAACTGAGAACGATAAAGGTCAAGAAAAAGGGTCGTAGGATTCTTAATTGGAATAAAAATCAAAAGAGGTCTCTTGAAGGTGATGGTGCTTATGTTTTGGGTAAACGGTTGAAGCATGGGAAGTTTACGAGTCATGAGTTTGAAAAGTACAAAATTAGAAGTGTAATGGGGCATGAAAATCACTTTAATGTAAGTGATTTTAGGCGGGTTGCTCATGCTTTACGTAAGAGTCTAAAATATGTGGAGTTTGAAAAAAACGATTTTGAAAAAAGTAGAATTAGAAGTGTATCGGGACAAAAAAATTATTTTAATGTAAGTGTATTGAGCTGGTCTACGTTTGATTTATTTATAAAAAGGAAGCCCTGGACTTCCTTTCGGGGCCCAACTATTACGGATGTAAGTATTAAAAAATCAGACCAAGGAGGATATTTAAGTTCTAAAAATAGAGATTGGAATTTATTGTGGGTGAAATTGGGACCAAGTACCCGTACTCCTGAAGGGATCAAGGAAAATGTAAGCCCCGCAAAATTTGATAAAAAAGAACGAAAAATTTGGAATAATTAATGAACTGGATACCTCTCATAAATGAAGATCAATTACTAGAAATCAAACAAGTGTCTCAAGAGCAGCCTGTAATGATATTCAAGCACAGCACCAGCTGTTCAATCAGTGCCATGGTACTTGATCGTCTCGAACGAAAATGGTGTGGGGATGAGATAAGGGACTTATCCATCTATTTTTTAGATTTGCTCAGGTACCGCCGTATCTCTGATCAAATTTCCATTGATTTTGACGTACGCCATGAATCACCCCAGTTATTAGTTGTTGAAGGGGGATCGGTTACGTATCATGATTCGCATTTCGGTATAGATTACCAAATGTTACTGGCTTATATTCAAAAGGATTAAAAGTCGAAGGTAATTTCTTGTGTGATGATGGGTGAGAGCGTCATCATGACGGGGCAGGCCAGGCCTTTGTTTTTTTAACATAATACGTTGTTTAAAAGAAATTCCGAAGTTCTCCCAACTAAAATGGACCTTAATCTTTCCAATGGTTCTTGGATGGGTTTGCATATCTTTGGTGGTCTCCATAGTCAGGCCATTAAGGTTAACATTCATTTTATCAATTTCTATACCCATTATGGTTGCTATGCAACTACCTAAAGCTGCTGCCACCAGATCGGTTGGTAAAAAAGATTCACCTTGACCTTAGTTATCTTTGGGTGTATCGGTAAGGAGCATATCTCCAGAACCTTGATGCATGATTGAAGTTCTTAATTTTCCTTGATAATTCGATTTGAATTGCATTTACAAACTTTTATCTTTACATCCACGTTACATCTGTAGAATAAATCGATTAATGTTTAAAGGGATTTTAACTTTTTTTATGATTTTAAGCGTTTTTTTGGGATTTTCCCAATTTGATGACGAAGATAAATATGTAAAAGAATTTATTTGGGGAGTGACGACCAATACCAATAGTAGTTTGATTGGAGGAGTAGTTTTTAGATACGGAAGAAGTCACAAAGAGGATATTTTCGAAACTTTCGGTTTTGAGTTGGTAAACGTAGCACATCCTAGTGAGCTAAAATATACTTCCTCACAAAATGGAAGCACCTTCATTTGGGGAAAGCAAAATAGATTATTGGCTATTAGAGGGCAATATGGGAGGGATAAAATTATATATGGAAAGGAAAGCCAGAAAGGAGTTCAAATTAATGCCAATATAGCCGCAGGACCAACCATTGGTATTGTCATCCCCTATTATGTGCTTACCTCTGGTGGAGAATATGTGGTATATGATCCAGTAAGGTATACGAATTTACAATCTATCCAGGGCTCAGGTAAATTTTTACAAGGCTTTGGAGAGTCAAAAATAATCCCTGGAATCAATATCAAAGCGGCATTAGATTTTGAATTTGGCAGTTTTATGAGGAATGTTATTGGGATTGAGTTTGGTGTGATGGCTGAAGGCTATGTCAAACAAATAGTTATTGTACCCACCAAGCCCAATAGGGCTTTGTACATCTCCGCTTTTTTTACTTTCTTTTGGGGGAAGAGAATTTATTAATTTTGAGTTAATTTAAATAACCGAATGATAGAATTACCTGTAATTTCAGCAGCGTCTAGTAAGCACATAAAAAAACCAAATTGGCTGCGCGTAAAACTCCCAGTTGGCGAAGCTTATGCGAAGGTTCGTAAAATTGTAGATGAAAATAAGCTGCATACCATTTGCGAGAGTGGAAACTGTCCAAACATGGGAGAATGTTGGGGTGCAGGAACGGCTACCTTCATGATTTTAGGAAATGTCTGCACACGAAGTTGTACCTTCTGTGCGGTAGCTACGGGACGACCTCTTAAATATGATGAGGCTGAGCCCCAACGCGTTGCAGAAGCCATTGCCACCATGGGGGTAAAACATGCGGTACTTACTTCGGTCAATCGAGATGAGCTCAAAGATCGGGGTGCAGAAATATGGTATCAGACGGTAAAATTGGTAAAAGAACTAAGTCCAAAAACGACTATTGAAACCTTAATACCAGATGTTAAGAACAATTGGGATGCCTTACAGCGGATGGTTGAAGGAGGACAAGAGGTCGTTTCTCATAATATGGAAACGGTCGAAAGATTGTATAGAAGAGTCAGACCTCAGGCAAGATATGCGAGAAGCCTAGAACAAACTCAACGTACTTATAAGATGGGCAAGCGAACCAAATCAGGGATTATGTTAGGTCTTGGAGAAACTGAAGAAGAAGTTTTAAAGGCCATAGATGATTTGGTGGAGGCCGGATTACATATTTTGACATTGGGACAATATCTACAACCTACCAAAATGCATATTGAAGTAGCAGAGTTCATCCATCCGGATCAATTTGAAAAGTACAAGGAGGAAGGCTTAAGGAGGGGATTGAAATACGTTGAGTCGGGTCCTTTAGTCCGCTCATCATATCATGCTGAAAGGCATGTAAACGTATCTATAGATTAAAGGTATATTGCTTTAGTCATTATTCAAAAAGATCGAGACCCCAAAAAAGAGCTTAATTTTTGAGCATGATCTCTTCAATGTTCTTTTTGATCTTGAAACAGATTTCATCAAGGGGTAAATCATTGATATCTTCCCCAAAAGGGTCTTCGATTTCTTCTGAGATGAGTTCGACACTTACTAAAAAATAAAAAGTAAGGATTACTATAGGCGTCGTCCAATAACCAAATTGCCAAGCAAAGCTGACCGGAAGTGTTAAAGAGTAAATGAACAAAAACTTCTTGATAAACATGCTGAATGAAAAAGGAATGGGAGTTGTTTTGATACGTTCGCAGCCTCCTATCATATCTACAAAACCCTTTAATTCTTTATCTAGAATATAAAGTTGATACCCATCAATTATCTGATCCTTATAAAGCTGATTGGTTCTTTCAAATAAGGCGTCAGCCAATTTGTTAGGCCTGTGCGTACTAGAGATGACATTATTCCTTAAGGTCTCATCAGGCAATGACAATTCACTGACAAGAATACTGTCTCGAAGATGTTCTTTGGTTGCGAAAGGAATATTTGCAATCATATCAATAAAAAATTCTCGATCTGCTGTTCTATCAACGGGGAGTATATTGTTTATTTTTATGGCTAAATAGCGTGTATCATTGACTAATTTTCCCCATAATTTTCTTCCTTCCCACCAACGATCATATGCGGTATTGATTCTGAAAACCAGAAACAGCCCGAGCATCACACCAATAATAGAATGAAATTGTATGGTACTTTCATAATGGAGTTGCGCAAGATCAACGACGATGGCTACGTAAGCGGTCGAAAAGACACCCATAAATAAAATGAGAGGCAGTAATGATTTAAATACATATCTGCTGTAGACATCAAAAATGAGGGATGCCCAGGATTTAGGATTATATTTTATCATAATTTTAAAGTACGCTATTCATAATGACTTTTTTCAAATGGCCAATAACTGAAAGTTTTTAGGACTCTAACATTACCTTTTAGGCGTTCCCTTAAAGCATATTCTCTTTGGCCGTTGTTATTAGTAGTAAATAATCTAACATGGTCATTTATATATGCAATAATAATAGTAATACTATTAATTAGCAAATTTCTTATAGAATCCTTTGAAATAACAGTTTAATCCAAATTTTTTAGAATAAAGGTGCTTGTTTTTTCTATCAAAAATTGAGGTTCAATATTTTGAGAAGTTGAGGCCGAGTGCAGATTTTAGTTTAATTAGTCTGCGGTAGGATTGAGTGATGCTGTTTGCATCTATTGTACCCATCAAAACTTGAGTTTTGATGTGATGATGAAGGGCCTCGGCAGAAATGATAACATCAGGAGAAATATTATTTGAAAAAATCAGGCAATCGATACCTGCATTGATGGCTAAAACTACTGCTTCCTTGAAGCCATAGTTTTTAATAATGGCCGCCATGTGCATATCATCGCTAAAAATAACTCCTTTGTATCCTAATTCTTTCCGAAGAAGTTCTGTAATTATTCGCTTCGAGATTGTAGCTGGAAATAGGTCTTCGTCTAGGTTTTGGTTGATAATGTGTGCGGTCATTATGGCTTGAACAGATCCTGTTTTGATCAATGCAATATAAGGTTCTAATTCCTTTTTTTGCCAGCTATTAGAGATGTCGGCGACGCCTAAATGCGTATCTACTTGAGAGGAACCATGACCTGGAAAATGCTTCAGTACAGTAGCCACATTAAAAGGTTTGTGCCCTTCAATATAAGCAGTCGCGTGTCGGGCGACCGTTTTGGGATCTTTTGAATAGCTGCGCTGATTTTTTACAATCACCGGATTAAGAGGATTAATGGCCACATCTACTACTGGTGCATAGTTGACATTAAAACCAAGAGAACTAAGAGTTTGAGCTGTTTGGGTACTATAGAATTTTGTTGAGTCTAGGTTATCCATGGCCCCCAAATAGGCAGCTGTAACAGTTTTTGGAAAGCCATATTTAGGTTTCAAGCGATTGACATAGCCTCCTTCTTCATCAATGGCAATAAATAAAGGTATGTTGGCCTCTTTTTGGAGCTCCTCAATCATTTTTTTTAACGCCACTTTTGTATCTTCTTTTTGCAGATTTTTTTCAAAAAGGATGACTCCACCGACTTTACCGGTTTTGATGAGATTACGTAATTCGTTACGCACCGAAGCATCACCATAATCAGTAATTCCTATCTGAATCATTTGACCAATCATAATATCCAAGGAGTCTTTTGGTTCACCTATTGCACCATAAAAGAAGAGCATAGAAAGTGCCGTAATACTAATTTTTTTCATATTCGCATCATTTTATCTATTGGGTGACCACTAAGTGTTTCTTGCCCCATCATGAGATCTGCTGTAAGACATGAATGGACTGGTAAGATACCTATAATATGGCCGAGAGAGAATTGATTTTTATCAACATTTTTGGGTAAATGAATGATGCCGTGCTCTTGAGATATTTTTTTGAGATAGACACCCTCATAAATTGTCCAGCCATTTTGATTAAAAGTTACAATTTGGCCAAAATGCTTACGAGGACTCATGACGAAATCTTTAGAAAAATGGACGGCACCACCATAGATAACCACTTCATTACGATAATAATGTTCTGCCACAATTGGGCAAGCCATAGCTACTGCGATTTGATCAACCGCGCAAGAGCCTATCGCCACTTGTGTCAGATCATAATAAACGAAGTTTCCGCAGCGAAATTCGGAGATCAGTTTGAAATTTTCAGAGATAGAACAAGAAGGGGTATCCCCATAGCTTACAAAGGGAGGGTCTCTAAATCGGTTGACTAAGATTTCCAGTTTTTGGAGACTTTTTTTATGCACTTTTTCAATCTCATCTGTACCATGAGCATCATAAGTATGCCCGGCATGTGCCATCAATCCAGAAAATTGACATATTGAATTTCCTTGATCGGCCAATGATAAAATAGATTCCCAATTACTCGCATCAATTCCCGTTCTTCCATAACCGACATCTGTTTTAATCATATAACGGATGGGGGTTTTCATATGGGATTTAAGATGTGTTAAGGCTTGCTGAGATTCGATTGATACGGTCAGCTTTATGTGCTTGGCTAATTCATTGAGTTCTTGATGTTCCAACACGTTATAAGGGAAGGCAATATGGATGTCATCCCAACCATGCCTATAAAAATAATGGGCCATGGCGAGAGAGGAAACAGCAATGTGGTTTACTTCCATTTCACGGAACCACCGCGCTACAGTCGCAGATTGATGGGTTTTAAAATGAGGCCTAAACACCATGTTAGATTTTTTGGCCTTTTCAGCCATAAAGGCAATGTTTTTTCTTGCTTTGACTTCATCGATGATTAAAGTAGGTCGAGTGATTTTCATGATTGATTGTAATCGATTAAAAGTTTGATGATCTCAACAAAATAGGCACCGCTATCATGCCCATACCAACTCATGGAACGGGGCTCATATTTTTCCAAATCATACCATTTGTCATCAGGGACATATCCTGCATATCCACCGTTAAATGATGAGATAATTAGATTTAGATTTTTGGCCTTGGCATAGGCATACAACTCCACTGCCAATTCTCCGGAGAAATCACAAGGCAATCCAATCATGATCAAATCATTAAGCTGAATCATGGAGATTTCCAATGGGGAGTGACCAAATGCCCATTTAAAGACCCATGGACGAAGCGCCCAGTTTTCAGAAATTTTGACTATTGGCTGTCTTAAAAAAAGAGGTATTCTAAAAAAGCTAAGATTTAATTGATTTTCATAAGGAAATCCAAATTGCTGAATTAAAGCGACTTGCTTGGCCATTTCTTCACCCATAAATTGAGCGCGATCAAATCCTTGTTTTGGACCAGTTTCTGGACCCATACTTGCTACGGCGCCGGCGCTGTAAACAGCAAAATCGAGGGGAGTATTCTTCACCATCCAATCAGAGAAAACGCCGGGATAATCTCTAGACATTTGTTTATTTTCACCAGAGAGGCATGTGGCATGGGCACCGTAAAAGACATGTACTCCTTCTTGCATGCCTGATTTTAAGGCTATGAGTTTTAAGGAGGTATCGGTAATGCCTTGGGTACCGACGAGGCGATTACTAATCAATGTAGGAATGGATAATTCATTAAAACTCCAAGCACCAGCATTTAACCTTTTCTCCGCCATTTGAATACTGGCTATGATTTGATTGGCGATAAATTCAGGGTACTTGGCATCGTAGGTTCCTGCGATCATATTACCTACCAAGCCGGGTGCCCAACCCCCTAAACTGGAATGCGTATGGGTAGCCGAAAGAAAAACTTCCGGTACGGACCAACCCGTATTAAAAAGTTTTTTTTTTAAAAGGGTAGTTACTTTTGGCGGAATAATCAACAGGTCTGCTGAGACGATGGCGATTTTATTTTTACCGTTATTTATGACGGTAGTGCTAACGTAGATGGAGTCATGAACGCTCGTCATTTCTTTGGGTCGTCGATTCCCATAACCCGCTAAAGGAGCCAAGTCGGAAGGGGTCAAGTTGGCCCGGGCGAACCCTATCAACAAGGTATCTCCGATGGAGCGACTGGGATTTTTTGTCAGTAACTGATTGATTTCATGGATACTTTTTTTATAAAAATCAAGTACTTTGTATGAGGTACGATCTACACGAGTAAGGGTGCTGGAAAGAAAAATAATGAGGAGACCAGAAGTGAGGAGGAGCGTTTTTTTAAGCATGATATCGTGATTTGCTCTTGGATCAATTTTATTATGGTTGAAATTATCTGCAAATATTATGAGATTAAATTTAGGTCAATAATCGTTACTTGAGCTAAAGTCTAATTATTTCTTCGCCATCTACCCTAAATTTTTTTTGTGTAAAAAATGAGGCATCAGCCCCTACTAACTCGCCCAATTTTCTCGATCTAAACTTCTATATTGAATGGCCTCGGCTAGATGTTCGATGAGAATATCATCTTTTTCTGCTAAGTCGGCAATGGTGCGGGCCACTTTCAAAATTCTATCATAGGCCCTGGCCGAAAGCCCTAATCTATCCATAGCTGTTTTTAGTAATATCTTACCTGCGGCGTTAATGGAGCAGATATTTTTGACCATTTGCGCAGGCATCATCGCGTTATTATGAATGGCAGGATGACTTTCAAATCTTAATTTCTGACGATTTCGAGCGGAGATGACGCGATCACGAATCGCCGTACTACTTTCAGACTTTTTACTTGGAGTCATCTGATCAAAGGGAACAGGGGTTACCTCCACATGGAGATCTATACGATCCATCAACGGGCTACTGATTTTATTGAAATAACGCTGTACGGCATCTGGGGAACATATGCATTCTTTTTCTGGATGGTTATAAAAGCCACAGGGGCAAGGGTTCATACTGGCAATCAACATAAAATTCGCAGGATAATCAATGGATCCTCGCGCTCTTGAGATGGTGATGTGGCGCTCTTCGAGAGGCTGCCTGAGGACCTCAAGGACCGAACGTTTAAATTCAGGAAGCTCGTTTAAAAAAAGAATACCATTATTGGCCAAAGAAATTTCACCAGGTTGCGGAATATTCCATCCTCCTGCCAGTGCGACATTACTTACCGTATAGTGGGGTGCCTGAAATGGGCGTGTCGAAATGAGATGAGCATCAGTTCCGAGTTTTCCTGCAACAGAATGTATTTTGGTCGTTTCTAGGGCTTCATAAAGGTTTAAAGGGGGTAAAATTGAAGCAATTCTCTTGGCCAACATGGTTTTCCTTGCTCCGGGAGGACCAATCATGATAACATTATGCCCCCCTGCGGCAGCAATTTCAAAAGCTCTTTTGATGTTTTCTTGCCCTTGTACATCTGAAAAATCTACCCCATATTCATTTTGATAAAACTCGAAGTTTTCTCGGGTATTATACTGCATGGGAGCAATGACATTTTTCCCATTTAAATGTTCTACTGCTTCTTTGATATTTGTGACACCAATGATTTCTAGCTGATCTACAATGGCCGCTTCCCTCGCGTTTTCTTTGGGTAATATGAATCCTTTAAATCCTTGTTTTCGAGCTTCGATTGCAATGGGCAGGATACCTCTGAGTGGGCGCAATTGGCCGTTTAGGGATAATTCTCCCATCACTAAATATTTATCAAGCGAGGGTAAATCAACTTGATTAGAGGCGCTTAAGATGGCTAATGCAATGGGGAGGTCATAAAAGGAGCCTTCTTTTTTGATATCGGCTGGAGCCAAATTTACCACAATCTTCTGTCGGGGCATGTGGTAGTTATAAACCTTAATTGCTGCTTCCACCCGCTGTTGACTTTCGTTAACGGCCGAATCATGAAGTCCTACCACAAAAAATTGGGTTCCTGGGCCAACATCTACTTCAATTGTTATAATGAAGGCATCAACACCGTATATCGCACTGCCATAGGTTTTAGCGAACATAATTTATTAAAATAATCATTGATAGAGCAGGTCAAAGTACATGACACTTGTCGTAATTACAAACCTAGAATCAACTTTACTTCCCTAGTCAGTATTTAATGTCTTGAACCTGGGTTTTTTGTGTAATGAATTAAGTTCTATGCCTATTAGGTGGATGCACATTGCGAGACTTACAGAACTGATCTACTTTGTAAGAATCAAGCTCTTTTAATTGATCATATTTTATTAGTTTATGAAACCAATCTGGATCTGAATATTTCATAATGAGATTTACTTAGGCTTGCTAGGAAACTATCCTTTGAAGGATGATTCTCAATATTAAATTATTAATGAGTTATTTTTTGCTCAATTAATAAGATCAAAATGTGGATGATCTTGATATGTATTTCTTGAATCCTATCCGCAAATCCAAAATGCGGTACAATCAATATCCTATCTGCTATATTTGCCAGCTTACCCCCATCTTTTCCGGCAAGTAAAATGGTTTTCATATTCTTTTCTTTTGCGGCCTTTACTGCATTTACAATGTTCATAGAATTGCCACTCGTGCTGATGGCTAAAAGCACATCGCCATTATGGCCCATCCCCTCTATAAATCTTGAAAATATGAATTCATAACCATAATCATTACCCACGCAAGTGAGGTGTGCTGCATCAGAAATAGCGATAGCAGGCAGGGATTTACGGTCATTTCTGTATCGACCGGTAAGTTCTTCGGCGAAATGCATAGCATCGCAATGTGAACCCCCGTTGCCACAAGTGATTATTTTACCTCCACTTTCTATGGCTTGGGTCATGAGATGAGCCATTTCGGCGATGGTTTTGATCAATTTAGGGTCGGCCATGAAGTTCGACAATACTTGATGGGCTTCTTGCAGCTCTTGTTCTATTATTTCAATCTGATTAGTAATCTTCATTTTCTTCTAAAGAATGTTGGTTGGGATCATCGTTTGATTCAGAATTGGAGCTATCATCATGGGTTATTTGATCATATAATTTTGATTTTATGGACATGACCTCAGCCGTTTGCTCTCTGATTTTAATTTTAAGCTTGTTGATGGTGAACTTTTGAACAATGACCTCGAGTAACATCAGCATCGATAACAGTAAAATGAGATTGGCTCCAATCACTGGGAGTTGTTTGAGAGCCAACCAGTAGCCCCAATCTTGAATGATCTCGAGTATGGTAGCTTCGTAATAGATCATAATGATAGATGAGATTGCCGCCACGAGGTAAAGAATCAAAAAAGCATTTTTAAGCTTTATCATTTCAGTTCAAATGAGATATTTAAAGTTAATACATAAAGGACAAATGAAATTATTATTTAGGGGAACTTGATGCTGTTTGTGAATGAGGCAGATTCTGAATTTCCAAAAGCGTTTTATAAACCCCAGCTTCCTTAATTAATTCCAGATGGCTGCCTGATTGAATGATTTTGCCCTCTTTGAGGACCAAAATTAGGTCTGCATTTTGGATGGTACTTAATCTATGGGCAATTACTAAGGTCGTCCTGTTTTTTGTCAGATTGAGTATTGCATCTTGTACCAGTTTTTCAGACTCAGAATCTAGGGCTGAAGTGGCCTCATCCAAAATGAGGATTTCAGGATTTTTGAGGAGGGCACGTGCGATGCTCATTCTTTGTTTTTGTCCTCCTGACAATTTAGAACCTTGCTCACCAATGATGGTATCATAACCCTTTTCAAGCTGCATGATAAACTGGTGTGCATTTGCGATTTTAGCAGCTGCGATGATTTCTTCTAAGTCAGCCTCAGCTTTGCCAAAGGAAATATTTTGACGGATGGTATCATTAAATAAAATAGACTCTTGGGTGACAATACCCATTTTTTTTCTTAAGGAGGAGATGGTAATGTCTTTGATGTCTAATCCATCTACTCTTATTGAGCCTTTTGCGGGATCATAAAATCGGGCCAAAAGATCAGCAATGGTTGATTTTCCACCTCCAGATTGGCCTACCATGGCCACAGTGCTACCTTTGGTAATATGGAAACTGATGTCATTTAGGACTTTTCGATCTGCATAAGCAAAATCAACCCCCTCGAAGGAGATATGTGATTTGTAGTTTATTAAATCTTGTGCATTTTCATGGTCGGTTACCTTTATGGGTGTATCAATTAGTTGAAATACGCGCTCACTTGAAACCAAACCTTTCTGAATATTAGTAAATGCATTGGCAATGTTCTTGGCAGGGACGATGAGTTGACCAAAAGTAATTAAAAAGAGAATAAATTTGGAAGGATCTAATTGATGCGAATCACTTAATACCATATGGCCTCCAATTAATAGAATTAAGCAGAGCATTGAGGTCCCCAGTACCTGAGCTAGAGGTGCTGAAAGATTTGATTTTGTGGCCATTTTCATACTTTGGCGAGCATAAACGCCAGCCTCGCTTGTGAATTTTTTTTGCGTGTACCATTGCGCATTAAATGCTTTGATGATTCTTATCCCTGATAACGTTTCTTCTAGTATATTGGTTAACCTGCTGATAGATTCTTGAGTAAATTGAGCTCTTCTTTTCAGCCTTTTAGCGATGTAAGAAATGGCTGATCCAGAGAGAGGAACTAAAAGTAGCGTGTAAAAAGTAAGCTCTGCAGAGATAAAAAATAAGATAAAGAAATAGCCCATAATTAAAAAAGGTTCTTTGAAAAGCACCGTGAGCGAATTGACAATGGTAGCTTCTATGTTTTGAACATCGGTGCTTACTTTGGTCATGAGATCCCCTTTGCGAGCGTCTGTAAAATAACCCATATCTAATTCGGTAATTCGATTAAAAACTGAATTTCTGAGGTTTGTTACCGCATTTGTTCGCGCTTTTGCCTGAAGCATAAGGGTCAGGTAATTAAAGAGGTTTGCAAAGACCACTGAAATGATGAGAATCAGGCAGATGGTGTAAAGCGCATCTTCTTTGGTTTGTGTAGCAATGAATTCATTTAAATAAGTATAAAATTGCTCTAGTGACCAAGGATTAGAATCAACTGAAGTTGTTTCGGCTGCAGCTGTCGAAGCGGGCTTAAACAGTAAATTGAGTAAAGGGGCTAAAACAGCTAGGTTAACTATACTGAAGAGAACAAATAACAGCGTATAAACAAAGTATTGAGGGATTAACCACTTGTAAGGTTTGGCGTATTGAAGCAATCTAAAATATGTATTCATGCGGGGAGTTTATTGGTTACAACCGAACGGAGTGAAAAGAGGATTTTTATTTTGTCTAAAGTGTAAGGCCCTGTTAAAAACACTCTGTTATCAATTAATGTACTCATTCGTTCAAGCAAGAGCGCATAGCCTTGCGAGACACAAAAGTAGTCTAATGGAGAGAGAGACGTTTCATTTGATGTGAATATTCTTAAAAACCGAGAATTTATTAAAAATTGCACTTTTTTATTAAACAAATTTATATCTATCTTTGCATTCCTTTTTGAAACTATATAGTTCTAATCATGAAAAAAGATTTACATCCCGAATATAAAGAAGTCGTGTTCCTAGATACGTCAAGCAATTTCAAATTTCTGACTAAGTCAACAATGAAGTCTTCAGATACCATTAAATGGGAAGACGGAAATGAATATCCATTGGTGAAAATTGAAGTAAGCTCAGCCTCACACCCCTTTTACACAGGGAAGAAATTATTTGTCGATACGGCGGGACGTGTTGAGAAATTCAATAAAAGATATCAAAAATAAAAACAAAAAAAGATTTAAAAGAAGTCTTCAAGAATATTCTTGGAGACTTTTTTTATTTTTGGGGTATGCGTAAAATAGCATTTTGGGATAACCCCGAGGGCCATCAACGGTTATGGCCATTGACCTACACGAAGCCTTCTTGTGAGCTGCGGGTAGGGATTCTTAGCATTAGAGAAAAATGGGAGCATTACCTAAAAGCTGATCTAGTTGGTTATTTTACTTTAGATTATTTAACTGGCCAATATACGAAACCAAGGGATACCTCTGGAATATGGGTTATCAATGGGAGTGTAATGCCCAACGAACAACTTGTAACCTCCATTAAAGGGTTAAAAAAAGGGACAGGCATCATTTACGAAGGCGTTATGATTGCCCTGTATACCGATGAGGGATTTGCAGGGTCAAATCACGATTGGACGCAGTGGAATGATTCAATAGATCAAATAAACTATGGATGGGATATTTTCATACAAAATGGGAAACAGATAAAAAAAGATTTCAAATTAGTTACCCAAGATCAAATAACGCAGCCAATCACAGATCCCCATACCCGCACTTATGGGTCCGATATATATATTGAATCTGGAGTGACTATCAGAGCGGCCATCCTTAATGCGGAGCGTGGCCCCATCTATATTGGCAAAAATTGTAGAATAGGGGAAGGTACCATTATTCGCGGACCATTTGCCATGAATGAGCATAGTGAAATAACAATGGGGGCTGCGATCAGAGAACAGGTGACCATAGGCCCTCACTCAAAGGTAGGAGGAGAAATCTCTCAAACAGTGATTCAAGGGTTTACCAATAAAGCTCATGATGGATTTTTGGGAAACTCGGTCATCGGAGAATGGTGTAACTTAGGAGCAGGAACAAATAATTCAAATCTGAAGCTGAATTATTCTACCATTAAGATGTGGGATTTTTATAGTAAAAAATTCATAGATACAGGATTGCAGTTTTGTGGAATGATCATGGGGGATTATACTAAATGCAGTATTGCTTCGCAGTTCAATACCGGTACTACGGTAGGCCTGGGAGCAAACATTTTGGGCTCTGGAGTACAAAAAAATTTAATTCCTTCGTTTTCTTGGGGATTAAAACAAGGTTTTATAACCCATCGGATTGATAAAATGCTTGAGACAACGGATCTGGTCATGAGGAGAAGGAGTAAACATCTAGAGGACCATCAGAAGGGAATACTTAAAAATGTGTTTACCCAAACTCAATATGAACGCACTTGGGAAATAAGAATAAATAATGAGTAAACGATTCATTAAGAGATGAGATTTGAGGAGATTCCGGGACTGCTCGCCTTAAAGGAAACATTGGTTTTATCACATCAACGAAACCATCTAGCACATGCTCAATTATTCAGTGGACAGGAAGGCGGTGCGGCCCTGCCTTTGGCCATTGCCTATGCCACCTATTTGCTCTGTGAGAATAAAGATGCGACAGATGCTTGTGGAAGTTGTCCGACATGTCAAAAAATGGCCAAGCACATACATCCTGATGTTCATTATTTTTTCCCTTCAGCCAAACCAGAAAAAGAGGATGGGAAGCAACAGTCAAGGGTGAATGAAGTTTGGAGGGAATTGATCATTGAACAGCCTTATGCTGAGCTGGGAGATCTTATCAGTGTACTGGATATGGAAAACAAGCAAAATCAGATAAGTAAGGCGGAAGCAAAAAAAATTGTACAAACAGTGAGTATGAAATCTTTTGAGGGCGGACTCAAAATTTTGATTATTTGGTATCCTGAAAAAATGAATAGGGCGGCAGCCAATGCCATTTTAAAAGTGTTGGAAGAACCTCCTGAAAATACTTTGTATTTGATGGTTACTTATCATTATGAAGATTTACTAACAACTATTATCTCTCGTTTGCAATTGGTTACCATTCCCTCATTTTCAGAGGACGAAATGATGGGATACTTGGTTAAAAATCAGGGTGCTACTGCCGAAGATGCGATCAAGGCATATCGATTCTCAAATGGGAGCTTACCGAATGCAGTAGCCGATTTAAAAGAAGATAATGAGGATGAGCTGCATTGGTTCATTGATTGGATGCGAAATTGTATAGGCGCTAAATATGATTTTTTATCTCGGATGAGTGAGCAATTCAAACAAATATCAAGGGCAAAACAACAGATTAAAATGCGTTGGGCACTTGAGATGATTCGTAATGCAATTTTAGTTAAAGGGGCAGAAGATTTAATCTCCTCGCAAGGCCCTGAACGTGTGTTCATATTGAAATTTAGTAATGCCATTAATTTTCAAGGACTTGAACTCATTTATAAAGATCTTTCAGAAACCTTGTATTATCTAGAGCGCCATGCTCATCCGCAGATGGCCCAATTAGCGTTAAGTATCAGACTTTCTAATATTATCAGAACTCATCGTGGATAGGCCCATTGTCATAGGAACGCGTAAAAGCAAACTGGCTTTGTGGCAAGCTTATTGGGTAAAAACCCAACTGGCCAATGAGGGTATTGCTTCAGAGCTTGCACCTATATCAACTGAAGGCGATCGCGTTTTGGATGTAGCCATTTCTAAGATAGGCTCCAAAGGAGTTTTCACTGAAGAATTAGAACAAAAACTCCAAAATGGAGAAATCGATATAGCGGTACACAGCGCCAAAGACATGCCTTCGGTGTTGCCTGAATCATTTGAAATTATTGCCTTTGGTCCAAGGGCACAGCCCAATGATGTTTTGCTCAGTCCAAATAAAGTTAATTTAGCTACACCGCTTGTCATTGGAACCTCATCAACACGCCGCGTGGCCTGTCTGAGACATTTTTATCCTCATATAGAAACGGTAGATATGAGAGGAAACTTACAGACAAGAATTGAGAAAATGAAGGCGGGAGATTGTGAGGCCTTGATATTGGCTTATGCTGGGGTACAAAGAATGAATTATGAAAGTATGATTCAATATGTCTTTGATGAAAAAGTGTGGGTTCCGGCCGTGGGTCAAGGGAGTATTGCCATTGAAGCGCATAGTTTATTAGACCCTTCAATAAGAGCTCAAATAATATCGAAGGTAAATGATGCGAACACGGCGACCGAGGTCATCGCAGAACGTGCCTTTCTTGAAAGATTTGAAGGGGGTTGTAGCATTCCCGTTTTTGCACATGCAACGTCTTATAAAAATGGTATTATCTTAAGAGGGGGTATCATTAGCCTTGATGGTAAGCAAAAGATATTAAGAGAGCGCTCGAGTCATGATCCTAAATATCTTGGTAGGGGCTTGGCTTTAGAGGTTTTAGAAGCGGGAGGCCAAAACATTTTAAAAGAAATAAAGAAACAAATTTGAAATTTAGGGGAGAAGATGAAAAAAATAGTAATAATAATGCAGTTAATGATGGTTTTACAGGGTTGTAATTCTGATAAAGATATCTTAGTCAATATCAATACCCAATTTGGAACCATCAAAGTGCTTTTATACGACGAAACACCACTCCATAAGAAAAACTTTATTGAGTTGGTGCGGGCGGGAAAGTATGACAGTACCTTGTGGCACCGGGTTATGAAAGGGTTTATGATCCAGGGCGGAAATATCAATGAAAAAGAAGGGACACAGGAATCTTTAGAGGATCGTATTCCTTCCGAAATCATGAGTGATTTCATTCATACTAAAGGTGCTTTAGCGGCAGCCAGGCAACCTGATCGGGTTAACCCAGAAAAAATGTCCTCGGCAAGTCAATTTTATATTGTCCAGGGTAAAATATTCAGCACAGAAGAGTTAATAATAGATCAATTTGCATTAAATCAGGGTTTGAGTGAATTAATGAAGAATCCCAGCTATGATACCATAGCCGAACAATTTATCAATTTGCAAAGGGGAAATAAAATTGAAGAAATGAATCAATTAGCTCTGAGATATGTGGAATTAGTGGAGTCTGTACAAGGGATTTCACTGCGTAAAGACATGGCATTGGATCGACTAGAAGCTTACACGACCTTGGGAGGGGCTCCGCACTTGGATAATGAATATACAATTTTTGGTCATGTGGTTGCGGGCTTAGAGGTGGTTGATCAAATCGCAAGCGTATCGGTAGGACGAGCCAATCGACCAATCGAGGAACTTTTTATGACCATGGAAATCGAGGAGATACCTAAAAAAGAAATTACTGAAAAATATGGTTATAGCTATCCTGACGAATTATTATGAAGCTATTAGTTACGGGGGCCAATGGCCTATTAGGGCAGAAATTAATCAGTCTATCAGCTTCGCTACAAGAGATTTCTTTTATCGCTACGGGTAGAGGCAAAAATCGTAATTCACTTGGAAAATATGAATATAGGCAGTTAAATGTTACCTCTCGAGAGGAGGTGTCTACGGTTTTCAAAGAGATTAATCCTGATGTGGTGATCAATTGTGCGGCCATGACGCATGTGGATCAATGCGAAATTCATCAAGAAGCGTGCTGGTCACAAAATGTGACGGCTTTAGAATATTTAATAGCGAGTAGCATTGAGGCAAATGCTTTACTCATTCAGCTGTCGACAGATTTTATTTTTGATGGTTTGGCGGGTCCTTACACCGAAGAAGCGCTAGCCAATCCCTTAAGTTATTATGGAAAGAGCAAGTTAGCTTCAGAAGATTTATTAAAGTCCTCACCCGTCAAAAGTGCGATTGTCCGCACGGTTTTGGTTTATGGCATCGCTCATGATATGTCAAAGTCGAATATAATTTTATGGGTAAAACATAGTCTAGAACAGGGGAAAAAAATAAAAGTAATCAATGACCAATGGAGAACACCTACCTTGGCTGAAGACTTAGCTTTGGGTTGCATGGCCATTGCACAAAAAAAGGCAGAAGGGATTTTTAATTTATCAGGTAAGGACCTGCTTACTCCTCATGAGATGGCATTAAAAACAGCGCATTTTTTTAAGTTAGATGCATCCCTGATTGAAGAGGTGGATGGAAGTGTATTTGCTCAGCTAGCTCAACGACCCGCGAGAACAGGATTTATTTTGGATAAAGCCATTACCGAATTAAATTATGACCCCCACAGTTTTGATGAAGGTATGGCTATTTTACAAAAACAGTTGTCATTAAGGTCCCTTTGAAAATGTTTGAGCCTCTACTTAGGGTTCTACTTCAACAATCATTTCTACCTCTACACAGATATTCATAGGTAAGGCAACCATACCGACAGCTGCACGGGCGTGTCTTCCTCTATCTCCAAAAACGGCTACCATTAAATCTGAGAAACCATTGATTACTGCGGGTTGTTGGGTAAAAGTGGGGATAGAGTTGACCATGCCAAATACTTTAACGATCCTTTTTACCTTATTTAGATCCCCTATTTCGGCCTTTAAAGCCGTCAATTGAGAGATGGCTGTATACCGAGCCGCGTCATAGCCCTCTTCTATACTTAAATCTTGTCCCAGTTTACCAATTATGTATCCATTGGGACCGAGCGGACCGAGTCCTGCCATATAGATGAGATTTCCTGTTCGGACGCTGTTGACATAATTGCCTACAGGCTGACTCGGTTCATTGAGGGTAATTCCTAATTCTAGTAACCTAGCATCAATGTCGTAATCGTATAAACTTTGACTGAGCAGGCTAAATGAGCTCAAAGACAATAAGAGTAGGCCGAGATAATTTTTCATATTTATTTTTTAAGGTGAATAAAAATGTCTTCCATGAGTTGTAATTCAATGGAATTTTCATCTTTGGATTTGACAAAATAAGAAATTCCTTGCAGGTTGCTTTCATTCACAAGATAAAGGGTATCATTCTGCATGTTCCATGTTTGTGAATGCTGAATGGTATCAACTCCGAAGACACAGCCTTTATAGCCATGAGCAACGATGGTGATGGAATCACCGTGAAAAATGAACTTCCCATTCATGATAAAACTTTCAATACCCACTATTTCCCCAAAGGATTCGGGTGAAGTTTCCCAAACAGCATTCCATGTTCCTTGCAGTTTAACTTCATCGCTACATGATAATAAAGAAAATATTATCAATGATAAAGGAATGATTTTTTTCATAGAGAAATAATTTTTTTATTGTTTCGAAGATATTAAAAATGGATTGGATGAGGGCAACTTGGTCTTGTTTTATTTAAGCCCTTTTCTCTCAGGTATTAAATATGTTGGCGCACACTGAACAAGTCTAGGGCCTAAAAAATGAGAAGGCGGACTTAAGTTATATAATTTGGTAATCTATTCGGGCATTTTAATCATGCGTACGGAGCTATAAAAGATAATTGTTCTAATTTTTTTATAATCCTATTTTTTTCATGCAAAAAATCAATGAGCGTTTTGGGATTGATGGGATCTGAAGGAGGTAGATCTACTTTTAATACATCTACTTGTTTGTTATTCTTCCAGAAGCGAAAGCAGAGATGTGGTCCGGTGGCCAGTCCTGTGCTTCCCACAAATCCAATAGTTTGACCTTGTTCAACTTGGACGCCTGGCTTGATACCTCGCTTAATTTTCTGCATGTGTAAGTATTGGGTTGAATAGGTGCTACTATGCTTTATTTTAACATAATTTCCATTATGGCGCCCATACTTGGCTTCCACAACGACACCTTCACCGACCGAGTGAATGGGTGTGCCCTTAGCAGCTGCATAATCTGTTCCTAAATGGGCCTTGTATTTTTTTTGAACAGGATGATAGCGGCGACCTGAATATCGAGAACTTATTCTCCTGTAATTTAGCGGGGCTCTTAAAAAAGTCTTTCTTAAGCTGTTCCCGTCCTGGTCAAAATAATCTTCTTTTTGATCTAAGCTGTATCGAATACCATAAAATATCTTATCAAAATGTTCAAAACAGACACCCGTGATTTGCTTAATACCAATAGGTTTTCCTTCAATACTTTCTTCCTCATAAATGACTTTGAACTTATCTCCCTCTTGAATTCTGAAAAAATCAACTTGCCAAGCAAGTACATCGACGAGCTTACTTACCAATAAAGGAGGGGCTCCGATATCTATTGCTGTTTCATATAGGGATGAATGAATTGTGGCAGCAATACTTCTTTCAATGATATCTATCTTCTTACGGTAGACACGTGTATAGAGAGAATCGCCTAAGGAAAAAACAACAAAAGATTTTAAATCAGGTTCAAAAATAAAATAGTCAATGGTCTTATTTGAATCCATTTTATGAATAATCGAATATTTTTTACCTATACTAAGTTTGCGTAAGTCAAAAATATTTTTTGAAGTCTGGGCAATTGCATAAATTTTGGCATCGGATACTCCAAAATTTTGAAGAATAGCGGAAAGCGTTTGATTTCGTTTTATTTTCCCTACTATGACTCCAGACGAATCTACAGGAAGGCCAAATAATAATTTTGGCTTTGGAGCTTCATGCGCCAGGGATTCAATAGCCTCTTTTTTGGGTGCCTGCTTGATCACGGAATCACAAGCATGAAAAAGTACTAAAAGAGATAAAGCGATTAAATACAGGACTTTCATGTGCTTAGCCTTATTTGCTGAAATTGGTATACCCAAGGTCCAAAAATGAGAGGAAGGATGGAATGTCTAAATTATAGGAGATAGGATCGACAAGTAATTGACCCTCAGCAGTCATGATGATATAAAGAGGTTGTGCATTATTTTTAAATTGGGTAATTTGTAAATCTGCATTTTGCTTACCTATCGTTTTTTTTGTCTTACCATCGTAAGAAGATTCATACCATTGATTCTGTGGCAGAGTCGTTTTGTCATCTACATACAAAGCAACCACGATGAAGTTTTCAGATAATCGTTTGAGAATTCTTGAATCCGACCATACACGCGCCTCCATTTCTCGGCAGTTGACACATCCATGGCCCGTAAAGTCTATAAATATGGGCTTTTCGGTCGCAAGGGCACATTTCTTGGCTTGCTCTAAATCAAAATAACCTGATAGTCCATGAGGGAGCTCAAGAAAGTCACTATATTTTGGCGCTTCACACAAACCAGATAAATCGTTATTAAGTATTGTTTGATTTGATGAACTTACATTGAAATCTTGTCCTGAGATGGGAGGTAAATAGCCAGACATTCCTTTTAGAGGGGCCCCAAAAAGTCCTGGAATGAGATAAAACACAAATGAAAAACTGATGATGGCCAAAATTAATCCCAACACTGAAGTATTTTTTGCCTTAGAATCTCCAGGCATTCGAAAGATACCGAGCAAATAAAAACTCAGTAAGGTGAAAATAGCAATCCATAGAGCTAAATAAATTTCACGGTCTAAAATGCCCCAGTGATAGGCTTGATCAGCGATACTTAGAAACTTAAAGGCAAAAGCCAATTCCAGAAAGCCAAGGACCACTTTTACTGAGTTGAGCCAACTTCCTGATTTGGGTAGGGATCCGAGCCAGCCAGGAAATAAGGCAAAAAGCATGAATGGGATGGCAAAAGCTGTAGAAAAAGCCAGCATTCCTAAAATCGGCTTGAGTACCAGTCCTCCAGCCGATTCCACTAATATCGTACCTACGAGAGGGCCGGTGCAACTGAAGGAAACTAAAACTAAAGTTAAAGCCATGAAAAAGACACCGATTAGGCCACCTTGATCTCCCATTCGATCTACTTTATTCACCCACTTGTGGGGAAGAGTAATTTCAAAAAGACCGAAAAAAGAGACGGCAAAAAAGACGAATACAATAAAAAATAAAACATTTGGAAACCATCCTGTGGCCAAGTCATTTGCGATTTCTGGGCCCATGAATGGGGCTATAATAGCACCGAAGAGTACATGAATTCCGATGATGGATAGACCATAAAAAAGACTATTTTTAATTCTCGTTGCCTTACTTTTATTTTTTACTGTAAAATAAGTAACGGTCATGGGAATCATAGGAAAGACACAAGGGGTAAGAAGGGCCGTAAGTCCAGCGATGAAGGCGATCAGCATAAAGGAAAGTAGGGTATAGGGGTCATTGGCTGCTCGCATGTCAAAAACGCTTTCATTTGGTCCAGCTTTTTTTTCGGAAAAGGTTGCCGAGTTCATGGAGGTTGCAACAAAAGAGAAATCATCCTCAAGGGGAATACAGAGTCCCGTAACATCTGAACAAACTTGATAACTATACAAACCCTCAATACGATAGTTGAGATCTTTTAATTGAATATTTTGAACAAACGTACCTATTTTTTTAAAATAGGTGTAGGTACCCATAAATATAGAATCATAAGCACTTAAGGCTGCTTGAGGTTGAATGGATCCTAACAGTTTGTAACTCGCATGCGGCGTGAAAATGAATTCGGTAACGTTAGGACCTAATTCAGGATCAAAATCAGAGGAATATAAATACCAATCGGCATCAATGACCGCGTTAAAAATAATTTGAGCCGTTGCTTGATCATCTGAAACAGAGATACTTTGACGCCATTCGATAGGCTTCATTATTTGACTTGAACCCCAAAAACTAGCTACAAGTAACAATAGGATTAATTGAACGCGCATAATTTATCAATGATAGTTTGACCCCTTAGCTCTTTTTTGATATTTGGGAAAAATGACCGTAAAAATAAGCAATTGTTTCAATTCCTTTATAATAATTAAATAAGCCATAACTTTCATTGGGTGAATGAATGTCATCCGAATCAAGACCAAAGCCCAGTAAGATAGGTTCTATTTTCAGTTCTTGCATGAACAAAGCAACAATTGGGATGCTCCCGCCTTCCATCGTTGGTATCGGTGTTTTTCCCCAGGATTGTTCAAATGCCTTACTTGCTGCTTGATACCCGTTTGAATGGGTAGAAACTACTGCGGGTGTTCCTCCATGATGGGGCGTTACCTTGACTTTTACAGATTTGGGTGCATTTTCTTCAAAATATTTGATAATCATTTGTGTGATCTTACCACTGTTTTGGTTGGAGACCAATCGGGTAGAAATTTTGGCAAATGCTTTAGAGGGGAGTACCGTTTTAGATCCTGGTCCTGTATATCCACCCCAAATACCATTCACATCTAAGCAAGGGCGTATACCAACGCGCTCAATGGTTGAAAATCCTTTTTCTCCTTTAACCTCTTCAATGTTGAGTTCTTTTTTATAATGGTCAAGATCGAAAGGAGCTTTGGCCATTTCAGCTCTTTGCGCTTCAGAATATTCTAATACATCATCATAAAAGCCGGGAAGCGTGATGCGTCCTTCTTCATCTTGCATATCAGCAATAAGCTTGGTGAGAATATTGATGGGATTGGCAATTGCGCCACCATAAACACCCGAATGAAGATCTTTATTAGGACCGGTCACCTCCACCTCGAGATAGCTTAAACCTCTCAACCCGACGGTAATAGATGGGGTATCATTATTTATGATGGAGGTATCTGAAATTAAAATGACATCTGCCAATAATTTCTGCTTTTCTTCTTTAATGAAAGCTTCTAAATTATCGGAACCTACTTCTTCTTCTCCTTCGATCATGAATTTAACATTGCATGTTAGCGTATTTGTTTCTATCATAGCTTCAAAAGCTTTAACATGCATATACATTTGACCCTTGTCATCGCAGGCACCTCTGGCATAAATTCGATCATTTTTTACGATGGGTTCGAAGGGGGGATGATCCCAAAGCTCATAGGGATCAGCAGGTTGTACGTCATAATGCCCGTAGACTAACACCGTGGGAAATGTGGAGTCAATGATCTTTTCAGCATATACAATCGGATGACCTTTGGTTTCACATAGTTCGGCATAGTCGACACCCGCTGCTATTAATTGGTCTTTGACAAACATAGCTGCATTTCTGACATCACCATCAAATTTTTTATCGGCACTAACAGATGGAATCCTTAATAAATCGAGTAATTCATTAAGAAACTTATCTTTATGATCATTTAGGTATTCTAAAGTTGTCATAGGAAGTTTTATTAAAAAAAGGATAAAACAAATTTACGCACAAGAATTATCAAATGAGTGGTAAAATTCAAAAACCGTCGTCATCATCATCATCCGAGGCATCTAAAAATTCATCAAATCCTTCGGGATAGGTAAGCTTGAAAGGGACTTCTATGTCTAGGTAAACTTTTCGAAAAGTATTGATAAAATTTAAGGTTTCAGTTTCTTCACCTGCAACTAAAATGAGCTGTCCAGACTTAAGCTTACCGCTGCTTTCATTACTTTTAATTTCATCATTAAATTCAGAATTTGAAGAATAAACTAAAAGACTATTATCTTGATAATTAAAATAATACCAGCTACCTGGGGCAGCTTGAATAAATAAATTCAAAATATCATTATCGATATCGTCTTTTTTAATTTCTAAAAAACCATCCACTTTTGTATTAATATCCTCACCATATATATTGGAAATTGATATTTTGGAAGTGTTGTACCACGAGTTTTCATCAGGATCCCAATTCATTTTTACTCCGGAGATCACCAAAAATTTGTTCAGTAGTTCTGATATCCCAACCAAAGTAGTATACTCTTCTTGGTTATCTGCTTGATATTTTTTTGTATTTTCATCACCTATGAGATTACTTATTTTTAATAAATTTTTTGTATTGATTTCATTGGCAAGGTCTCCCCCTAAGCGAGACAAAATGTCAAGAAGGTCTATAGATATTAAGTCGGCTAGAGTATTTTTTAGATTGATATCTATTATCAAAGCAGCATCAAGGGTGCAAATACTCGACGCTGCATCTAAGGTTCCTATTACCGAGGCAGATAGTTTGAGTTTATTTTCCTTAATACCAAAGAAGTTCATCTTGCCTTCAAAACTGTAATATTGAGTTGAATCATTGTAGATAAATGTTTGCCCCTCATACGTATCACCTGTTGACTTCAAAGTCTCTTCAATGAGGTAATTTCTTGAATTCACATCATATTTTACCATCCCTTTTGCTAGAAAATAATCGTGGTTTGTTTTATTTTTTTTATTTTCAATAAATGTTGGGTATAAACGACCTCTTATATCCTGATGAAGGCCGGCTATTAACGGTTTACCATCTTCAAAAGCTTCTTTATTAAGGTCAAAAACTACTTCAGCGATTTCTTCATCTTGCTTATAAGTAACCCAAAGGTCATACGCAGGGTTATTAGTAAATTCAGGCTGAATAAATCCATCTAATTCTAAAGCTTGTTTATATGTTTTGAGGGTTACCTTTCCTTTATAGGCGAATCCTGGGGCAATTTCAATGTCTCCGCTCTTAGTTATTCCCGTAGCTTGAGTGTAGTATTTAAGTTCTTGATTTTCAGCATTTTTTTTACGACTAAATCTACGTATTTCTGTGTTATTTTCAGTGATGGTATCCGTGGTAAAGTAGCGTTTTTTAATACTTAAATCATACATTGGGATTTTGCTTGTATCCCCCTTTGTAGAGGTCACATAATTGGCTTTAGCATTGAAATCATTTTTCGAGACAATATTAATAGTAGCATCTGTGAGGAAGTGGTATAATTCGGTTGACTCATAGATGATTTTTGCATTTTGAAAAGTTTCTAGTTTTGAATTAAATTTTATGGTTGTTTCATTATTTTCAGGGATAATTTTTGCATCGGCCACGAGTATGTATGGAATACCTTGAACAATTAATTCAGATGTTTTGATATCGTAAATGGCATTGGTCCCATTGAAGACTAATGAATCTAGATCTGAACGCGTTGAATAAAAATAAGAATCTTTTAAATCAACATTATCTGGTTTTCTCATCGTTACTAATGAATCTTCCAAAAACCAGGTCGCGTTGACAATAGATGTCTTCATTGCAGCATAGGGAAAATTAAAGGCAGCATCACGCGTATGTTCAATATTGATATTGGCTATATTTTTTTCAAGGTTAAAATTTACATAGGTATCCTCTCCAACCATTGCAGGCTGATCAATTTGGTCTGAAAGAATTTGAAATTTGCTATTCCTTGCCTCAAATTTTTTTTCTTCGAATGCCATTTGTTTAGATTCCGTAATTGAACCACGTGTAAAAAAGCGACCAGCACCGTATACACCTGATTGGGTAAGATTAACTGTACCTTCTAATTGGGCAGATTTCGTATAAAAATTAAAGGGCTCACCAATGGTAATTAAATACATACTATCTTTTCTGGGATACCAACTCATTCTAAAATTTCCAAGATCAGCTTGAGGGAAGTTCAAAGACTTTACCTGACCGGGATCAATATAGCCTTTGTATCCATCAGTAGTTACAGAATCGGAATAATAAATAAAATCATCAGAAAAAAGGTGGCTGTGAATAAAATCAATTTTTCCAGTTCCTCGAATCCCATTATTACTTAACCTGATGGTTTCATAAGTTTTGGCGGGTGTTCCGTATAGATTGTAACCTTCTTTTGGAATTTCATGATTAAATCCTAGGGATTGATCTTCCATAATGATCAATGAATCTTCGAAAACAGGAAAAATTCCTCCGGAGTTAAAAGAACCTGGAAAAATTAAATTTTCAGTACTATCACTGTCAATATCATCAAACTTCTTAGGTCTTACTATGAATACAATTGATGAATCATAAGCGCCGTTGAGAATTTCAGGCTGGTTGAAAAAGACTAACCCATTGGTGTTGGAGACAAAGTAAGGATATTTATCGCTTTCATTTCGTCCAGATCGATTACTCGGCATATTTAAATATACGATTCCGCTCGTTTGCTCAATGTGATTTGTAAGTTCGCCGTAAGAGCCATCGGAGTTAGACAATCTTAAATCAACAGAATCAATTTGGTTCAAGTTTATGAGAAAATTGTTATAATCAAATTGAAATTTTTGGCCTTGATAATCAAATTGGCCTAAAGTAACCCCACCATTGAAAATGATTTCACGATTTTCTCTCATTGAAATTTTTCCATTTTCGGGTGTAATAGAGCCTTTGTAATCCGCAGTTACCCAAAACTTTTTAATGCCATTTATATTTAAATACATGGAGTCTAGATTGAGTGAAGCATTGAATCCTGTGGCCACTTTAGATGAAACAAAAACGTTATCAAAGTCTCTTTTTTTTGCAGCAGCTTGATAATATAAGAAAGCCCGCGGTAATAATTTCACATGACCTGTTCTGAAATTATAATTAGCAAATCCGTATATACTCAATATTTTCATAGCACCTTTAACGAGACGAATATCGAGATTATATTCATTACACAGATCGAGTTCATTGAACTCTGTCATCCCATATTTTCGAGCATAAAAGACTGAAAGACCGATAGGATGGAAGTTATACGGCCCATTAAGACCGTGATACCGATTTAAGTTAAAAAAGTCAGAAGATTCAAAAGTTGTGGGTAAAAGTCCGGCACCATTAGCCATTTTAAAATTAATAGAGTCATAATTCATTGGCCATATTAATTGGTCAGTACTTATCAGTATTTCGTGATATGAATCATAAAAAGGAGTGACGTCATATTTTTTTTCTCGCCAAACGGTCAGGTGGTTTTCTCTGCCATCATAACGCATGTTGATACCTGGATGAAAAAGTGAATCTGAATTTACAATAATTGAAATTTCCCCATTATGGGCTAAGATGACAGAATCTTTAAAATCAAATTTTTCTGACTTTATGATGGCTTTTCTACCATTTCCATCAAGAATAATTAACTCACCAAGGGCCTTATTGATTGCTGTTCCAATCAACTGATTTCCTTTAATTTGAATACCACCTGTATATTGAACTTTCCCTTCAAAAAATGGGAGTTTTATATTGTTTTCATATGAGGTAAATTCAGGGAAATTTTCTGTATTTTGTTGAATACTTTTTTTGTATTTGTACTTGAATATTCCCGATATGGAATCAGTGAAAAGATCAGGAAAGATCAGTGTCGCATTAGGCGTCCAAAAGTCACCTCGATCTACTCGAAAATTAAAGTCTCCCAGCTTAACTTGAGCACCGATCATTTTTTTATATTTTTCTGGCCAATCTATAGTCGCTGAAGACCCTGAAAATAGGCGATCTTTGAAGACATGATTTCCTATTACATTGTTAATTTTTAAAGAATCAAAAGGGGAGGAAAGTATCAGTGATGCCTGATCTAAATGAAGGTAGGGCCCGGAGATGACCGCAGGGCGGTATTTGGCTTTTTGTAAGGCAACATAATCTATTTCAGAACTGTAGGTTGCTGCCCTTACTGTGGTAGTATTACTATTGATTTGTATCGAGTTATTTCCTGTATCATTGTCCCAACTCTCGTTGTCACTTGGCCAATCATCATTTGTATCATTATCCCAACTCTCGTTATCACTTGGCCAATCATCATTTGTATCATTATCCCAACTCTCGTCATCACTTGACCAGTCATCATTTTCGGTGAGATCCATTTTTTGAGAAGTTTCTAGAAGCTGATCTACACTGAGCGTTGGGATCTCTTCTAGGAAATCAAAGGAATATATTGGATTCAGGGTTTTAGAGATGAAAAATTTACTCTTATAAAGATTTTGACTATCAATAAATTCATTAAGTCCCTTTTGAAAATGAGTATACTCCTGTTTGCTAAGCGTTTCTAAGGAAGAAAATGAGATAGCTAAAATTGCATCAATTTGCTTATTAGGGATTTTTTGTACCAAAGGTAGGCTGGTAATTAATTCAAATAATAAGATGTAATTGGCCCTACTAAAGCGCTTTTCTTCCATTTTTTTTACAATAGCAATGAGTTTCTCTTTTTGCCCTTGATTAAATTGTTCGCGCCATGACTCGTCAAAGGAGGTTACAATTTTTAATGATTTTTGAGTATTTGTGATTTTGAGAAATTGCAGAACTTGTTGTTTAAAAGTTTCAGAATCATTTGAGAAACTTTGTGCTGACAACTGCCAAGTAAAAAAGAAGAGTAAAAAAGCAGAAAAGATGTTTTTCATAACTTAAATCTAAATAAACCACCCACGATAATCATATTCTTTTGCTTAAAACGATTACCGTCCAAAGGCTCAAGCATTTTTGGTGTATTCGTTTAAGCCCCAGTTTTTCGGCATGGGCATAAATTTTAGGTGCATCATTTTCATAAAAACCACTTAAAATTAAAACTCCATTTAAGGCAAGCAGACGAGCATATTCAGGCATCTCATTCAAGAGGACGTTTTTATTGATGTTGGCAATGATAATATCTGCTTGGTCCTTTAGGCTTAAATCTCGAATCACTCCTTTCAATACTTGGCCCGGACAATCGTTCAAGTTAAAGTTTTCTTGAGCATTTTCAATACACCAATCATCAACGTCCGTCGCGACTATGTGTGTGGCACCTAGTTGGTGAGCCAAAATGGATAAGACTCCGGTTCCAGTACCAAAGTCATAAATTTTTTTTTGGTAATGATCAATGGATAATTGTTCCTCAAGTATTAATGATGTGGTGGTATGATGTCCAGTGCCGAAAGACATTTTCGGATGAATTACAATCTGATGCTTGAAATGATCTTGGGGTTCATGAAAAATAGCACGAACCATGATTTTATCAGCGATTACAACGGCGGCATAATTTTTTTCCCATTCTCTATTCCAATTGATTCGTGCGACAGCTTCGAGTTTGTAGGAGATGGTTCCCAATAGTTGATACTTCTTTACAAGGTTATCGAGGAGGGATTGGTTAAAATTTAGTACTTCACAATAGGCACTAAAACCCATTTGATGTTCCTCAAATGAATCATAGCTCAACATTGATAATTCGGCAATCAATAGGTCACTTAAGTGGGGGTCACAAGTAAAATGGACACCTTTAAAATTCATCTTGAGCAGCCTGCAAAAGATTCGAATTCTGTAAAATAGATAATAAAATCAGCCTCACTTTTTTTATGGGTAAAGTAAATTTTAAATCGGGCAAAATCTTTTTTTTCTTCAAAATACCACATCCCTGGCTTATCTGCGTAAAGACGATTTTGTTGTTCGTAAACGACGATGTCGGCAGCGGACTCTGATAATTCTTTATAAACAATTAAATCTGCTAGATAGGCTTTCTCTACTTCATACACACTCCCATAGGCTTGACATATCAAAGCTTGACTGGGGGTAAAAAAGAGATGAAATGTAACAATAAGGAGCCACATTTTAGAATGACTTGGCGATATCAATAAATCCTTGCGCATCCATACTTGCACCACCTATCAAGCCACCATCAACATCAGGGCATGAAAAAAGTGTTTGGGCATTGGCTGGCTTGACACTTCCTCCATATAATATGGGTATCTGTTTGGCAATGCTGTCACTGTAATTTTTTGCGATGGTATGGCGAATAAAATGATGCATTTCTTGTGCCTGCTCATCTGACGCGGTAACACCTGTTCCTATGGCCCAGACGGGTTCGTAGGCAATGATGACCTTAGCGAATTCAGCAGCATTAAGTTCAAATAAGCTTAAAGATAATTGTTTTTTCACAAGATCGAAATGAGTATTTTCTTCTCTCGTTGCTAGCTTTTCTCCACAACAAAAAATGGGAGTCATTTGATGTTTCAGTACGATTTGAGTTTTAGCCTCGAGTTCAGCATAGGTTTCTTTGTAATATTCTCTCCTTTCACTGTGGCCTAACACTACACAATCTACACCTAAGTTTTGGAGCATGGCAGCAGAAATTTCGCCAGTGTAAGCCCCTGATAATTCTTGATGGCAATTCTGTGCGGCAATGAATACATTTGTTGTATTGCCTATTGTTTTTTTTATACTTTCTATGTGTGTGTAAGGAACCGACAAAATAATGGTCGTCTCTGACAATGATTCATCTTTGGCCATATGAACCACTTTGGAAGCAAGCTTCAATCCTTCATCGATGGTGGTATTCATTTTCCAGTTTCCAGCAGCAATTTTTTTTCTCATGTTTTATAGTTTTTCTTTTAGGTAGTGGGCGGTATGATTTTGACTTCTCAATTTAACCAAATCTTCAGGAAGCCCTGCAAAGTTAATAAATCCTCCATTCGCACCACCTTCGGGTCCTAGATCAATGATCCAATCTGCATTTTTAATGACTTCCATGTTGTGCTCTATGATGACTGCTGTATTTTTTTCGTCTATTAAAGCATTGATTGAGTCAAGTAATTTTTTGATGTCGTGAAAATGCAATCCGGTGGTGGGTTCATCAAATAAAAACAAAGTGTGGTCGTTTTTATTGCCCCCCTTTTTACTTAGGAAAGAGGCTAGCTTAACCCGCTGGGCCTCTCCCCCACTTAGGGAGCTAGAGGATTGACCCAGTTTTACATAACCTAGGCCCACATCATCCAAAGGTCTAATTTTATTATAGATGTTTTTTCTATCTGAGAAGAAAATCAGGGCTTCTGATACCGTTAAGTTTAAAATCTCATGGATGTTTTTTTGTTGGTAACGGACTTCGAGAATTTCTTTTTTAAACCTTTGACCTTTACATTTTTCACAGGTTAAATGCAGGTCTGCCATGAATTGCATTTCAATTTTTACGGTACCCTCTCCTTCGCAATTATCACACCGGCCACCTGTCACATTAAATGAAAAGAAAGCAGGCTTGAATCTGTGTTTTATAGCGATGGGTTGCTCAGAAAAGAGTTGACGAATATGATCATAGGCTTTCACATAAGTGACGGGATTGGATCTTGAGCTTTTACCAATGGGGTTTTGATCTACAAACTCGATGTGACTTACTTTTTGATAATCTCCATCCAATTTGTCAAATTTTCCCGTAGCCTCAGTACTTAAGCCCAGGATTTTTCCAAGGGAGGGATAAAGGATTTTTTTAATTAACGTTGATTTCCCTGAACCACTCACACCTGTGACGACTGTCATTACCCCAAGGGGAATTTCTACATCAATATTCTTAAGGTTATTTTCTTTGGCTTTCTTAATGAGGATAGATTGATTCCAGCCCCTTTTTAAGCTTGGAAGAGCAATTTGCTCTCTTTGAAGCAAATAATCTAAGGTTAAAGAAGGTTCTTGGTGTGTTGCGGCGTCCCTAAAGTGACCTTGAAAAATAAGATTTCCTCCATGACTTCCTGCACCGGGCCCGATATCAATAATCTGATCTGCCGCCAACATTATTTTTTCCTCGTGTTCTACCACAATTATGGTATTTCCAAGATGCTTTAAACTGTTCAGCACTTCTATCAATTTATCCGTATCTCTAGGATGCAGTCCAATGCTTGGCTCGTCAAGGATATACATTGACCCAACCAAGGAACTTCCCAGTGAAGTGGAAAGTTTGATCCGTTGAAATTCTCCTCCCGAGAGGCTTGAGGTAAGTCTATTGAGGGTGAGGTAACCTAAGCCCACTTGTTCAAGATAGCTGAGCCTACTCAATATTTCGGTAAGTAACCGTTGACTGATTTTGGTATCGTGGTCAGATAAATTGATTTCACGTAGCTTGGGGATCAAATCAGCAACAGGAATCAATACCATTTCAGCGATGGAAGTACCTCCTATTTTCACATAATGAGCATCTTTCCTTATGCGGGTGCCCTTGCAATCCGGGCATCTCGTTTTTCCTCGGTAACGAGAAAGCATCACTCGGTATTGAATTTTATGAGTTTTTGATGTTAAAAAGGAGAAAAAGGCATGTAACCCTTCGAAGTATTCATTGCCATCCCACAACAACTGATATTGTGCTGGGGTTAATTCACTGACGGGTCTATGAATGGGAAAATCAAACTTAATAGCGTGTTTAAGTAAGGGTTCAACCCATTTCCTCATGGTTTCACCACGCCAAGGAACTAAGGCATTTTCAAAAACAGACAGATTGTTGTCAGGAATTACCCGCTCTGGATCGATGCCCAAAATCATTCCAAATCCTTCACATTTACGGCAGGCACCATAAGGATTATTGAAACTAAATAAGTTAACGGTAGGGACTTCAAATGAAATTCCGTCCAGTTCTAGTCGATTAGAAAATTTTACTTTTTTTGCGCCTAAAACTTCGATATTACAAATCCCCTCCCCTTCAAAGAAAGCCGTTTGAATTGAGTCGCTGAGCCTGAATATAGCTTCTTCATCTTTTCTAATAACAGTGCGATCTATTAATATATCTAAAGATTTATTTTTTATTTTTTTAATGTCCAAGTCTTCAATGAACAACATTTTTTGATCACAAATAATCCGGGTATAACCTTTGCTGAGTAATATCTTTAATTCATCCTCTAAGGTTCTTTTTTTATGGACATTCAGAGGTGCCGAAATGATTATTTTCAGGTCTTCAGGTTGAGATAAGATATAATCTACCACATCAGTTACCGTATCTTTTTTTACTTCATTCCCTGATTTAGGAGAGAGGGTCTTTCCTATTCGGGCATACAAAAGTTTAAGATAATCATAGATTTCGGTCGTCGTACCTACCGTAGATCTTGGATTGCGCGTATTTACTTTTTGTTCAATAGCGATGGCTGGAGATATGCCTTTGATATAATCTACCTCAGGCTTCTCCATGCGGCCCAGAAATTGGCGAGCATAAGCGCTCAAACTTTCAACATATTTCCGCTGACCCTCCGCGAAAAGTGTATCAAAAGCCAGACTTGATTTTCCAGATCCGGAAAGTCCGGTAATGACGACCATTTTATTTCGTGGAATAGCAATGTCGATATTTTTTAAATTATTGACACGTGCTCCTTTGATAATAATGTATTTGTTGGCGTCGAGAAGTTCTAATTTTTGTTCTATTGGCATTTGTTTGTGGTGGGCTATGCCCAAATAAAATAATCTGATTGCAAAAATAGATATTGTACTTGGTATTTGGTAGCAAACTAAAATTCTATATACTTGCAGAAGTAATTAAATTTTTTATTCACAAAAACGACACAATTTGGTATAGAGTTCTACGTTCACTAATAGTTGATTATAATGAAAAATGTAGAAATGAGTGACAGCTACTTGCTGCTTCATTATGCCAAAGGTGACGAACAGGCCTTCAGTATGTTGCTGAACCGTCATAAAGACAAGGTCTATACCACCATCTATTTAATAGTTAAAAATAGTTACCTCGCAGAAGATATATTGCAAGAGGTATTTGTAAAAGCAATTACAATGATCAAATCCGGTCGTTATAATGACGAGGGAAAGTTTCTTCCATGGATTTTGAGAATTGCGCACAATATGGCTATCGATCAATTCAGAAAGACCAAGAGATCCCCTTTAATTGTTACTGAAGATGGGAGCGACATTTTCAATACGCTGGCATTTTCAGAGACTTCGGTTGAAGAGATACAAATTAAGCAAGATACTCAAGAGTTACTTAAAGTACATATTAAGGAACTTCCGGATTTACAGCGAGAGGTATTGGTTATGCGACATTACATGCAAATGAGCTTCCAAGAAATTGCCGTTGCTACGGATGTCAGTATAAATACTGCGCTGGGAAGAATGAGGTATGCTTTGATCAACCTAAGAAAAAAATTCAAGCAAAAAACTATCGCCTATGAACCCAAACTTTACAATAAATGATGTATTAAAATATATTTATCAAGAGGCATCTAGTCAATTAAAGGGACAAATACATTTCGTCAGAAATAGAGATGATACGTTCAATGAAGTATTGTTGGAATTTGAATCATTGAGATTAAAATTAGATCAGCTGAGGCTTACACCTAATAATTTGTCTATTGAAAATTTTTTGTCATATTGCAGAAAACAGAAATTTGAGTCAGCTTAATTTCTCTAAGGACTCTTTTGAGGAGTGTAAACTCGAGTATTTTAAGGATGACTAGGAAAGAAAGGCATCAATTTTTTATCTCTTATTTTTCTCAAAATCAGCCAGAGGCAGAGACAGAGCTCAAATATAAAAATCCCTTTGAATTATTGGTTGCTGTGGTATTGAGTGCTCAATGTACGGATAAGCGAGTAAATATTGTGACAGAAAGTCTATTTAAAGAATTCCCAACTGCTTCTGCTATGGCGGCTTCAAATTTCGATGAACTTTTCCCTTATATCCGTAGTATTTCTTATCCTAGTAATAAAACCAAACACTTACTAGGTCTTAGTAATATGTTGGTGTCGGATTTTGGAGAGGTGATTCCTTTAAGGATTGAAGATTTACTGCGGATGCCAGGGGTTGGGAGAAAAACAGCCAACGTGATTGTATCTGTTCTAGACCAACAGCCTGCAATGGCTGTTGATACCCATGTTTTCCGCGTCTCTAAGCGCTTGGGTTTGGTTACTCTTAAGGCCAAAACACCCTTAGAGGTAGAGCGACAGTTGGTCAAACAGATACCTGATGATTATATTCATAGAGCCCATCATTGGTTGATTCTACATGGGAGATATACTTGTTTGGCTCGAAAACCGAAATGTCAAATTTGTCCTCTTACCAATTTTTGTAGGCATTATGCTCATTCAGCGGTATGAGATAGAGGCTATGAATTTCTTTCTTAGGCAGGCATTTCTTAATTTCGCAGAACACTGATGGTTTTAATTTGATCTGGATGTCTAACCTGTGAGACCAAAATAGGACTATCTTTAGGTTAGTAATTAACCCCAATTTTAGATGTATAACAGGCAAGAAATTTATTTTTCATTTTGGTTATTAAAATTCCAAAAGCATATTCAGATTTTCTCAATTATCTTATTGGCGGGTTTCTTTGCTCCGGCCTTCGGGCAAGGTACTTTTGAAGATAGTCCTTTTGTTGATATGATTTTTAAAATAGATACTTCGGTTTATACTTGGCAAAAAAACGCCATTATGATCAATGGGAAAATGCAGTTGCCTTTCTATTATGATTCAGAAAATGAGGTAGCCGAGATAGAACTGAAAATGGCAGGCTATGCGGAAGCAGAGGCCATTCAATTGAAGGTTTCTAATGATTATATTATATTAGATTCTTTATTGGCTTTTGATGATTACATTCGGTTTAAAGTTAAATTAAAAGATCTAACAGCATCAAATTTTTTGAAGTTTGTCTTTAAGGATCAAATAGACCCTTCGAAAAGTCAGTTTTATGACCTTGGACTCTTCCCGTATACCCAAACCAGTCTTCAAATAATTTCAGCAGGGAGTGAACTTTTTATTGGGGAAGAGCAAATACTCAATATATCGGTGAGCAATATCGATAATGTGATACTCAGTAATCAATGGGTTTCTGACGGCAAAGCAAATTACTTGATCCGAAAAAATAATGATGAATTGCGGGTGCATTTTCTTCCAACAAAAAGGGGTCTTTATACATGGAAAGTCAAACTCCCGCTTATAAAACCGGAATTGTTAGAGGGGACCATGGTATTTGAATCTGCCCCTTTAATTAAAAGGTTTGAGATTAAAAGTGGCCGTATTGCTTTTTTAAATATCAACAAATTAGAAATCACTCCTTCGGAAGATTCCAAATCTCCTAATATCATTCAAATTGATAATCATGAGAGGTTATCTTTAGAAAAAACCTACCGCTTAGAGGATCAAGAAGCACCAGGAGGAGCCTTAGTTGCAGAGCTTTTTACCCAATCAAGTATGAGCAATGGGAAAGTATTGGCCACCCTCAGGACGTATGCCTATCATCAAAAGTCTAAAGGCTATCTTTATTTAAAAGAAAACGATAAGGCCTTATTTGTAACCAATTTTGACATTACACCTCGGACCAAAATTGAGGCGATTTATATTCAAAGACCAGGGAAAAATTGGGAAAAAACCAATCAAGTTCATCCAGGAGAAAAACTCAATATCCGACTTGAGGGGCAAGGATTACACAAAGGGAAATTTACTTTCGAAGGGGTTTATCAGCAGCAGTATGATTCTTTATTAAAAAATGAAAATGAAATTCAATACAGGGTGGAGGTACCCTTTGATATTTTATCGAATACCGTTGATATTTATAATCACAATAATAGTACGGACTTAAAACTGGACGTAAAAGAATACCAAAGACCGAAAGAGTTGGATTTTTTAATCTTAGATATCGATGGAAATGATTACTCAGTCAGTACACTTGATAAGCCCATATATTATGATAAAACGATAACAGATTTAGTCATTAAGTTTGATGAAAATAGGATTGATTTTTCCGATCAACTTTTTGGAAAGCAGTTTTTGGAAATAGATGTTAAGATTAAAAATAAGGCTGGAAATATTATTGAGTTATATGAATTTGAAGATTTAGTGGTTTGTCCGGGTACTTTTTCACCGCGGGGAGATCGGTATGATAAAAGCGAGTGCACTGCCAATAACATTAATTTGAATAATTTTATTAAGAATAAAACCTCCCAATTACCCGAGTGGGCTCAAATAGAATTAGATATCAAGCATAAGGACAATTCGTACGAGACCGTTAGATACAATAGGAAAGTAGTCATAGTTCTTAAAAGAGCTAATAGCTATGACATTGATGTCTCTTTTCCTGCTGGTTTACTGGTGCTTAAATTTGACGATCAATCAGATTTCGCTAACTTTGGGGGAGTAAGTTTGGCCATGATGGCCCAAATGAGCTTTTATCAGCCGGGTAAGATCGCTGAATATCGGCCTTATAAAATTGGCGCAGGATTTATTTTTCTCAATGCCTTTAGTTTTGATGAGAATGATTCTCGAGGTAGAGATGTAGGCTTAGTCATTTTAGGTTCTATTTATCCAATTTCAAGGGAGAAAAAATTAACCTTTCCATTGTATGCAGGCTTCGGATATTTTTTACAAGAAAAAATTCCATTTTTTATGCTAGGGCCGGGTATTCAAGTTAGGTTTTAGGATTTCTTTTGAAGTATTCGCTAGCAAAAACTCCCACTATGACAACTACGCTACCAATTATTTGGAGAGAGGATAGTCTTTCTTCTAAAAACAAATAAGCTAGTAAGACTGTGGAAATGGGTCCTATATTGCCAAAAAATTGAGAATTGATTTGCCTTCATTTCTTTGATGGCTTATGATATCAAAAAAGACGGGATTACGGCAGAAAAAAAGCAATGAGTAAGAGATATATACTTCTTTAGGAAAAATGAGCACGTTAATACTCATTTTTGATTCGACCATGAATTGAAAAATGATCAAGACCGAAGATACGATCATCATATAAGAAGTAAATCTCCGAGCTCCAAATTTAGGAATGAGCCAGCTGCTTCTAAAAATATAAGAAGCATAAGTAACCGCACTCAGAAGTACTAAAAAGGATCCTTTCAGTGTTGTTGAGAGATCGCTTACGTTAATTTCAGGCAAAAAAATAATTCAGATGCCCAAATACGTAATAAGAATGGCGAATAATTGATAGCTACTGATTTTAATAAAAAAAATAAAGGAGCGCAAAATAACAAAAGTTGGACAGGTAAATAAGATCAGTCGCTCTAAATTGGCTTTGATGTATTCCAATCCTTTAAAATCAAAATAGCTAGCTAAATAATAGCCAAGAAAGCCAAAAAGGAGAACCCATAAATAATCATTTTTTACAGCAATTATTTTTTTTGATTTTTATAAAGGGCAAAAAAACAGGTAAAAAGGGGGCGAAAAAACCATTCTTAAGAGCAAAAGACTGATGGCATCTGCCCCATATGGCTTTGGTTAAAAATAAGATAATTCCTGTCAAACCTAATCCAAAAGCGATTTGACGAGTCATTATTATTTTTGATCTAAATCGAAGGGTGGGTTTTTTTTGGACGTTTCTTCTTCAATAAAAAATGATTTTTGCCAAATTAATATAATGAAAACGCTGATAAAAATAGCGGCATCAGCAATATTGAATACTGGCCATAAAGACATATAATCCCCACCAAGGATTGGAAGCCAATCTGGCAAACGACCTTCCCAAATATCGATATAGAACATATCAATGACTTGGCCATAAAACCAAGGCGTAGGGGCATCAAATGGGGCATTATTTAAAAAATAGCCATAGAATACAGAATCGATTAAGTTACCTATTGCACCTCCAAGGATCAGACCCATACAAATAAGAAAGCCATGACTCATGGGTTTCTTATACATCATAAATAAATAATAACCGATGGCTACCATGGCGATAAGTCTAAATAAGGTCAAGATGACTTTAGCATGATCAAAAGGAAGCTCCATTCCAAAGGCCATTCCGGGATTCGTGAGATAATGAAGTTTGAAGAAATTTCCCAAAATCTTTATTTGCCCACTGGAGCCCAAAACCATATAATGGTGGACCAGCATTTTCACGATTTGATCTAAGATGATCACGGCCAAGCTCATACCATAATACTTAAATACTCCACAATTATTTTTCATAGGATATCACATTCAATTGGATAATGATTTCAGTACCATCGATATCTAATGAAATTCCATTGGGGAGGTCTGCATTAAATAAAATAGTTTTTGCCTGCGTCTCTTGCTGAATCGATTTTCGATGCACTTCCATAGCTTCTTTTATGAGCTTGTCATGGGTAGAGTAGAGGATGTCAATCTTATCTTGAACTTCTAAATTTTGATCTTTTCGGAGATTTTGAATTCTATTTACAATATCTCTTGAGAGGCCTTCTTTTTTTAATCCGTCGGTCAAATTAATATCTAGTGCAACTGTTAAGCCATCTTCAGAGGCGACCAACCACCCTGGAATATCCTGAGAGCTGATTTCAACATCAGTCAATTGCAATTCAATCATTTCACCTTCAATTTCAATATTAAAGAATCCATCACTTTCAAATTGAGCAATATCTGTTTGAATTAAACTATTTATTTTAGGGGTGATAACTTTCAATTGAGCACCAAACCTAACGCCTAAGGTTCTGAAATTCGGTTTGATTTTTTTAATTAAAATTCTCGCATCATCGTCCAAATAATCAACGGTTTTCACATTGGTTTCATTGATGATGAGCTCTTCGATTTTTTTCAATCTATTTTTTTCATCCTCATTCAAGACGGGGATCAAAATTTTACTGAGAGGTTGTCTGACTTTGATTTTTTGTTTTTTTCTTAATGAATGGACCAGAGAGGAAGCGAGCTGTGCCAACCTCATGCGAGCTTCTAATTCGATATCAATGGCTTTTTCATTGACGACTGGAAAATGGGCCAAGTGCACCGAATCGTCTGGAGATAACTTTGTAACGGAATTAAGGTCTAAAAATAATTTTTCAGCATAGAAGGGGGCAACGGGTGCCATGAGTTGTGCGATCGTATGAAGGCAAGTGTAAAGGGTTTGATAGGCCGCTTCTTTGTTCTGGTTGTAATCACCAATCCAAAACCTTTTTCTATTCAAGCGAACATACCAATTGCTCAGATCATTGACAGTAAATGATTGAATGGCTCTTGCAGCTTTCGTAGGTTCATAATCATCATAATATTGATCTACTTCTCGTACAATGGAATTTAGTCGACTGATGATCCACAAATCACTCTCTGTCTTTTCAGTGGCAGCAATCGGTTTATTTTTGAAATTGAACGCATCCAAGTTGGCATAAAGGGCAAAAAAGGAATAGGTATTGGATAGGGTTCCAAAAAACTTTCTTTGTACATCTAAGATGCCATTGGCATCAAATTTTAAGTTATCCCAGGGATTCGCATTGCTGATCATATACCATCGGGTGGCATCTGGACCATACTGTTCAATCACTTCAAAAGGATTCACGGCATTGCCCAACCTCTTGGACATTTTATTGCCATTTTTATCTAAAACTAGTCCGTTGGCAATGACATTTTTGAAGGCCACCGTATCGAAGAGTAAAGAAGAAATAGTATGCAGCGTAAAAAACCATCCTCGGGTTTGATCTACACCTTCGGCGATGAAATCTGCAGGGTAATTTGAATTAAAAAGGTCTTGATTTTCGAAAGGATAATTCCATTGTGCATAGGGCATAGCCCCTGAATCAAACCATACGTCAATTAAATCGGGTTCACGGTGCATGGGCTGACCCGTTGGACTTACTAAAATCACATCGTCAACAAATGGGCGATGTAAGTCAAAGTTTTCTGGCAAGCTTTCTGACATAAGACCTACTGCAACGGCTTGATCAACCTCAGTACGCAGTTCAGCGATGCTGCCAATACATTTTTTCTCATTCTTATCAACCGTGACCCAGATAGGCAGGGGCGTTCCCCAGTATCTTGACCTACTTAAATTCCAATCGACTAGGTTTTCCAACCAATTTCCAAATCTACCTGTACCTGTAGATTTTGGTTTCCAGTTGATGGTATTATTTAAAGCGACCAAGCGATCCTTCAATGCGGTGGTTTTGATAAACCATGAATCTAGAGGATAGTATAATATGGGTTTGTCGGTTCGCCAGCAATGTGGATAGGAATGCTCGTATTTCTCCACTTTGAACGCCAAATTTTCTTCCTTGAGTTTAATAGCGATGAGGACATCAGTTGACTTGAAGTTAGGGTCCTGGCGCACCGCGTCAGGATAATACTCTTCCCGCACATATTTTCCTGCAAAATCTGTGACTTCTGTTACGAAACATCCTTTGCGATCTACTAAAGGGACTTCGAGTCCTTGATCATCAAGTACCATGACTGCAGGCACATTGTTTTGTTGACTGATTCGAAAATCATCAGCACCAAAGACTGAAGCCGTATGAACCACGCCAGTACCGTCTTCTGTTGACACAAAGTCCCCAGAAATGACTCTGAATCCATTTTCATTTAACTTATCATTGGTCACATAAGGCATCAATTGTTCGTAACGAATCTCTAAAAGATCCTTTCCTGTAAAGGATTTGATTAGTTTCCAAGGGATGAGTTTATCTCCTGCTTGGTAATCACTCAATGCTATTTGATTTGCCTTTTCTGTAAAATATTTATTGATTAATTCTCTGGCTAAAATGACCGATACGGATTTATAAGTATAGGGGTTAAAGGTGGAAATTTTTACATAATGAATTTTATCACCCACTGCTAAGGCACAGTTTGAGGGCAAGGTCCAAGGTGTGGTCGTCCAAGCCAAGATTCTGACATCTTCTTCTTCTTGATCAAATAAGAAGGCGGACTGTTGGGTGGGCTTTACCTTAAATTGGGCCACCACCGAAGTATCTTTGATGTTTTGATAGGTACCTGGTTGATTTAGTTCGTGTGAACTTAAACCGGTACCTGCCGCCGGAGAAAAGGGTTGGACCGTATATCCCTTGTATAGCAAATTTTTTTCGTGCAGTTTTTTCAACAAATACCAAACACTTTCCATATAGTGTGCATCAAACGTCATGTAAGGATTTTCTAAATCAACCCAATAGCCGATTTGACGGGTCAATTCATCCCATTCGCCTTTGAACTTCATGACAGCCTCCTTACATTTCTTATTATAATCGGCTACGCTAATTTTTTTGCCAATGTCGTCTTTTGTAATCCCCAGTTCCTTTTCAACTTGTAATTCAACAGGAAGACCATGGGTGTCCCATCCACCTTTTCTTTTGACCTGAAATCCTTTTTGAGTTTTATACCTACAAAAAATATCCTTGACAGCTCTGGCCATGACGTGATGGATGCCAGGAGTACCGTTGGCCGAAGGGGGGCCTTCAAAAAAAGTAAAAGAGGGACCCCCTGATCGCTCTGTAATGGTTTTGGAAAATATATCGTTATTTTCCCAAAAAGCACGAATTTCTTTCCCTACTTCAGGGTAATTTATTTGTTTATATTCGCGAAACTTAACCATCAAAAGAGCTTATTTTTAATTTAAAATTTATAGTCAGTGATTATTTGATATCTTTTTTTACTTCTTGAAATTCTGGAAATTGTTCAATAAGAGGATGTTTATTTGTATTCCTTTTACCACTATCAAACTGGAGTAACAACGCGGGTAATACCGTCAGGTTAGTGATCATAGCAAATAATAAGGTGATCGATGTAAGCTTACCTAAAGCTACAGTCCCCCCAAAGCCTGACGCGGAAAAAATCACGAAACCACAAAAAAGAATAATAGAGGTATAGACCATGCTTGCACCCGTTTCTTTAAGACTATTACTGATGGCTAAAGACACATTAAATTTATTACTAAAAAGTTCTTGTCGGTATTTTGCCAAAAAGTGAATGCTGTCATCCACAGAGATGCCAAAGGCAATGCTAAAAACTAAGGCTGTGCTGGGCTTCAAAGGGATGCCAAAATAACCCATGATGGCACCCGTGATCAGGAGTGGGATAAGGTTAGGGATTAGGGAGATTATGATCATTTTTATATTTCTAAACAAGAGTCCCATAATTATAGCAATGACTAAAAAGGCTACCATCATCGAACTGATTAAATTATCAATCAAAAATTTATTGCCCTTGATAAAGGTAATGGTTGTACCCGTAACGGCTAGGTCCATTTTGGTATCTGTGAAAAGAGATTCAATTTTGGGCCTTATCACCTCAGAAATCAGAGAGTCCATTTTGTTTGACCCTATATCAGCCACTTTTAAAGAGATTCTCATTTTCTGTTTATTTTCATCTACAAAATTTTGGAGAAAGCCGGCTTCATCCGGTTGCAAGTCTAAGTATTTGAGAATAAAACTTAGATCACGCTGATTGGGGAGGCTGTAAAAGTTTGGGTTTTGATTATAAAAAGCTTGTCTGGCAGCCTTGATAAAGCTGACCAATGATACGGGTTGAGAAATGTAAGGAATCTCGTCTAAAAAGGTCTCAAACTCATTGATTTTTTGTAGATTTTTTAAATTTTGAACTCCTTTTTTAGTTCCTGTGTTCACAATGATTTCTAGTGGCATGATGCCACTAAATTGATCTTCAAAAAAACGTAAATCTTGAATCAAAGGACTGTCTTTAGCCAAATCATCGACCATGAAAGACACCGACTTAATCTTGGAGACGCCAATGACTGCGATTCCTATCGTAGTGATTGTAATCAAAAAGATTAAAATTCTCTTTTGATGAACCATAAAATCCAGGGAGCTCAAGAATTTAGCAATGAATTCGAAATTCAGATGTTTTAAATTTCTACTAGAAGGGGGTTTTAAATAGGAATATAGGGCGGGAATAAGAATAATACTTACGACAAAAGTTGCCATAATATTGAGCCCAGCCACAATCCCGAATTCAGCTAAAATTTTAATGTCGGTAACTATCAAAACAAAAAACCCAACCGCAGTAGTAAAATTTGTAATGAGGGTAACGATGCCAATTTTCCTGATAATACTAGTTAATGCCCTTATTTGATCTCCATGACGCGCATATTCATGATGGTATTTATTTAGCATGTACACACTGTTAGGTATTCCAATTACGACAATAATGGAGGGTAAAAGACCCGTCAGCGCAGTTATTTTGAATCCAAATAAAGAGACACAACCCAAGGTCCAGACGACCATGGTTAAAATAACGATCAAAGGGAAAAAAACAGCCTTTAACGAACGAAAAAAGATAAAAAGGACAATACCTGTTATGATAATAGAATAAATTAAAAATCGGGTAAGTTCACTTTTGATGGTAATCATATTGGAGGAGCGCACGTAAGGTAATCCAGCAAAATGGGTTTGAATGTTTGTGACTTCTTCAAAGCGCTGACCTGCCCTGACCAAATCAAAAATGAGTTCATTTCTGTTTTCTGAATTAATGACCTCCTTATTTAATGTAACTAGCAATAAGGTAGCGCCCGTTTGTTGGTTGATTAACTGGCCGCTGTAAAATTTGAGTGCTAAAGCCTCTTTGAGTAAACTGTCTAAACTCATTTGTTGGTCTAAAATGGGTCCGAAAAGGGGAGTAATATTGAATTTCTTTGCTATCCTATCTGCATCTAGCTTTTGTAAGGTGGGGATGCCTAAAACGGCAGTGACGCCCCGTAGATCTTTGATTTCATTTGCGAGCGCACGGAATCTGTTGAAATTTTTGAGATCAAAAAGGGTGCTGTCCTGAACGCCAATGGCCATGATATTTCCGTCTTCCCCAAAGAGTTTTTTAAAGGCCTGAAGATTTATCATTTCAGTATCATCCTCAGGAACCACGCTAGCCAAGTCATAAGAGATTTCTATGAATTGCAAATGGTATCCCATAAAGGCTGTTATTACACCAATTATGATGACTAATGACAGCCTGAATTTAAGGATGATTTCAGCTATTAATTTCCACATATCAAATAGATCGCAAAGTTAATTATTTTATTGAGGATCATGCAGTTCCATCATAACTGCTTTTGTTGAATAATGTATATTTGTTGACTAATGTATATATGAGCAGTTGCTGAACGTAATGTTTTATTGAAGCCCTCAATATGGAGTCTAAAAATCTAGTTTTTAATATTTCCTGAGATTATTTTATACAAACGGCTGGCATTTGAGTCAGTGAGACCTGAAATAAAGTCAATCACTACGCGAAGGTTTTCATATACAGACAATTGATCATTTGTCAGTTGTAATTTAAAGGAGTCAGGTAAAACTCGATAAATTTTTTTATTCTTAGTTGAAACGAATTTAGGATTGTTTTTTATCGTAAATACCGCTTGACAGAAAGTAGCAGTAAGTTTTTCTATGATTTCATAGCCCGCTACTTCCCTTTCGAGTACTTGTCGTGATTGATAAATGTATTCAACGGAGATTGAACTGATTTTTTCTAAGACGGGGGCTGAAGGGATTTTATCGGTCAAAGCATGATCAAAGTCACCTGTCAACAGTTCAGCTTCTTTTGAGACAAAAACCGTTACTACTTCCTGAATAAGTTGATAAATAGCCATCGCTCTCAAAACACCTAATTTTTCGTTTAAGTCAACGATTTTACTTAGCTTTTCTTCAGAAAACTTGGGGCCTATAATCTCAGCTAATAAGTTTTTTGTTTGTTCAAATGAAATAAGACCCAGTCGTGTGGCATCTTCTAAGTCTACGATACTGTAACAAATGTCATCAGCAGCCTCGACCAAAAAAGCAAGGGGATGTCTTAACCAAGTCGTTTCTGATATTTTTTTAAGTTGAAGTTCTTCAGCGATGGTTTGAAAATAGGTAAAATTGTCATTAAAGAATCCATACTTGTGTTGGCTTTGCCGAGCAGGAACCTTTTTTGACGCACTGCTCAAAGGATATTTAGTAAAGGTAGCCAAGGTTGAGTAGGTTAAACTCAGACCCCCTTGATTGGGATTGGTCAGAATCCTAAATCCCTGTGCATTTCCTTCAAAATTAATTAAATCAGACCATTCAGTGGGTTTGACCATTGATTCAAAAAACCGTCCTCCTTCGGTATTTAAAAAGAAAGAGGAGATACTTTGTTCTCCGGAATGCCCAAAAGGAGGATTACCAAGGTCGTGCGCCAGACATGCAGCGGAGACGACATCTCCAAAATCTTGGTACTTAATACCCGAGACTCGTAGCGCTTCATTTTTGGACAAAATGATTTTACCTGCTTCTTTTGCCAATGACCGGCCCACACTCGCAACTTCTAAGCTATGGGTAAGTCTACTGTGAACAAAGTCGTCTTCAGGCATAGGAAAAACCTGTGTTTTATCTTGAAGTTTCCGGAAGGGATGTGAGAAAATAATTCGATCGTAGTCCTGCTCAAATCGACTTCTTGTTTGGGCGAGAGGTACAGATTTAGATACTCCAAATCGTTTTGCTGAAAATAAATTAAGCCAATTCATCGATGTGTACTGAAACATTTTGATGGAAGAATGGATATATACTCATCGGATAACTTATGATTTTCATGAAATATTTCTTGGGGCCTCAATTTGTTTTCTGTTGCGACGGCAAAAAAAACTTTGATATGGGAGCCTCCATAAGTTCTAAAAAAGAAATTTTGAAACTTTTGGACCCATTCCATTTCAGAAAAAGCCGATAGTCCCAAGTTTTAATGGCAGGCACCGAGAAAAGATCAGTTAAATAGAACATTCACTAAATGGATTTCAATAACTTTTTCAAGGTCACATTTTCCTCTAAAATACGTGCGATGTCTGTTATGGGGATACGTTCTTGTTTCATCGAATCTCGTTCTCTGATCGTGACGGTATCATCTTCAAGACATTGATGATCAATGGTGATGCAATAAGGAGTGCCCACTGCATCTTGCCTACGATATCTGCGTCCAATCGCATCTTTCGCATCATATTGTGCTGTAAAATCGTATTTAAGTTCCTTGAAAATTGCTTGAGCTTTTTCAGCAAGCCCATCTTTATTCATCAAAGGGAGCACCGCTACTTTTGAAGGTGCCAAGGCCGCAGGCAATTTCAAAACAATACGCTCAGAATTATCTTCGAGTACTTCTTCTTGATAGGCTGCAGATAGAACGGCTAAAAACATACGGTCTAAGCCTATGGAAGTTTCCACTACATAAGGGACATAAGATTCATTTTCCTGTGGATCGAAATAGCGGAGCTTCTTTCCAGAGCGCGCTTCATGAGCCATCAGATCAAAATCTGTTCTCGAATGAATTCCTTCAAGCTCTTTGAATCCCATGGGGAATTCAAATTCAATATCACAGGCCGCATTGGCATAATGGGCAAGATTGAGATGATCATGGAATCGGTATTTCGCGGTACCTAATCCCAATGCGTTGTGCCAACGCATACGCTGGAGTTTCCAGTGCTCATACCATTGCATTTCTTCACCAGGCTTGACAAAGAATTGCATTTCCATTTGCTCAAATTCACGCATTCGAAAGATAAATTGTCGGGCAATGATTTCATTCCTAAAAGCTTTACCTATTTGGGCAATTCCAAAAGGAGGCTTCATCCTACTGGATTTCTGGATATTAGAAAAATTCACAAAAATACCTTGAGCCGTCTCTGGGCGTAAATAAATAGTATTTTCCCCTTCCGAAACAGACCCCATTTCAGTGGAAAACATTAAATTAAATTGCCTTACATCCGTCCAGTTTTTAGTACCTGAAACAGGATCTGAAATTTCTAGATCTACAATTAAATTTTTAAAAGACTGGAGATCGTTTTCTGCAATTGCTGTTTTCATTCTATTTTCTATAGACTGAATTTGTTCGTGATAGTTGACTACTCTGGGATGAGTGCTTATAAAATGAGCCATGTCAAAGTCCCCACCAAATCTGTCGTGGGCTTTTCTTATTTCCTTATTTATCTTCTGCTTAATTTTTGCTAGGTGATCTTCGACAAGGATATCGGCGCGGTAACGTTTTTTAGAATCTTTATTGTCAATGAGGGGGTCATTAAAGGCATCTACATGTCCTGAGGCCTTCCATGTACTGGGGTGCATGAAAATAGAGGCATCTAAACCCACAATATTTTTATTCATTTGCACCATTGATTTCCACCAAAATTCTTTGATATTATTTTTTAATAACACGCCGTTGGGGCCATAATCATAGGTGGCACTTAAGCCATCATAAATTTCACTAGACCCGTATACAAAACCATATTCTTTGCAATGTGCTGTGATTTTTTTTAAGGTAACTTCGTTTTCTTTTGTAGACATGGGGGTAAAGAGAAAGGGATTAAAGGAGAAAATAAAATAATTACAAATTAAACTTGCTGATTGCACTTAGCTATTACATTAAAATATCGACTTAGATGCATGCTAAAAGATTGTATTGAGATGAATTGAAATAGCAGATTTTATTTAATAAATTTAAACTCGAGCTCATCAAGACTTTGGTTCAGTCCCACCACCGTTACTGTGTCATGTATACGCAAACGAGTATAACCGTGAGAAATGATGGTTTGTCCTCCTCTGATGACAGACAAAATAATAACGTCAGAGGGGAGCCGAAGATCTCTCAAATGGATTCCGTGGAGGTTAGGGTTCAGTATTTCTATGTCTCTTGTATCTTGATTTTGATCCATGCCCAGTAGCAACGAAGTGGCCTGAGGGGATCTCACAAAATGATCAAGTAAGCTCACCATTGCTGTTGATGGGTCAATTACTTTGGCTTCCAGATCCAAGAAATTTTTGGAATTGTAGCGATGATTTAGGCGGACGACTAGCTCTCTGGTACCAAATTCATGGTAGGCATATTCACAAATCAATAAATTAGCATCATCTGAAAGTAAGGTGACGACTATTTCGACATTGCTGAAATCAATTTTAGAGAGGTCATCCTTGTTAAGGGACTTCAAATAGAGAATACTAATATCGGTCGGATCATCAAAAGAATCTTTGTCTTTCAGGGTCACGAGTTGAACCCGATAATTTTTTTTCATGAGTTGTTGAGAAAGTGATACGGATTGGGGCTCAAAGCCAAAGATTAAAACTTCTTTGGTGATTTCATTGTTTTGATGTCCCCTTGTCCGGGCCTCATTGACCTGATAAATGACCCATTTGAAGAGTGGAGGTCCTACAAATTGATTGATCAATATCAATGCGAGAACGGCCGTTGAAAAAATGGCACCCCATTCGGGGAATTGATTGCTGACGACGGTAGCTAACCCTAGGGTAACTCCGGCCTGGGTAATATAAGACATCCATCCAATGCTGATGTGTTTTATGGGGTCTCCAGCGATGAGCCCACCTCCAACAGAACCAAAAATCAATGCAATTAACCTTAAACTAAACAGTAAAAGGGCAACAGAAAGGACTTCTACAAATATAGATATATTTAAAGAAGCACCGGTCAAGGTGAAAAAGGCCACAAATATGTATAACTCTAAACTCCTGATTTGATTGAGAAATTCAGCTCTAAACTTAGAAAAATTTGTGACATAGAAACTTGCCAATATGCATATTAATAGAGGTTCTAAAAACAAGGCATGACCCCATTTTTCAAGGCTAAATAAGGCCAGCCAGTCACTTGTCCAATAAGCACTGTAACCGATTAAAAGAATGAAGAAAGATTTGGTTCCTTTATGAATACCCAGTGAAAGAGCAGTTTTTAAGGCATAGCCAACGACAAAAAATCCCAAAATGAACGAGGTGGCGAACTCCGCCAAAACAACGATTATTTGAACAAAGTCAAAAGTGCTTTCCTTCAAGGCAGATTGGGTAAAAGACAAGCAGATTGAAAAAATGATCACTACCAGAAAATCTTTCACCACGGTAACGCCCATCACCGTTTGGGTAAAAGGTCCCTTAGATCGAAGTTCATTGATAATGGCAATGGCTGAAGCGGGTGAGCTAGCGATGAAAATAGTGGCCATTAATGAAGAGATGGCCAACACAACTTTGGTTTCTTTATTGGCTAAAAAAGGAATATAGTCGGCTGCCAACCAAAGGGTGCCCACACCGAAAAAAAAAGTAATGAACAATTGGCCAAACGAATTCCATTTAATGCTGTTAATTTGTTTTTTAAGTTCTTTAAGATATAATTCTGCTCCTGCTGCAAATGCAATAAAGCTTAAAGAAATATCATTAATGTATTTGAGTTGAAAAGGTGCGGCAATGGGAATTAAGTTAAGTAAATAAGGACCCGTCAAGATACCCACTACAATTAGACCAGTGATTAAAGGTAAATGGATTTGTTGAAATAAGCGTGCAAGTTGATTGGCTGAAATGGCTACGATGACAAATCCAATGGGTAGGGTGAATACTTCCTGATATTTGGTGAATAATTCAAGCATATTTGTACCAAGAAAATTTAAATATAAAACAATGAAATTATTCCACGGCGACTATTGGGTAAGAATTTTCAAATTCTTACTTTTCCTTTTAATATTAGCAAGTTGTGAATCAAAGCGAACGCACCAAGCGGGAACAGAGCCGATAAGTCATAAACTTTGGAATCAGGTGTTGATAAACTATGTCAACGTCACAGGAAGCGTAAATTATCAAGGCCTTAAAGAGAATCCTAAAATTCTCCTAGATTATTTAGAGCTTTTGCGTACCAGTAGACCCAATGACGAGCGTTGGGATGAGAAAGAAAGACTAGCTTATTGGATTAATCTTTACAATGCATTTACCTTAAAACTGATCATTGACCATTACCCATTAAAAAGCATCAAGGATATTGGAAGCACGATTCAAATCCCGTTTATCAATTCACCCTGGGATATTGAGACCATTGATTTTGGGAATGAAAAATTATCTCTTAATTATGTTGAGCATCAAATCCTTAGAAAATCCTTTGAAGAACCTAGGATTCATTTTGCCATCAATTGTGCCTCGGTTTCTTGTCCCAACTTGAGGAATGAAGCATATGTAGCTGCCAAAATTGATGCGCAACTGGCAGACCAAGCCCAAAAATTTTTAAAGGATTCCACTAAAAACATCATTAGTTCTGAGGCTTTGTATTTATCCAGAATTTTTCAATGGTTCTCAGGGGATTTTGAAGTATATCAAACCCTACATGAAAATCTTTCTATTTGGTCAGGAGTCTCCATAAATAATTCAGCGACTACACAATTTATGGATTATGATTGGTCACTTAATGAACAATTTAGACCTTGAAAAAATTTATTTTTCGATGAATTCGCGTCCAATACTGTAGTAGGTAAAACTTAATTTTTTCATTTGATCCAGGCTATACAGATTGCGCCCATCGAAAATAACTTTATTTTTCATTTTTGAGCCAACGATACTGAAATCTGGTGTACGAAAAACAGGCCATTCAGTCATGATCATTAAAGCATCAGCATCATCTAGCGCATCATATTGATCCTCAGCATAATAAATTTGATATCCCATTAACTCTCGGACGTTCTTCATAGCTTCAGGATCATAAACCCTAAGGGTCGCTCCTTTTTCCAATAAGAGGTCAATATTGGCCAAAGCGGGCGCTTCTCTTATGTCATCGGTATAAGGCTTGAAAGCGAGGCCCCAAATCGCAATGGTTTTGCCTTTTAGGGATTCTAAATAGGATTCGATGGGTTCGATCAATTTTATTTTCTGTTGGTCATTGACCTTGATAACGGCTTTGAGCATATCAAACTCATACGCCACCTCTTGGGCTGATTTGGATAAGGCCTTGACATCTTTTGGGAAACAACTTCCACCATATCCTGTACCCGCAAACAGAAACCGCTTTCCAATCCGGGTATCTGTACCAATACCCTGCCGTACCGCATCCACATCTGCCCCTAGGAGTGAACATAGATTGGCAATTTCATTCATGAAAGTAATTTTGGTCGCCAAAAAAGCATTAGCAGCATATTTAGTCAATTCTGCTGATTTTATATCCATAAAGATGATGGGATTACCTTGCCTCACAAAAGGCGCATATAATTGCTGTATCACGACTTCAGCTTGGCTTGAAGCGGAGCCAATCACTACCCGATCCGGCTTCATGAAATCATCAACGGCCATGCCCTCACGTAAAAATTCTGGATTAGATACCACATCAAAAGAGACGTTTGCTTTTTTGGCAATGGCTTGAGTGACTTTAGCTGCGGTTCCAACAGGAACGGTGCTCTTATCTACAACTATGGTGTAATGGTCTAATAACCCACCAAGCTCATCGGCGACTTTTAAAACGTATTGTAAGTCCGCAGACTCATCTTCGCCAGGAGGCGTGGGAAGGGCAAGAAAAATAATTTTTGCTCCCTTGATACCTTCTGCCAAATCAGTAGTAAAAAAAAGGCGTTTTTGATTGAGGTTTCGCTGAAAGAGAGATTCCAAACCGGGTTCATAAATCGTAATAGTACCCGCCTTTAATTTATTAATTTTGTTTGCATCTATATCAATGCAAGTTACATGGTTGCCTGTTTCAGCAAAACAAGTACCTGTCACCAATCCTACGTATCCGGTTCCTATTACAGCTATCTTCATATTTTGAAAGTTTGACTCTGCAAGTTTAACAGAAACAACAGTTTATTAATAATTGCTAGAAGAAATTAATTGTATTACAAAATATGGTTTTGCCACGAGGGCTAAAAAATTGTAAGAGAAAGGCCTTAGGCTAGATTTAGAATTTATAAACTTCATCGTTAATCAATAAAATAGTTGCTGTCTAAACTTCTATTTTTCGTGAGATTCTTTTGTAGGCATATTAATTATTCTATATTTGCGATCCTTTTAGTAATTAGAAAATTATGATTGTTATTAACATTAAAGATAACGAGTCCATCGATCGAGCCCTAAAGAGGTTTAAGAAAAAATTCGAAAAAACAGGTGCTTTGAGAGAGCTACGATCCAGAACTTTTTTCATCAAACCTTCGGTAGTTCGTAGAGAGCAAATTAAAAAAGCAGCGTATATCCAAAATTTACGCGACCTTGAATCAAAATAAGTCAACTTATTTTTAGTTTTTTGGTTTTTTGTCAGTAAATTTAAAGGAGAATATTCGTTTTCTTCTAAGCTTATAGATGGTTGACAAATTTCTGAAATTTATTGTTTACGAAAAAAGGTTCAGCCAACACACAGCACTGGCTTATGAAAAAGATTTAAATCAATTTTTTTCTTTTTTAAAAGTACAATTTCAAATTTACACTGAGCAAGCGATAGCTCATACTCACTTACGAGCCTGGGTTGTTTCGTTGTTAGAGGTACAACTCAACCCCATTTCTGTCAACAGAAAAATTGCCTGTCTCAAATCTTATTTTAAGTTTTTAAATGCGCGGGGCCTGCTTGCAAAAAACCCTGCTTCAAGAATAAGACCCCTTAAGACAGAAAAAAAACTTCCTTCTTTTCTTAGATTAAGCGAAACGACCTCTTTGCTCGATCATATTGAATATGACAATTCTTTTTCCGGAAAGCGAGATCAATTGGTCATTGAACTTTTGTATGCCTCAGGGATCCGACTTTCTGAGTTGATTAATCTCAAGAAAGAGGATGTCAACACCTATGATGGGACTTTGAAGGCATTAGGTAAGAGGAACAAAGAACGATTGGTCCCCATAAATGAGTTTTTGATCAAGATGATTCAGTCTTATCTTAGAGCCTGCAAGGCTACCGGTGAATCAAAAGCTTATTTGTTACTCACCGATAAAAGAAAGCAAATGTATCCCATGTTTGTTTATCGCTTGGTTCAAAAATATTTAGGTCAAATCACAACCTTGAAAAAACGGAGTCCACATGTACTCAGACATACTTTTGCTACGCACATGTTAGATAGAGGAGCTGAATTGAATGCAGTAAAAGAACTTCTGGGGCACTCGAGTTTGGCAGCGACCCAGGTGTATACCCATAATTCTATGGAAAAACTTAAAAAGACCTTTGACCAAGCCCATCCAAAAGCATAATTATTAACTTAAATCTAAACGATATGAAACTTCAAATACATTCTATACGGTTCGATGCAGATGAAAAATTGATTGACCTCATCAAAAAAAAACTTAACAAGCTTGAGACGTTTTATGATCGAATAATAGATGGTGAAGTATTCCTAAAGATTGAAAATGATGAATCTAGAGTCAATAAAATTATTGAGATAAAGTTAAATATTCCTGGAGATCAATTATTCGCGAAAGAGCGGGCACGGTCTTTTGAAATAGGGGCGGATGAGGCTACTCAAGCTCTACGACGACAGATCAAGAAATATAAAGAGAAGCAGATTATTCATTAACGTTGAGAACTCATCGGATCACTCATTGTAGGCCCACCCTACAAAATCTTTCATATCTTTTATGGTGATGCCCTCTTCCTTGAGTCGTTGTCTAAGAACATCTACTTTTTTGTAATCCTTGGTTGCTTTCGCTTCAGCATAATCTTCCAATAAAATATTGAGTAGGTTTTTGCCATTGATGTGCGTCTCGGGTTTTATTCCCAATATGTCTTCCGTAAAGTTTAATAATGTGGTCTTCATACGATCAAACGTCGCTTGATCCATGGCTGTAAAAGCGATTTGTTTTGCGTATAATGAATTCACTTTTTTAAGCAAGTTAAACAAATGACCTATGGTCAGGGCTGTATTAAAATCATCATTCATGGCGTGATGACAATCATCACATATTTTATTAACCTGAGCAACGAGTGCAGTGTCTACATTTAAAGTCTCATTCTCTGGATAAACCATTTCTTTGAGTATTCTTACACCATTGGCTAACTTTGTGTAACCTTTCAAGGATCCATTTAAGGCCTCATTAGAGAAATCTAAGGTACTTGCATAATGAGATTGGAGCATAAAAAACCGGATGGACATGGGAGAGTAGCCGCGATTGAGCATTTTATGATCTCCAGAAATGAGCTGCCAAGGCAAAAATGAATTTCCCAATGATTTAGACATTTTTTGACCATTAACGGTAAGCATATTGGTATGCAACCAATATTTGGCAGGCTCTTCATTAATAGTACCTATACATTGTGCAATTTCACAATCATGATGCGGAAATTTAAGATCCATTCCACCACCATGAATATCAAATTGTGTCCCCAAGTATTTTGTACTCATCACCGAGCATTCGAGATGCCAACCGGGGAATCCATCACTCCACTTTGTTTTCCATCTCATGATATGGTTGGGTGCTGCTTTTTTCCATAAAGCAAAATCGAGTGGATTTTTTTTATCATCCTGACCATCTAAGACCCTACTTTGATTGATCAGATCTTCAATTTTTCTGCCACTTAACTTTCCATATTCATGTGATTCAGTGTATTTGTTGAGGTCGAAATAAACTGATCCATTGGCTTGGTAGGCAAATCCCTTGTCCAAGAGCGTTTCTATCATTTCAATTTGCTCTAGCAAATGGCCGATGGCAGAAGGTTCAATATCTGGAGGTAGCGCATTGAAGGTGTTCATTACCTCATGAAAATCGTTGGTGTATTTTTGTACAATCTCCATGGGTTCGAGCTTATCTAGCCGGGCCTTCTCGGAAATTTTATCTTCACCCGTATCGAGTAAGTGACCGACGTCCGTGATATTTCTTACATATCGCACTTTATAACCTAGAAACTTTAGGTATCTATTGATGATATCAAAGCTAATGAAAGTTCTTACGTTACCCAGGTGAACGTCGCTGTAGACGGTAGGCCCACAGACGTACATCCCTACGTTGGGCGTATTAATGGGTTCAAAAAGCTCCTTCTTTCGAGTCAAAGAGTTGGTTAGTTTAAGTTTTCCGATCATTGCTATTGACAAAATTTCTTATCAGATACAAAAATGCATGATGCTTTTATAACAATCGAATTTGAATTGAGTTTTTTTTGAATTACTTTTGTTGTTGTAAATAGGAAAAAGAAGAGGGGGGACTTGTGTCCCCTCTTTTTATTAAAACTACTGATGATAACACTTGTTCAAAAACTTTCGACTGAACTGGAGCTAATAATGAATGAGTTTCCAGAATTGTTTTTGGTAGATTTAATCGTTACCGGATTTTCAGGAAATCAGCGTGTCTTAGTATTGATTGACGCTGAGGCAGGTCTTCCTATCGAAACGTGTTCATTGATCAGTAGAAAACTTTCAAACAGGATAGAAGAAGAAGACCTCATTGAGGGAGCATATAATCTTGAAGTATCTTCTCCAGGGATCGATAGGCCACTTTCTCTGCCGCGCCAGTATAAGAAGAATATTGGCCGAAAATTGAAAATAGAAACTTTAGAAGGGGAAATATTTGAAGGGAAATTAAAACAAATTGAAGAACAAACCATTGTACTTTCTTTGAAGGAGCAAGATGAAACCATGTTCTTAGATAAAATAAAAAAAGCGAAAGTATTAATATCATTTAATTAGAAAATGGAAGCAGGAATATTAATTGATTCATTTGCCGATTTTGCCAGAAATAAAAATATAGATCGGCCAACCATGATTAGGATCTTAGAAGATGTATTCAGGACGATGATTAGGAAAAAATATAAAGATGATGATAACTTTGATATCATCATCAACACAGACAAAGGAGATCTTGAAATTTGGAGATTTCGAGAAATCGTCGATGATAATTCTGAGGATATATGGGATCATGATAAAATCTGTTTGACGGACGCAAGAAAGATTGAACCAGATTTTGAAATTGGAGAAGAGGTAGCTGAAGAGATCAAGCTCATAGATTTCGGTCGAAGAGCGGTCATGACTGCACGCCAAACATTGATTCAGAAAATTAAAGATTTAGAAAAGGACATACTTTTCCAAAAATACAAAGAATTGGTTGGAGAAATAATTACAGGTGAAGTATACCAGACCATGAGTAGAGAAGTATTGCTTATTGATGGTGAGGGCAATGAACTAAATATACCCAAGTCGGATCAAATCCCTAAAGATCGCTACCGAAAAGGAGACTCAGCCCGTGCCATTGTACATCGTGTTGAAATGCATAATGGAAATCCAAGGATTATCTTATCAAGAACCTCTCCTATGTTTTTGGAAAGATTGTTTGAAAGTGAAGTGCCCGAAGTTTATGATGGGCTGATTACAATTAAAAAAGTGGTCAGAGAGCCAGGCGAAAGAGCCAAGGTATCTGTAGAGTCTTATGATGACCGAATAGATCCAGTAGGGGCTTGTGTTGGGATGAAAGGCTCACGTATCCACTCTATTGTGAGAGAATTACAAAATGAAAATATTGATGTAATTAACTTTACAGACAATCTTGAATTATACATTTCAAGAGCCTTGAGTCCGGCAAAAATTTTGAGTATGAAAATAGATGAGCTTCAAAAGCGAGTTTCTGTTTATCTCAAGCCAGATCAAGTATCTTTGGCCATAGGAAAAGGGGGTCAAAATATTAAATTAGCCAGCCGTTTAGTGGAATATGAAATAGATGTTTTTAGAGAACTTGGCGCTGTAGAGGATGAGGATGTTGATCTGGATGAATTTTCAGATGAGATTGAGAGTTGGGTCATTGATGAGTTGAAAAAAATAGGGTTAGATACTGCTAAAAGTGTTTTAAGGTTGGGTCGTGAAGATATGGTCAGAAGAACCGATCTAGAAGAAGAAACGGTTGATAATGTGTTGAAGGTACTTTCCCAAGAATTTGAATAAAAATTAAGAAGCAGACGATAGATGCATAGACTGAGTCAAGTTGCCAGAAAACTAAACGTAGGGAGTACTACCATACTCGATTTCCTTAAGGTAAAAGGACACGAGTTAGATAGTAGCCCTAATTCTAAAATAACAGATGAACAATTTGAGCTGTTATCTAAGGAATATGCATCTTCGGTAATAGACAAGGAAGAAGCTTCTAGTTTGACCATTGGCGGTAAACATTCAGAAGACCTGGTCATCAAAGAGTCCAGTCCTCCAATGGAAAACCCGGCAAAAGAAGAAGACCATATTTTAATCACAGACAATAAAATAAAAGCGCCTCAGGAAGAAGCTCCTAAAAAGGCAGATGAACTTATCTCGAAACCTAAACTAGAAGGCACCAAAGTAATAGGTAAAATTGACCTTGAGGCGAATAAACGTGGGGCTAAGAAGATTGAAAAAGAAGAGGAAATTAAGGAGACGCCGCCCGTTGAAGAGGCTCAAGAGCCTGAAGAAGTTGTGAAACCAGAGTCCGAAGCCCCTGTGGTTGACTTGCCTATGGAGCCAGTACCAGAAGGAGCTGCTAAGGATCAGGAAGTCGATGAAGTTTTTGATAAGCCTTTGGAGGCACCGGCAGTTACCAAGGATCCAGTGATACCCGCTCAGGAAGTTCAGAAGCTAGTAGACTCATTACCTCCAAAAATTGAAGTTCCTGAAAATGGGGCTTCCCAAAAAGGAGAAACGATAAAGGCTAAAGCAGATTCCTTGAAGGGCCTTAAGGTTTTGGGTAAAATTGAATTACCTGCTGAACAGAAAAAACCTATTGCTTCTTCGGATGAGCATAAGGATCGAAAGAAGAGGCCACGAAAAAGGATTGAGTCAAGTACACCGCCCAGCCAGCGACCTCCCCTAGGACAAAAACTGAGGGGAGCTTTAGATGCCGGTAGAACCAAAGGTAAGGATATTAAAAAGACCGAGGAGCTTACGGATAAGGAAATTCAAGATAAAATTAAAGCAACGCTTGCCAAACTGAGTGGGGGAGGGAACAAAGCGGCAACTGCTAATCGTTCGAAGTACAGAAAAGATAAGCGATCTGCAAAAGCCGAGGCAGTGGAAGAACAGATCATTCAAGAGGCTGAGGATGCCAAAACACTGAAGCTAACTGAGTTTATTTCGGCCAACGATTTGGCATCATTGATGGATGTGTCGGTCAATGACGTGATTTCATCTTGTATGAACTTAGGACTGTTTGTTTCCATCAATCAGCGGTTAGATGCAGAGACCATTACGATCATTGCAGACGAATTTGGATTCGATGTGACCTTTACGACTACAGAAGAGGGGATTGATATTGTTGAAGAGGAAGACATCGCTGAAAATTTGATAGATCGCGCACCCATTGTTACCATCATGGGACATGTCGATCATGGTAAGACTTCTTTGCTAGATTACATTAGAGAATCTAGGGTCACCGAAGGCGAAGCTGGAGGAATCACACAACATATTGGTGCTTACAATGTTATGACCAATCAAGGTAAAAAAATCGCATTTCTAGACACACCGGGTCACGAGGCTTTTACTGCGATGCGTGCTCGAGGAGCAAAAATCACAGATATTGTTATCGTTGTTATTGCAGCTGACGATGCCGTCATGCCTCAAACCAAAGAAGCATTAAACCACGCCCAGGTAGCAGGCGTACCGATAGTCATTGCGATCAATAAGATTGACAGACCCACTGCCAATGTAGACAAGATTAAGGAAGAACTTTCATCCATTAATATTTTGGTGGAAGACTGGGGAGGAAAATATCAATGTCAAGCACTATCCGCAAAAACTGGAGAAGGGATTGATGAATTATTGGAAAAGGTGTTGCTAGAGGCAGAGTTGTTGGAGTTAAAAGCAAATCCAGACAAACCAGCGGTTGGCAGTGTCATTGAGGCAAGTTTGGACAAAGGACGGGGCTATGTGACTACGTTGATGGTTCAGGCCGGTACCTTACGCATCGGAGATGTTATGTTGGCTGGTTCTTATTTTGGAAAGGTGAAAGCCATGTTTGATCACCGAGGAAAGAAATTAAAGGAAGTGGGTCCAGCAACTCCAACGGTTGTGCTTGGACTTGATGGAGCCCCCCAAGCAGGAGATAAGTTCAACGTAATGGAATCGGATCGTGAGGCAAGAGAAATTGCCAATAAGCGAGAAGTCATTCAGCGTGAGCAATCGGTTAGAGCAAAAAAGCACATTACTCTGGATGAAATCGGAAGAAGATTGGCTATAGGCTCATTTAAAGAACTTAATATAATAGTAAAAGGAGATGTGGACGGTTCCATAGAAGCCTTGGCAGATTCGTTATTAAAATTATCTACGGCCGAGGTACAGGTGAACATCATCCATAAAGGGGTGGGTCAAATCTCAGAATCGGATGTGCTTTTGGCCTCTGCCTCTGACGCGGTCATTGTGGGTTTCCAAGTACGTCCATCTAGTTCTGCTAGAAAAATTGCGGAGAATGAAGAAATTGAGATCAGATTATATTCAATTATTTATGATGCCATCAACGACGTTAGAGATGCCATGGAAGGCATGTTGGCACCGACTGTTGAGGAGTTTATAACAGGAAATATTGAGATTCGTGAAGTATTTAAGATTTCTAAAGTGGGAACGGTAGCAGGTTGCTATGTGACAGAGGGGTTTGTGAAGCGGAGCAATCAGGTGAGGTTGATTCGAGAAGGGATAGTTACCTATTCAGGTCATATTAATCAACTGAAACGTTTCAAAGAAGATGTGCAAGAAGTGAAGAAAAATTACGAATGTGGTATCAGTATCAAAAACTTTAATGACATTAAAGTGGGAGATATCATTGAAGGCTTTGAAGAACGCGAAATTAAACGAACGCTTTAATTTAAATGCATAAAAAAAGGCAAGCATTAACTTACCTTTTTTGTCCCTTGTTCATCTTTACTTAAAGACCGAAAGCTGCTTTAATCTTTTCGACGTAGTCTAGCTTTTCCCAGGTAAACGTTTCTACCTCATGCGTAATTTCCTGATTGGCAGATTTGAATGTCAAGGTTTTTATTTCAGATTTTCTACCCATATGGCCGTATGCTGCAGTTTCTGAGTAAATTGGGGTTCTGAGTTTCAATCTTCGCTCAATGGCCATAGGGCGCATGTCGAATAATTTTTCTATCTTGGTGGCAATTTCCCCATCTGTAACATCCACATTGGCAGTTTCATAGGTATTCACGTAAATCCCCATGGGCTCTACTACTCCTATGGCATAAGAAACTTGGACCAATACTTCATCACAAATACCTGCGACAACCAGATTTTTAGCAATGTGTCTGGTAGCATATGCCGCAGATCGGTCTACTTTAGAGGGGTCTTTTCCAGAGAAAGCGCCACCACCATGTGCGCCTTTGCCCCCATAGGTATCTACAATAATTTTTCTTCCGGTCAATCCAGTATCTCCATGAGGCCCCCCAATTACGAACTTACCAGTAGGGTTGATGTGGTAGGCAATGTCATCATTGAATAAACTTTGTAGTTCAGTACTTAGTCCTTTTTTTACTCTTGGGATCAGGAGATCAACAATATCGGTCTTTATTTTAGCCAACATTTTGGTATCATCTACATCAAATTCATCATGCTGAGTAGAAACTACAATGGCAGTTATCTTCTTGGGTTTATTATCATCACCGTACTCAATGGTCACCTGTGATTTGGCATCGGGGCGTAAATATTTTATCTCATTATTTTCCCTTCGTAAAGCTGCAAGCTCTATGAGGATTCTATGAGAAAGTTCTAATGCCAAAGGCATTAAATTCTCTGTTTCTTTGGTTGCATATCCAAACATTATACCCTGATCTCCTGCACCTTGTTCTTCAGGAATGGCGCGATCTATCCCTCTATTAATATCTGCCGATTGCTCATGAATGGCAGAAATAATCGCACAAGACTTGGAGTCAAATTGATATTCACTTTTGGTATATCCGATTTTTTCAATAACGTTTCTGGCGATTTCTTGAACGTCGAGGTAGGCACTAGATTTAACTTCTCCTGCCAACATGACCAAACCTGTCGTGACCAGGGTTTCACAAGCTACTTTGGAATCCTTGTCAAAAGCTAAAAAATGATCAATCAAGGCATCTGATATTTGATCAGCTACTTTATCGGGATGTCCTTCCGAAACAGATTCAGAGGTAAATAAATAACTCATAAAATTTGAAGGTTTAAGTATTTAAAACTATGAACGCAAAATTAGTTTTTTTTATTGGAAATAAGGTAATTTATCAATAGATACCTATTGAGAAAATACAAGAAATTTTATCCAATTTAAAAAAGTTTTTTTTCCAGACACTTACTTTTTTGGAACGTGTATATTGTTTTTGACCGGTCAGGTCTGCTCCGATGGCCAATACAGTATCTGGTTGGAGGATTTTGGTTAGGGCACTCAATAGTTGTTGATTCCGATAAGGGGTTTCCATGAAAACTTGACTGTAGCCACTGCTTAGGGCAGTCTGTTCCATAGCTTTGATTTTTTTTTCGCGAAGTAAGGAATCAATGGGAAGATACCCATGAAACGTGAACTGTTGTCCATTGAGGCCACTGGAGATAAGACCCAAAATAATCGATGAAGCACCTTCCAAGCACACCACTTCAAGGTCTTCCTGATGAGCATATCTTACCGCAAGATTTCCAGGATCAGCAATGGCGGGTAGCCCCGCTTCTGAGAGGATGCCCATATTTACTCCAGCCAATAAGGGCTTAAATAACACAGGGAGTGCCTGTTCATCAAAACGTTTATCCATAGGTTCAAAATGGATTGTTTCTATATCCAGCCCCAATTGAAGTGAAGAGAGATACCTTCGGGCCGTACGGATGTTTTCAACCAAATAGTAAGTAGTTGTTCGAATCACATTTTTGACGGCATTGGTAATGTTGTTTCTATTATTTGTACTTGATAAATAAGTGGGGATTAAATATAATTTACCTTTTTCCATATTTTATAAATTGCTTGATAAGGGCCAAAAGTTGTGCGGGTTGCTCCGCGTGAATCCAATGACCGGCCTTTTGAATGGTCATTAAAACGGCATTTGGGAAATGTTTTGTTAACAAAGATTTATCTTTATTTAATATATAGTCCGACTGAGCCCCTCGAATAAACAACACTTCACCGTAGAAGACAGCATGGGATAAAAGGGGCGATCCAATGGCCTGCATATTATCTTCGATGGCTTTCCAGTTTATTTTCCAGTAAAACAATCCTTCTGGATTTCGACTTAAATTTTTTAAGATAAACTGCCTGATTCCAGAATTATTTATAGTTGTCGAAAGTAAATCATCAGCCTCTTTCCGGTTATTTATCTTATTAATTTTTAAGGAATGAACTCCTTGTAAGATATTTTGATGGTGGGGGGGATACCTTTTAGGCGCAATGTCTACAATGATGAGCTTTATGATTTTCTCAGGGTATTGAACGGCAAAGTTCATAGCGGTTTTGCCACCCATAGAATGGCCCAATAGGTAGCATTTATCTATTTGTGCATCATGTAATAATTCCTCTAGATCATCGGTCATGACTTGGTAATTGAAGTCATCACTGTGCGGAGATAAGCCGTGATTTCTTTGGTCTACTAAATAAATCTCGAATGTACTCATCAAGTGGTTGGCTAAGGTTTTCCAGTTATCCGAAGAGCCAAAGACGCCATGCAAAATAATCAGAGGTGGACCTGATCCAAATTTTTTAAAATGAAGTTTCATTGAAGTTGTCTCTTATACATTTGAATGGTGTTTTGGATGCCATAATACAAGGCGTCGCAAAACAGGGCATGTCCGATGGAAACCTCTGCTAAATGCGGAATACCCTTTTTGAGATATTTTAGGTTTTGTAAATCTAAGTCATGACCGGCGTTGACGCTTAGGCTCATCTTTTTTGCGACATCAGCAGCCTCAACTAATGAACGAAGGGCTTGTACTCGATTTTGAAGAAAATCATTGGCATAGGGCCCTGTATAAAGTTCAATACGATTCGCTTCGATTTTGGCAGCACCCTCCACCATAGAAATTTCAGGGTTACAAAAAATGGAAATGCGTGCACCAGATAAGCGGAGCTCTTGGATGATTTCACTTAGAAAACCTTTATTCTTAACCGTATCCCAACCCGTATTAGAAGTAAGAACCTCTGGAGGATCGGGTACTAGGGTTACCTGATCAGGTTTCAGTTCTGCAATGAGTTTCATAAAGCGGGCATCTGGATACCCCTCAATATTGAATTCAGTGGTTACTATGCGGGACAGTTCATAAGCGTCTTGGGTGGTAATGTGTCTTTCATCAGGCCGAGGATGAATGGTAATACCATCAGCACCAAACCTTTCACAGTCCTGAGCCATTTGGATAACATTTGGGTTGCTAGACCCTCTTGCATTGCGTAATGTTGCAATTTTGTTAATGTTTACACTAAGTTTGGTCATTGAAACATATAATTTATTGAATTACAAAAATAGTTTTTATCGATGAGCTTAAAATTAAAAATAGAGCAGGAAATTAAAATGGCCATGCTCCAAAAAAATAAAGACCGCTTGAGAGCCCTGAGAGCCATAAAGGCCATGATTTTAATTGCAGAAACTGAAAAAGGGGCTGCCACAGCCTTAAGTGAAGAAGCTGAAATCAAGATTTTATCTAGGGCGGCCAAACAAAGAAGGGATTCAATGACGGTTTATAAAGAACAAGGGAGAAAAGATTTAGCAGATATTGAGCGGGATGAGCTTGTGGTTATTGAGGCATTTCTTCCCCAGCAGCTCAACTCAGAAGAACTAGAGACAGCAGTAAGAGAAATTATAAAAAAAACAGGAGCTACTTCGCCCAAAGAAATGGGTAAAGTCATGGGAATAGCCAGTCAAGAGCTTTCGGGAAAAGTAGATGGAAAGGCACTTTCATCCGTGGTCAAGGCTTTTTTGATGGAATGAACTATCTTGATATTTTTTTGATTTTTATATTGACATTTTCAGCCTATAAAGGCTATCAAAAAGGCTTATTGGTTGCTCTTTTTTCTTTACTGGCATTTTTTTTAGGTCTTTTTATGGCGATTAAATTTACGGCACCAATCAGCGTGAAATTTTTTTCGGATAGTGCTTATTTTGAATGGATAGCGATTGCTATTTTTATTGCCATTTTAGCCCTTTTAATTCTGGGGATTCATTTGTTATCAAAAGTGTTGAAAGCAATTTTAGATTTTACGCCATTAGGAATTTTAGATAATATTTTAGGAGCAGCATTAAATATTTTTAAAATTGTATTTGTTTTGAGCATTTTATTTTGGGTTATTGATTCGCTTGGCATTGATTTTTCAAATGATTATGTAGATAATTCAATAATTTTGAGTTATATTATTCCTTTTGCGCCTAAGGGTTTCGAGGCTATCGGATCTTTTATTCCATATTTCAAGGGGATATTCGATGTGTTTGACCTATTCAAGAACAATTAAAAATTATCTAGTCATTACAGAATGATCGATTTATTATGTTAAAAGATCAAAACGGGTTTAAGTTTTTAGATAAAGGGGAAGGAGAGCCACTTATCTTGCTTCATGGACTCATCGGGAAATTGAGTAATTGGGATGCGGTAGTGGAATATTTTTCAAGGCAATATCGGGTGATTATTCCGGCATTGCCTATTTATTCTATTCCCGTTAGAAAATTAGGACTAGAAACGCTTACTGATTTTTTAGAATCCTTTGTTGATTTTTTAGCACTAGATCAGATTAATCTAATGGGGAATTCGCTAGGCGGGCACATTGGGCTCATCTATGCGTTGCGACGCAAAGAAAAAGTAAAACGGTTAATTTTAACGGGTAGTTCCGGCTTGTTTGAAAATTCTATGGGAGGATCCTACCCAAAAAGGGGAAATTATGAATACATAAAGGAACGGACGGAGTATACTTTTTACGATCCTAAAACAGCTACCAAAGTATTAGTAGATCATGTTTTTGATACCATGAAAAGTATCCAGAACTGTTTAAGTATTGTGGCCATAGCAAAATCGGCACAACGGAATAATATGTCTAAAGAACTCCATTCAGTGGCCGCTCCTACCCTACTGGTATGGGGGTTAAACGATACCATTACCCCGCCTTATGTCGCCCATGAGTTTGATAGGCTGATTCCCAATGCTACTTTGCGATTTATTGATGAATGCTGCCATGCCCCCATGATGGAGCAGCCCAAGAAATTTAACCTAATAGTAGAAGCGTTTTTAAAAAAGGCATAAGAGCATGATCGCAAAGGATTTAATTGATTTTGGCATTCCTCTCTTAAAAAGTGAAGACAAGGTCTCAAAGGCTTTGGATTTGATGGAAGAATTTGAATGCGCCCGATTACCTGTGGTGAAGGATGGCTATTATGCTGGCTTTTTAGCTGAGGAAATGATTAAAAATCACAATGGTGAGCAGATCAATAATTTTAGGTTGCCGGGAGAAAATGGGGAAATCGACCAGGGCAGTCATTATTATGATTTGATAAAATGTGCTCTAGAATTTGACCTGCCCTTAATTGCCATAAAAGATCATCAAGGCTTCTATTTGGGAGTGGTACCCACCGCTTCAGCTTTTGAAGTGTATGTCAAGGGGTCAGCTCTGCGGACGCCTGGAGGGATTATCGTTTTAGCCCTCAACTATAGAGATTATTCTCTATCGGAAATCGGTAGAATCATTGAAAATAGCGATGCTAAAATCATCAACAGTCAGCTGTCGATGGACCCAAATGATAACAGTAAAATATGGCTTACCCTTAAGCTTAACAAAGAAGACATTTCACATTTGATTTCAATTTTGGAGTTCAGCGGTTATCAAATTGAGCGACATTTTAGTGCGCGTATGAATAATGAAAATACCCAAGAGCGATACGATAGCCTGATGAACTATTTAAAAATTTGATTTGTGAAAAGTATCGCCATCCATGGTAGAAAAATAAAGGCATCTTCTGTTATCGAAGTCCAGACCTTATTGCGGCAGCTGGTTTCGAGAGGGGTTCAATTATCCGTGTCATCAGATTTTTTGAAGCTTAATGAAGAGATGTTGTCTGAATTTTCACTAGCTGTCTATGGCCTTTATCAAGACAAAAAAAAATTCAAGGCCTTTGTTAGCGTTGGAGGAGATGGTACGTTTTTGGAAACATTGACCCATGTTGGGCCTCTAGAAATACCTATTTTAGGGATCAATACCGGGAGGCTAGGTTTTTTGGCTTCCATTGCAAAAGATCAAATTACAGTGGCCATTGATAAATTATTAACAGGCCATTATGAGATCGAAAAGAGGTCATTGATCTCCCTTAGTAGTAACCAAAAGATATTTAATGGATTTAGTTATGCCTTGAATGAATTTTCTATTTTGAGGAAAGATTCTTCGGCTATGATTGTCATTAAGAGCTATTTAAATGGAGATTTCTTGAATAGCTATTGGGCAGACGGCCTTATGGTTTCGACTCCTACGGGTTCAACGGGTTATTCTTTGAGCTGTGGAGGTCCTATATTGTTGCCGGAGAATGAGAATTTTATCATTACACCGGTGAGTCCACATAATTTAAATATAAGACCCTTAATCGTTCCCGATACCTGTGAGTTTACCTTTGAGGTAGAAAGCAGGACGAATAATTTCTTAATATCACTAGATTCAAGATCACAGACCGTCAATGATTCTAATCAAATGAAAGTTCAAAAAGCTCCTTTTCAAGCGTGTTTAATTAAAGTCGAGGGTGTGAGTTTTGTAGAAACTTTGAGAAACAAATTATCTTGGGGGTTAGATAAACGCAATTAACTTGTGTTTGGCCCGTTTTTATTGATATTAGATTAAAATCATGGGCAATAAAGTAACTAATAAGTTTTGAAAAAAGGGATCATCATTGTTTTTATATTGAATGCAAGTTTGGTGCAAGCCCAGTTTTTGGAATTTGGAACTGGAATGGGGATTTTTAATTACAGCGGTGATATGACCCGGGGATACAACTTTTCTACGATTCAGTTTGGGAGCACTTTTTTTAATAGAATGAATTTTTCGACTCATGTCTCACTCAAAACAGCGCTAGGTTTTGGAGGGCTAAGAGGATCAGATCAAAACCCATTGGATCCCGCTGCAGCCATCAGATCGGCCTCTTTTAATCATAAAATAGCTGATTTTTCCTCTGTACTCGAATATGATTTTTTGAATTACAAGAAAAAATATTCTGCGGTCAGATGGAGTCCCTATGCCTATTTTGGTTTGGGGTTTCTCACCATTTTCTCCTCGTCTACTTCGGCAGAAGATTTAAGTACCACTCAACTAACAATTCCTGTTGGTATTGGATTTAAGCATTTGATAAGAAGGCGTTTTATGGCGGGATTTGAAATGGGAGTTCGAGGGCTCTCTTTTGACGAAATTGATGGGATCTCAAAGGGAGATTTGTCACAAAAGGATTTTCAGTTTGGAAATCCAAATGATATGGATTGGTACAGCTTTGTAGGTATTTCGCTGAGTGTTATCATTTATAAAATACCCTGTCCTTTTCCTTATGATCCCAATGAATGGAGGAAAAATTAATAAAAAAAGTTAAATACTTACGATCCATTATTATGTTCTTGAAAAAAGTGGCATTTTTGTACGCTTTTTAAAAAGGGTTCTTTTAAAATGATTTCGAAACGAGACGGACGTAAAATCCCCAAACATATTGCCGTAATTATGGATGGTAATGGACGTTGGGCCAAAAAACAGGGGGCCAAGCGTATTTTTGGTCATCGGAGCGGGGTCCAGGCAGTTCGTGATATTACCGAGGGTTGCACGGAGTTAGGAGTTGATCATTTGACGCTTTATGCCTTTTCTACAGAAAATTGGTCACGACCTCAAAAGGAAGTTGATGGATTGATGACTTTGTTGGTCAAGACAATTAATGTTGAATTACCTACATTGATGAAAAATAGGGTTCGCTTGACAGCGATAGGGGATTTACAAGGGCTTGCGACTGGTGTGTATAAAAACTTATCTTTAGCGATTGATGAAACGAAATTAAATAAGGGGTTGAATTTGATATTGGCTTTGAATTACAGTGGGAAATGGGATTTAACCCAGGCTTTTAAGGTCATCTGTGGTGAGGTAATTAAAGGGATCATCAAACCCGAAATAATAGATGAGGACTTGGTGTCTGAATACTTGTCAACGAAGAGTATCCCTGATCCTGAATTACTGATTAGAACCAGTGGGGAAATGAGGATTAGTAACTTTTTATTATGGCAATTGGCTTATTCGGAGTTTTTTTTTACCGAGGTACTTTGGCCAGATTTCAGGAAAAAGCATTTAAATCTAGCGATAGATTCTTTTAACGATCGTGAACGCCGATTCGGTCAAACTAGCGAACAATTAGATTTTCAATGAAGTTAATTAAGATTTTTATTCTGTTGTATCTGCTGTCGGTGACGAGCTATGCACAATTAATTTTTGGACAAAATCGCAAAAAAACAAACGAAGCCATTGAGATAAACTATGCGAGTCCTCGTGAACTAGAGATCGCAGACATTGAAATAAGAGGACTTCAGTTTCTTGACAACAATGCACTGACCTCTCTTTCAGGATTAAAAGTGGGAGATAAAATCAAGATTCCTGGAGATGAAATTAGTTTGGCGATAAAGAAACTTTGGAAGCAGGGTATCATTGGCAACATAGCTATTTTTGCATCTAAAATAGAAGGGAATCAAGTATGGTTAGTCATTGAGCTTTCAGAAAGGCCTAGATTGATGAAATATGAGTTTAAGGGGGTAAGTAAGGGTTATCAAACAGAATTAGAGGACGACCTTGAGCTCACTAAGGGCAAAATCATTACTGATGTAGTAATTAAGAACACAGAATTAGCTGTTCGAAAATTTTATGAAGCAAAAGGGTTTTTTAATGCAGGGGTAACCCTCAGCCAAAGGATTGACACTGTAATTAGAAACAGTGCCGTTTTGATGATTAAGGTCGACAAGGGGAGGAAAGTTAAAATTTATGATATCAACTTCCACGGTAACGAGCAATTCAGTGATACTAAGTTGAGGAGTAAGTTTAAGAAGACAGGAGAAACAACGAGGTTTAGCCTTCCTTCTTCACTTTTGGTCAATGTTATCAAACTAGTAAATCCTAAGCATTTGTTTTATTTTATGACACATAAAGATACCGCTACGGCTCAGGAATTTAGAGATCAATTGAGCGATGTCATAAAGTTAAATTTTTTTAAGTCATCAAAATTTGTCAAAGAAGAATTTGTGAATGACAAAATAGCATTGATTAGTTTTCTTAATTCAAAAGGCTATAGAGATGCGGCTATTATGTCGGATACTAGTTATGCGACCAATGAAAAGCATATGAATATCGACATTGACATCTTTGAAGGGCGAAAGTATCATTTCAGGGAGATCAAGTGGGAAGGAAATTTTATTTATGACGATGCTACTTTATCGAAGGTATTGGGCGTACAGAAAGGAGATATTTATGATTTGGAGTTGATTCAGACAAAGTTAAATTATGATCCAACTGGAGTAGATGTTAGCTCTTTGTATATGGATGATGGTTATCTATTTTTTAATATTAATCCTGTTGAGGTGGGCGTTTCGGGGGACTCTATAGACTTAGAAATGCGCGTTTTTGAAGGGGGACAAGCGACCATCGAAAAAGTATTGATAACAGGAAATGAAAAGACCAAAGATTATGTTGTGAGACGAGAATTGCGAACCGTTCCCGGGCAAAAATTTAGTAGAGAATTGTTGATTAGAACTCAGCGAGAATTATCCCAATTGGGTTATTTCGATCCTCAGAAGGTGAATCCGATTCCCATACCCAATATGGTAGATGAGACCGTTGATATTGAATGGGAGCTCGTGGAGCAACCCAGTGATCAAATAGAATTATCAGGGGGTTGGGGAGGTTTTTATGGTTTCGTAGGTACTTTGGGTGTCAGTTTTAATAATTTCTCTATCAGAGAAGCAATAAAGCTCGAAAAGTTTCCTCCTATGGGAGATGGTCAGCGATTGTCGGTGAGAGCCCAAGCCAACGGGAAGCGCTATCAGAGTTATACAGCAAGCTTTCAAGAACCTTGGTTGGGAGGGAAAAAGCCAAATAGTTTTGGAATCAGTTATAATCATTCCGTTCAACGCTATTTAAATTTTCAAGACAATACAACGATTGGTTCATTAAGTGTGAACAGTTTTTCCGTTTCCTTAGGCAGAAGAGTAAATTGGCCTGATGATTTTTTTGTCATCAGCAATGCGGTATCCCTTTCAAAATACTCTTTATATAACTATCAAGGTTTCAGTTTAGGGTTTGCTACGGGAGATGCCAATAGTTTTGTGTTTAATACGACGGTTTCTAGAAGATCATCCGATAATCCCATGTATCCACAACGAGGGTCTGATATTTCATTGAGTTTAAATATGACACCTCCTTATTCGCTATTTAACGATCTCAACTATGAAACAGCGATCCCAGAGGATAAATATAAATGGGTTGAATATCATAAATGGAATTTTGACTTTAGATATTATTTACCTGTGTTGCCTAAGCTTGTCTTGGCGCCAAGAGTTCATTTTGGATTTATTGGATCCTATTCTGATAAAGCATCTGTGGGTCCTTTTGAAAGGTTCGTTTTGGGAGGAGATGGTTTGACGGGGCAAAATTTCATTTTAGGTACGGATGTCATTGGGTTGCGTGGTTATCCTAATCCACAACAAAGTGCACGTCAGGCGACATCATTGACACCTTTCGACAGTGAAACCAATATTTTGGGGGGTATTGCCTTTACAAAATACATTTTGGAATTGAGATATCCAGTCTCTTTGAATCCAACGGCTACCATTTATCTATTGACTTTTGTTGAGGGGGGTAATAATTGGAACAACTCGGAGGCTTACAACCCTTACAAGCTTTACAGATCTGCGGGTATTGGAGCAAGAATTTTTATGCCTGCTTTTGGGCTCTTGGGCATTGATTATGGGTATGGATTTGATGCCATACCTGGAACCAGTGAGCGTTCAGGTGGGCAATTTCACTTTTCAATTGGACAACAAATCAGATAATGTATAGATCCCTTATATTTGCATTATTATTCTTGTCATGTTTGCCCAATCTGAAGGCACAAAAATTTGGCTATATTGATCTGAGTTATATTTTAGGGAAAATGCCAGCTTATGCCGAAGCACAAAATGAAATAAATAATTTAGCTAAAGCTTGGGAGCAAGAAATTAGAGAAATGTACGAGGGCGTACAAAATTTAGAAACGAAATATAAGGCTGAGGAGGTATTACTGACCGTAGGAATGAAAGAAGACCGGACCTACGAAATAGATGTCGAAAAACAAAAATTAAAGGAACGTCAGAAAAAAATTTTTGGATCTGAAGGTTTATATTTTTTAAAGAAAAAGGAGCTCATAAAACCTGTACAAGATCTTGTTTTTGAGGCCTCGGAGCGCGTTGCAAAGAGCAATAGATTAGCTATTGTTTTTGATAAATCAGGTGAGATGGTGATGATTTATACAGATCCTATTCACGATTATACTGATTTTGTTTTAGAAGAGTTAGGTTTGCTGAGCAATGAAGCAACCTCTAATTAAAATTTATTTAATTTATATATTATGAAAATCAAGTTATTAATATGTGCGCTAGCCATGTTTACAATGAGTGTAACAAACGCACAAGAATTGAAGATTGGCTATACAAATGCAGAATATTTGTTAGGATTATTACCAGAGGCAAAACAGATTGAGGCTGATTTGAGGGCGTATGAAACACAGCTGCAAAATCAGTTGAAAGCAAAGTATCAAGATTTACAAACCAAAATAGGAGATTATCAGGCCAATGAGGCGAGTTATAATGAGTTGATCAAGGCAGATAAGCAACGTGAGCTTACCAGCTTGCAGGAGTCTCTGCAACAATTCCAAACAGATGCTGAGCAATCATTGGTGTCCAAGCGGAATCAATTATTACAGCCTGCGGTTGAAAAAATAGGAACAGCCATACAGGCTGTTGCCGAAGAAAATGGATTTTCAATGGTATTGAGTGCGGGAAGCCCAGGCTTTGATGTATTACTTTATGCAAGTGAACAACATGATATCTCTGAATTGGTTCTCAAAAAGTTAGGAATCGATCCGCCATCTGGAAATTAAGCTTTTTACTAAAACTTGGTCAGCTAGATTTTTTATGACTTTTTGCTGTTGGAGATAAATATACCGAGCATAATCGTCAGCATACTTGCCAGTTGTAAAAGGCTCAATTTCTCATTATCTAGGAAACCCCAAAAAACGGAAATTATTGGAATCAGATAAGTGACGGAGGTAGAGAAGACGGCACTAGTAAGTTGGACCATTTTATTAAATAAAATAAGGGCGAGGGCCGTACCAAGAACACCTAAAATTACGATATAACCTGAGGCCACATATACTTTTGGTTCATGGATGTGATCTAAAAATGGGGTAAGTAGTAAGAGATAAATAACGGCTAATGGCCCCACCATGATTAAAGAGAGACTGGTAATACTGAGAGATTTTAAGCCGCTCAAATAATGTTTAATGAGGTTGGCATTGATTCCATAAAGTACCGTGGCGACCACTACGAAAAAGGCGTAATAATTGAATGAAAGTTGGCCATTTTCTCTTGTGGAAATAAGGAAAAAGGTACCTAAAAATCCTAACATGACACCGAAATAAACTCTTTTATCAGGCTTTTCATTAAAGAATAAAACCGAAATAATGATTGTGAAAAAGGGTGTGAGTGCATTCATGATCCCTGTCAAAGCACTCGGTAATTTAGTTTGAGCCAGTGCAAAAAATAATGCAGGCAGTAAACTGCCCATAAAGCCTACCAATATTAGAGAGGTAATATTTTTTTTATTTATCTGCTTGATTCGATTTATCGCAAAGGGCAGAAGCACCAATGAGGCCGATGCGATTCTCAATGTCGCAACTTCTTCAGGGCCTAGAGCCGTCAGTCCCTTTTTTATGAGGATAAACGAACTTCCCCAAATTATAGATAAAATTACGAAAAGAGCCCAAGCCAGGGGGGGATGTTTTGTAGTCATGGGCTACACTAGGGCGATTTCAGAAAATTGAGACTTAATTTCGTCTAAAATAGACAAAATAAGTGCAGGTTCTTCCATTTCTACCAATCGTGTTCGATAGGATTTAAAATCCGGAATTCTCTTGAAGTAGTTCGTATAATGGCGTCTCATCTCAAAAATGCCTAATCTTTCCCCTTTCCATTCTAGAGAAAAATTCAGATGTCTCTTGGCAACGTCAACTCGCTCAGAAATAGATGGGGGCCTAAGTTCATTTCCCGTTGCCATAAAATGCTTAATTTCGTTAAATATCCATGGATACCCAATGGCTGCTCTTCCTATCATGATGCCATCGATGCCATATCTATTTTTATAGGCGAGCGCCTTCTGAGGAGAATCAATATCTCCATTACCAAATATGGGAATATGAATGTTGGTATTTTCTTTAACTTTTGCAATGAGCGACCAATTGGCCTCACCTTTATACATCTGTTTTCGTGTACGACCATGTATTGTTAGGGCCTGGACTCCCACATCTTGAAGACGCATAGCAACTTCTTCTATTTTAATGCTGTTCTCATCCCATCCAAGTCTTGTCTTGACAGTAACGGGCTTATTTACCCTTTTAACAATTTCTGAGGTCATAGCCTGCATCTTGGGCAAGTCTAGTAATATCCCTGCGCCTGCACCTTTGCAAGCTACTTTTTTAACAGGACACCCATAGTTAATGTCAATAATTTCGGGATTAGCATTTTCAGCAATGGCAGCTGCCTCCCGCATTGATTCAATTTTTTCGCCAAAAATCTGAATACCAATGGGGCGTTCGTAATCGTAAATATCTAGTTTTTGAACACTTTTGTCCGCGTCTCTAATTAAACCCTCCGCTGAAATAAATTCAGTGTACATCAGGTCCGCCCCATTTTCTTTGCAGACTGCCCTAAAAGGGGGATCGCTGACGTCTTCCATAGGGGCTAGCAGCAAGGGAAAGTTTCCCAATTCTATATTTCCAATTTTCACCAAAACACGATCAATTATTTTGTAAATTTAGACCAATTATGGAGAATATGTTTTCACAAACGAATCAAAATCAAAAATCTATAGGTTGGCTCCTACTTATTTTGGTAGGATATGAGTTGGCAGCGGTCTTTGCTTTCAATTTTTTGGGAATGATAATGCTACTTCCTTTTTATGACTTTGATCTTCAAATTGTAACAGCTATGCTTGGGAAACCCACGGCTTATCCTAAGGCTAAAATACCAATGTTAGTACTTTTAGGGGTTTCAGCCATAGGGACCTTTATTATTACTCCGGCATGGGTTGTGCATAAATATGCAAAGATTGAGCTGAAAAAATTCCTTATAATCCCTAAATTTTATTTTAAGGCGGCTTTAACAACGATTGTTATGGTTATTTCATTTGCGGGAGTCAATACTGTGATTATTGAGTGGAACAAGGCCCTTCAATTACCCAATTTCTTGAGTGAATTTGAACATTATGCACAAGTTCAGGAGTTGAAATTAGCAGAGTTAACTGAATTTCTCACAGATTTTGAGAGTACGGGTCATTTTCTGTTGTGTATGTTGGTGGTTGCTATTATTCCTGCACTGGGGGAAGAATTTTTATTTAGGGGGATATTACAAAATATATTGAGAAGTGCTGTGAAAAATCCACATATTGCTATTTGGGCTTCTGCTTTGATATTTTCCCTATTTCACAATCAATTTTATGGATTAGTACCTCGAATGTTGTTGGGAGCTATTTTTGGCTATTTATATTATTGGTCAGGAAGCTTGTTTTTGTCTGTACTAGGCCATTTTATCAATAACGGTCTTACTCTTATTTTTATTTTTTTATTTCAAAAAGGGCTGATTTCATTTGATTTATTGGGGCACGAAATCAACTTTGATACCTACATTCTTTTAATTTTCTTTATTTTCACGATCTTTTTACTTTTTATGCTTCGAAAAATTTATTTCATGAATGAGTAAGGTCTGGCAAAAAGTTTTTGAGGACACTTCTGCCCACCGGGCAGAAATTGTAAAGGCCATTCTTGACAGCGAGGGCCTTAATCCGGTGATCGTTGATTTAAAAGACAGCTCCTATCATTTTGGGAAATTTGAAGTTAGGGTAGATCCCATGCATGTGTTGGAAGCCCTAAGGGTCATTAAAAAAGATATAAATTTTGAATAAATTTTTTGAATTAAAAAGAAGACTTCTCTCCGCTTTTATTGGCGCATCCGTCATCATATCCTCTATTATTTGGAGCGAATGGAGTTATTTTTTGATTTTCTTTGCGATCTGCATTTCAGCACAATGGGAATTTTACCGATTGGTGAGAATGCAAGATTATCTGCCTCTTCGCTTTTTTGGAGTGTTTATCGGCGGGTTATTGTTTATCCTGACTTTTTTTATTGAAAGAGGAGATCTCGATGGAAAGTATTTGTTTCTCATTTTCCCCTTGGCCTCAATTATATTTATTTTTAAATTATATAAGAAAAAAGATCAGAATCCTTTTGTAAACATTGCTTTGTATTATTTAGGAATTACTTATGTGGCCTTGCCTTTTTCGCTCATAAATGTAATTGTTTTTGATGGTGGAGACTATGCCTATGAAATACTATTAGGCCTGATGCTGATCATATGGTCAAGTGATACGGGGGCTTATTTTGCAGGTACCGCGTTTGGAAAAACTAAATTATTTGAAAGAATCTCGCCTAAAAAATCTTGGGAAGGTAGCATTGGAGGCACCTTATTTGCTGTTGGATTTGCTTATTTGGCGATGATTCATTTTGGACAGTTATCTTTATTTGAATGGTTAACGGTGGCGGTCATAGTAGTTGTAGCGGGGACTTACGGAGATTTGGTGGAGTCTCATTTTAAGCGGACCATGTCGATCAAGGATTCAGGGAATATCATTCCGGGGCATGGGGGATTCTTAGATCGTTTTGATAGCCTCATCTTAACGGTTCCCTTCATCGTTATTTTTTTAAAGCTACTGTGAAGTAAATCATTAATAATGCTAGCTTTGCCGTAAAATAAGATTCGTTTGCACCCCAACGCTTAATATAATGAGTTACATAGAACCAGCACCGATAAAGGATAAAGAAAATCCTTTTGAGTCTATGATGTCTAGATTCCAGATTGCCGCAGAGCATTTGGGTCTTAATCAGCAAATTTATAACGTCTTAAAATCACCTGTTAAGCAAGTCATTGTGACTTTACCTATTACCATGGACAATGGACAGATAGAGGTTTTTGAAGGATATCGAGTGATTCATTCCAATATATTGGGTCCTTCGAAAGGAGGGATCCGAATGGACATGGATGTCAACTTAGATGAGGTAAAAGCATTGGCTGCTTGGATGACGTGGAAATGTGCGGTCGTCGATATTCCTTTTGGCGGTGCTAAAGGCGGGATTAAATGCGATCCAGGATCTATGTCTGCTGGAGAAATGGAACGTTTGACACGGTCTTATACCATGGCTTTGCAAGAAATATTTGGTCCGGATAGGGACATCCCTGCACCAGATATGGGCACAGGCCCACGAGAAATGGCCTGGTTGATGGATCAATATTCTAGATCTTATGGAATGACCATCAATGCAGTAGTTACGGGTAAGCCAGTTGTTTTAGGAGGGTCGCTGGGACGTGCCGAGGCGACAGGTCGTGGTGTGATGGTGACTGCGCTGGCTGCTATGGAGAAACTAAAATTAAATCCTTTTAAAGCGACGTGTGCCGTTCAAGGGTTTGGCAATGTGGGTTCATGGGCGGCGCGTTTGTTAGATGAGCGCGGAGTGAAAATTGTGGCATTGAGTGATATCTCTCAGGCTTATTATAATGAAAAAGGGATTAATATTTCAGATGCAGTGGCCTATCAACAAGCGCATAAGGGCTCGTTGATAGGATTTTCTGGGGCAGAATTGATGCCAGCTGATGAATTATTGTTATTGGATGTGGACGTACTGGTCCCGGCGGCAGTGGAAGATGTCATTACGATACATAACGCCAAGGATATTAAGGCAAGATTGATTGTCGAAGGATCTAATGGACCTACGTCGGCAAAGGCAGATAAAATATTAAATGATTTGGGAATATTGTCGGTTCCTGATATTTTAGCTAACGCTGGGGGTGTTACGGTTTCATATTTTGAGTGGGTTCAAAATAGATTGGGTTATAAATGGACGGGCGAACGTGTCAATAGACGCTCGGATCGGATCATGAAGGATGCATTTAATAACGTCTATGAAACGGCATTGCAATATGATGTTTCACTACGTATTGCAGCCTATATAGTAGCCATTGATAAGGTGGCCAAGACATACACATTTAGAGGAGGGTTTTAAATGAAATTACATAAGGAAGGGTATATGATTATACCCTGGTTCGTTATAGGGATTGTTACATTGTATTTATTGCTCACATGGTTAATCCCACTGGAGCTATTCAGATTGGTTTTAGGTAGCTTATCGGCGATTTTTTTAGTTTTGGTGGTTGCTTTTTTTCGTGTGCCTAAGATTCAAGCCCCTGTGGGGGATAATTTGGTCATTGCCCCAGCTGAGGGGAAAGTAGTCGTTTTAGAAAAAGTGATGGTTGATGAGTTTCTCAAAGAGGAGCGGATACAAGTGTCCATTTTTATGTCTCCATTAAATGTACACATCAATCGAGCACCTGTCTCAGGAAAGATAAACTATTATCAATATCACCCTGGTAAATATTTGGTAGCCTGGCACCCCAAATCGAGTACAGAAAATGAAAGGACTTCCATTGGTTTTGAAATGTCAAATGGGGTACGCATTTTTATGAGGCAAATAGCTGGAGCTGTAGCGAGAAGAATAGCATTTTATAAAGAACTGGAGGATAGGGTAGATGCAGCAGATGAGGTGGGTTTTATAAGATTTGGAAGTCGAGTAGATCTTTTTCTCCCTTTGAAGGCAGACTTAAAGGTGAAAATAGGGGATAAGACCAGAGGAGGAGAAACTATCATCGCTCATCTAAAGTAATGATGGCCGAGGTGGATAAAAAAAATTATGCAAGTTTTGGATTGCGCCTTTTAGCTTACGTACTTGACGCCTTTGTTTTGCAACTTTTACAAATCATCGTCATCGTACCCTTTTTGCTGAGCTTGGGTTTCGCTTTTGTGGATGTACCTTTTGACTGGGAGGCTTATGAATATTATGATGAGGCATTCTTCACAGATTTAGGCCTATGGATAGACCAAGCGCGTCCACTAATTTTTTCGGGATTTATTGCTCAAACACTCTACTTTTCCCTTTTAGAATCAAGCCACCTACAAGCTTCTTTAGGTAAGCTTGCATTGGGAATTAAAGTGGTAGATCAGCAGGGTGCGCGGCTTGATTTTCTTTATTGTTTGGTTAGAAACATGAGTAAATTCTTATCTAGCTTAATTTTTATGTTGGGTTATCTGATGGCTGCAGTAACTAAAAATAAACAAGCGATGCATGACTTGATCGCAGGATCTTATGTTATTCGCCCTGTGCCAGAGTCCTAGACTCAATTTTCTAGATCAGCGCGATGAACTTGGTTAAATAATGTGCATCTATTTCATCGAAAGAATTTAAGACATCACTGTCTACATCGAGTATGAAAAGCACGTTATCCTCTTTTATTTTTGGGATCACAATTTCTGATTTTGAATCACTACTGCAAGCAATATGACCTGGAAATAACCCCACATCTGGAACAATGATGGGCATTTTTTGCTCCCAGCTTTTCCCGCAGACACCTTTGCCCAGTGGGATTCGGGTACAGGCTATGGGACCTTGAAAAGGACCGATAACTAGGGCGTTATTTTTGACAAGGTAAAAGCCTACCCAAAAGAAATCAAAAGACATTTTTAAAACGGCGGCTATATTCGCCAAGTTGGCTATGAGGTCGGGTTCATTTTTTATCAAGGCTTCCAACTGAGGAAATATGGTTTGATATATTTCTTCCTTTGATCTGGATTTATCAATGATGATTTCTTCCCCCATAGTTATATTACTTGAGGATTTTTTACGGTCAATGGACTTTGTTCATCTCCTGTGTTGATCGTCTCTTTGGGTTCAAACATCAATATGTGAGTTTCATCTTTTGCTGAGGGTTTGTGTTCAACGCCTTTAGGTATAACAGTGAAATCTCCTTCATTTAAAGTCAGGGTTTGATCACGAAGTTCCATTTTCATAGATCCTTTGATTACCCAAAACATCTCATCTTCATCGTCATGTTGATGCCAAATAAAATCACCCTTGATTTTAGCGATTTTAACGGCCTGACCATTAAGTTCTGCGACTACGTGTGGGGTCCAATGTGAAGTGAACCGATCAAATTTTTCTTGAATGTTACTTTTAGTTATGCTCATTGTAGTAGGTAGTTAACGTGTCATTTGAAATCTGGGTGCTTTGGTGAGGTAGACCCACCATCTTGGGTGCTTGAATACCTCTAGAAAATTTTTGGGGACTGGTAAAAATACGGGCTTCATCCCAAAGGTTTAAACTAAGGAATTTCTCGATGGTATGAGTGCCTCCTTCCACGAGAATGGACTGAATATTCAATTGATGAAGTTGATCTAAAATGGCTGTGATGGGATCCGCTGAATCCAAAGTGTGATAGGTGATGTTTTTCCTACTCTTTTTTGGAAATTGGGTAAATACTAAAGTTTTTTGAGTTCCATCGAAAAGATGAAGGGCTTCATTCAATTCATTTCTTGGATCTATTACGATTCTGGTGGGATTTGATCCTTGCCAATCTCGAGTAGTTAATCTGGGGTTATCATGTTTGGCCGTATTGTAGCCTACAAGAATACCCATCTCCTCACTGCGCCATTTATGTACAAGTTGTCTTGATAGGGGATTACTGATCCATTTAGAATTAAAATCAGTTCTGGCGACAAAATGATCTTGTGTTTGTGCCCATTTTAAAATAATGTAAGGTCTGTTTTTTGATGTAGAGGTAAAAAAACGGCGATTTACGTGATGCCCTTCTTCTTGCATGCATCCTATTTCGACTTGAATTCCGGCAGCCTTGAGTCGTTTGATGCCCGTACCATTGACCGCTTCAAATGGATCTTGAGAGGCCATGACAACTCTGGCTACCTTTTTAGCAATGAGCAAATCTGCGCAAGGCGGTGTTTTACCATAATGGGCGCAAGGTTCCAGCGTGACATATACGGTGGCCCCTGCAATCGCAGTAGTCGCATTTTTAATGGCATTGACCTCTGCATGTGCTGCACCGTAGGCTTGATGAAATCCTTCTCCGATGATTTTTTCATTTTTCACAATAACACAACCTACCAATGGGTTAGGGGCCACTTTACCCATACCTAAAAGAGCAAGCGCAAAGGCCCTCTTCATAAAAAGCATATCTTTATCAGACATACTGCAAAGTAACAAACAATATTGAGCAGTAGAAAGCCATCTTCTCTGCTAAATGTTATTTAATTCTGATGGGCTGATTTAGTTTTACTTCTTATGAGTCTTTCGATTAAGGTATTATATGACCATTTTGTCCACGAGTTAGAAACTAAATGGGAGCTAGACGAATCCAAAAAGATAGCGGAAATCGTCTTCAGCCATCTTTTTGGGTTTTCCAGGATAGATATTTTTTTAAATAAATCGATTTCTGAACCAGAAGAGCAGTTGGCTCCCGTATTATACCGCTTATTGAGAGGGGAACCGGTACAATACGTATTGAATCATGCCGCCTTTTTTGGACTATCATTTTTTGTCAATCCCGATGTACTTATTCCAAGGCAAGAAACCGAAGAGTTGGTCGCATTGATCTTAAAGGAGAATGACCATACATCAAAAAATATTTTGGATATTGGTACGGGCTCAGGGATCATAGCGCTTGCGCTGCATACACATAGACCCAAATGGAAGGTATCAGCTTGGGACCTTTCTCCAGAGGCTCTGGAAATAGCCGAGCGCAATGCGCATCAACTTAAGCTAACCGTTGATTTTGCCTGTTTAGATATTTTGAACAAGGATCCAGATGCTGATCAATATCATCTAATCATCAGTAATCCGCCTTACATACCAAGCGCTGAAAAGTCATTGATGGCAGGACATGTAGTGGAATATGAACCTGAATTGGCTCTTTTTGTTGCCGATGATCATCCTTTAATTTTTTATGATGCGATTGCTAAATATGCCCTGAAATCATTGAAAAAGAAGGGAAAACTCTATTTTGAGATTCACGAAGATTTTGCCCATCAAATCCAGGCCTTATTGAATCATCTTGGATTTGAAGAGATAGTCATACACCATGACCTTAATAAAAAAGCGCGCATGGCTTCTGCAATACGTAGCTAACAGATTAGTTAAGGAGATAAAAGGATTCAATTTAAATGGATGATTCCCTTCCCACTTATTTTTCGACTCATCATTTCCTCTAAGGCTTTGGGAGCATTGATGTTAATTTTTATTTTGAAAAGCTTTGCTGACCCAATATCCCTGATTTAAATCGACGATTTTTGTGTAGATTTTATTTAGAGGATAAGTCGTAAACTAGATACCTATTTCTTTACGAATCCGTTCAAGATGGGTAACTATTTAGACAACCTGATTTAATTAAATCAAGTTGTCAATTTTATTTTTTTTAATGGCCTGCTCAGCGATAAGGCTGATATGTTTCATGGCGGTCGGCAAAGAGGCGAATCGAGGGTCTTGGGTAAGCCCTTGCTGGTATCTATAATATATTTGCTGGATGATCACGGCAATCTTTAATAAGCCATAGACATAATAAAAAACTGGATTTTCCATGATTCTACCTGTTTTTAACTCGTATTGATGGATGATTTCTTCTCTGGTGAGATTACCAGCAAGGTGAGTGGGGCTGAATTGAAGGTCTTTCATTTCATCTGGATCACTTGGATTCACCCAATAGCCTAAACTTGTACCTAAATCCATTAGAGGATCCCCAAGAGTAGCCATTTCCCAATCAAGAACAGCGGAGACCTTGGTCCAGTCATCAGGATTAAGTATCAAATTATCATATTTGAAATCATTATGAATGAGACTTATGTGACGGGAGGTCATTTGGTGTTCATTCAACCATTTGATGATGAAATCTATTTTTAAGAAATCATCTGTTTTGGCTTGGTAATACCTCTTACCCCAACCCGATATTTGTCTGTCAACATATCCTTGGGGTCTACCTAAGTCACCGAGTCCTGCCTGTTGGGGATCTACTTGATGTAGTCTTATCAGCGTATCTAACCAAGCGGTAGATATTTTTTTCATTTTATCAGCTTTAGGATGCATATCTTGAGGCATACCATGCCTTAATATGACGCCTCTTACTCTTTCCATCACATAAAAAGGAGATCCAATAATAGTGAGATCTTCGGTATAATAAAATGGGGTGGGTACTTTGTGATCTACAGATTTCAGTCCAGATAGAATACGATATTCACGACCCATGTCATGACCTGATTTGACTTTTGCTCCGACTGGGGGTCGTCTAAGCACATATTCAGTATCACCCATTGAGATCAAATACGTCAGATTGGAATATCCTCCAGGGAATTGTTTGATCGTCAAAGGCCCAGAGGTATTGGGTAGATGGTCCAAAAGGCATGCCTCTAGCCCTGAGATAGGAAGTTCCTCTCCTGGACGCGTAGCGATCGCCTTATCGTTCCAATCCATATTCATTTATCTTTTAATTCTATTGAATGGATTCATCGGGTTAACGGTAATTTTTTAAAATCTGTTTAGCTGTACTGCTTTTGTGTACTTCATCTGCACCATCGTAGATACGCGCACTTCGTTCCAGTCTAAACCAAGTTGCCAATATCGTATCATCGGAGATACCCAAAGCACCATGCACTTGAATGGCTCGATCCAAAACGCTTTGCATTACATTGGCACAATAAAATTTTATCATTGAAATTTCAATTCTTGCCTTTGAAGCACCGATTGTATCAATTTTATGTGCAGCGTCTCTTACCATTAATCTGGCCGCATGGATCTCGGCCCTACTTTCGGCAATCCAATGTTGAATCGTTTGTTTGTCCGCTAATGTTTTTCCAGGGGAAATTTCTCTAGAAACGGCGCGCTTACACATCATATCAAATGCTCTTTCACAGATACCGATCCATCGCATGCAGTGGTGAATTCTTCCAGGGCCCAATCTTTTTTGTGCAATAGCAAAACCATCGCCTTCGCTTCCCAGTATACTCGCGGTGGGCACTCGACAGTTTTCATATTTTATTTCTGCATGACTGTGCCATCCAGAGCCTTTTTCTCCCATGACGGAAATATTACGAATGAGATTAAAACCAGGGTTATCGGTGGAAACAATTATCTGACTGGCCATTTTATGAGGATCGGTCCCATGGGGATCACTGACGACCATGACAATGGCAAAAGTAGCACCATCAGCGGCAGAAGTGAACCATTTATGTCCATTGATCACATATTCTTCACCGTCCTTGATGGCAATGGTCCCCATGATGGTTGGGTTAGATCCTGGATGATCAGGTTCCGTCATAGAAAAACAGCTCCTGATATCACCTGCCAATAGCGGCATGAGGTACTGTGCTTTTTGATTTTCAGTACCAAATTCGATTAAGATTTCCATATTACCCGCATCTGGAGCTTGACAGTTGAAGCAATAATGCCCGTAAGGACTGCTTCCCAATAATGCACTGACTTCACCAAATGCGGCGACAGATAAACCTAGGCCTCCATATTTAGTAGGAATTTGAGGAATCCATAAACCTGCAGCTTTGACCTTTTCTCTGACTTTGTCTAGATGAGGAACCACCATATCCCACGTTTTACTATGGTATTTGGTCTCTAGAGGAAATATATGCTCATCCAGTGTGTCCTGAACTTTGGCCAAGATTTCTTTTAATTGATCATTCATCTTTTTTAGTATAAGCTTGACCTATGAATTCAGCCACACAAACGGGTTTTTCAGTACCCTGACATTCGAAGACCACTTTAAACTTGTAGCGACCCCCTCCGTCAAATTCGTTGAATTCCATCAAGGACAACCGGCCCCGCACCTTGCTACCAGAAAGTGTTGGATGAGGGAATCTCACTTTATCTAAGCCATAGTTTACGCCCATGGTGACGTCATTTATTTGGTAAGTCTCGTTAGCGAATTTAGCAGCAAAAGAGAGTACTAAGAAACCATGTGCTACCGTTTGACCGTAAGGCGAATATTTTTTAGACTTTTCTTCATCAATATGAATCCATTGGGTATCCCCAGTGAGTTCAGCGAAAGTGTTGATCTTCTCTTGGGTGATTACATTCCATTCGGTAAGTCCCAATTCTTTTCCGATCGCATCTTTGAGATCCGTCAAATGATTAAATGAGGTTGTGTAGGGTTTATCTGTCATCATTTTATATTTATCCTGCAATTAAAAACCCACCGTCTGCAGTAAAGGTTGAGCCCGTACAATAGCTAGATGCATCAGAAGCAAGAAAGAGGGTAAGTCCTGCAATTTCATCAGGTTCGGCCATGCGATTCAAAGCCAAATGCTTGGTAAACCGAACCAAGTTTTTTTCATCTGACCACAAGGCTTTACTGAATTTTGTTTTAATCAAGCCAGGACAAATGACATTGCTTCGAATCCCTTGCCGGCCCCATTCCTTGGCTTGCGTTTTGGTAAGCATAATCAATCCTGCTTTGCTTATACTGTAAAGACCTAGGCCTGCACTGGGTTTAATTCCTTCTACGGATGAGATATTAATAATAGATCCCCCCCCTCTTTCAACCATGGAGGGGCGGCACAGATTACTCAGTAAAAAGCAGGCACGCAAGTTGATGTTCATTATTTTGTCAAAGATCCCACCATCTGCTTGATCGATAGGTCCATAGACTGGATTGGTAGCCGCATTGTTAACCAAAATATCTATGCCACCGAAGTGGGTAATAGTTTTCTCAACCAGCATTTTGATTTGCGCTTCATCTCCTACATTACATACGATGCCATGGGCACTTAAACCTGCTGCGGTTAGGCTATTTACGGTCTTGTCAATGCCTTCTTTTTTTCGACTGCTGATCACGACTTTGGCACCTTGCTCGGCCAATGCCAAAGCAATAGCTGCACCAATTCCTTTACTTGCACCAGTAATGAGTGCAACTTTTCCCTTTATTTCAAATTTTTCTTTTATGCTCATAATTTTTTTTAGATAGCGAGAGCACCTCCGTTGACATGTAGGGTAAATGCGGTTACGAATCCTGCTTCTTTCGAGGCTAAGAACAGATAAGCATGCCCAATATCATAGGCAGTACCGATTCTCCCAACAGGAATCATGGCAATACCGGCATCGATCACCTCCTTTGGCATGCTGTCTGACATTTCAGACTTAATAAATCCTGGGGCGACGGCATTTACGGTAATCCCATATTTTCCCGTTTCCCTTGCCAAAGATTTGGTAAAGCCAACAATACCCGCTTTGGTTGCTGCGTAATTGGTTTGTCCAAAAGCACCCATCGTACCATTGATGGAGGAAGTATTGATGATTCTACCATATTTTGCTTCTCGCATGATAGGAACTACTACTTTGCAAGTATTGAATGCACCGGTGAGGTTGACATTTAATACAGAATGCCATTCTTCATCAGTCATTTTTAGGAACGACTTGTCTCGGATGATACCGGCATTATTGATCAGAATATCAATACGACCGTATCGAGTCATGATCTCAGCTACTGCCGTTTCGACTTGACTTCGCTGGGTAATGTCGACATTTTGAAAGAAGATCTCTCCGCCTTGTTCGTTAATTCGAGCTGCGGTAGGCTGACCATCGAGGACATCCCAAATGACCACTTTGGCGCCTGCTTGGCAAAAAACCTCAGAGGCACCTTCACCAATTCCTTGTGCACCTCCTGTGATGATGGCGACTTGTCCGTCTAGTTTGGTCATATTTATTTTTTTAATTTTAATATTTCAAATAATTATTATACTTTCAACTTGATATTATTTCATGCTTTATCACTAGTGTAAAATTCTATTGGTCGCTATTCTTTTCAGTAGTTAATGTTATCCTATCTTCTGTTAAGAGACAGCCTATGTCCCTAGTGTCATCAAATCCCAATATCCTCATATATTTGGAGATTTACTTTCTGACAATCAAATTAAATGATAATTCCGTCAATATGCTCTAGGAAAGTGCCTAATAAATAAATTATCTAACGCTTTAATGGCTCTCGAATTAGTAATACCCAAAAGGCAGAGCTAAATTAAAGATAATATGATCTGTCTTATCTTACAATGAGTACTGAAAGACTTTGTCTCTATTTAAACGCTTGACTTACCTTGAATTAAAATTTGAGTAAGGCCTATATATCAGTTGATTAAAACTGTGAGATAGGCATTTTTGACGTTTTCCAATGGGCTTTAATGGCTTTTCTTTTTCAATAAAACGCAAAAAAATTTGAGGCGTCAGACATCAATTATATCGGTAAATACAATCAATATTTTTTGTATCTGATCGAAATTAACAAAATACAGAAAGAATTAGGTAGTATGGTCTTCGCAAAAAGCTAAAAATAATCAATCGCCATAGGGGTTAAAAAAATAAATCTGTATGAGATTGGAACGAAATCTTGAATTAGATTATTTACTTTTAAAAAAAGAGCCGATCAAATAAATGTTTTTAATCTGAGGCATGTAGCGGAAGGACAGATCTCAATTTATACGTAGAATCGGAGCCATAAAATTTTAATAAAAAGATTAATATGTCATTTAAGGAGAAAGTTATTGTGATTACTGGAGCAGGATCCGGTATCGGAGCAGCAACGGTGAGGTTTTTTGCTAAAAAAGAGGCATATGTGGTTTTGGCCGATATCTCATTGGAAAAAATGGTAGATATTTCCGATTCTATTCCTATGCTATGCATGATTCAAAAAACCGATGTATCACAATACGATCAAATGCAAAGTTTGGCGGGTGCTGTGATTAAAAAATATGGGCAAATTGATGTTTGGGTAAACAATGCAGGTATAGGCCCCACTCAAATGCTAAAAACAGCAGATCATAGCCTGGAAGATTGGGAGCGTGTGATCGCGGTCAATCAATCTGGTGTATTTTATGGTATGAAGGTGGCGCTGCCAGCGATGTTGAAGCAAGGCAGTGGAAACATTGTGAATGTTGCTTCGCTTGCAGGATTAAAAGCCTCTGGAAACAATATATCTTATGTAGCAAGCAAATTTGCAGTAGTCGGGATGACCAAGGCAGCCGCATTGGAATATGCAAAAAAAAATATCCGGATCAATGCAGTTTGTCCCGGATATACCGATACGAATATGTTGCGTCAACTGTTGGAGGTAAAGCCTGAAATAGAAGATAAATTAAAGAACCATATACCCATGGGTCGTTTTGGAAAAGCAACTGAGGTGGCTACAGCTATAGGTTGGCTGGCCTCAGATCAAACCCAATTTATGACCGGTCAAACGTTGTCATTAGACGGAGGAACCTCGCTCTGATAAAAAGCGATGATCTCTGACCTGAATTATCCATTGTTTAGTTTTGACAGAGACCTCTTTGAAAGTACTTATCTTTACGAATAGAGTAAGGAAAGTTGATGATTTAGGAGCTATGGTTCCGGTTTATAGGTTGATGAAGTGATCGATCTAAGTCTTAGTAGAAAAGGGATTGGCATAAAAAATGAAACAAGGGCTATGAAATGGAAAGTAACCAAACAAGTAGCATGATAGTATATGGTAATGGAGACACTAAATATTACTAGGAAGGAAAATTATGCCCTTGTTCAACTCAGCAGGGGTAAGGCCAATCCGGTCAATCATCAGATGGTTAAAGATTTGAGCGCTACTTTTAAATCTCTGCAGGAAGAGGCTGAAATGAAAGGAGTGATTCTAACGGGGACACCTAATTTTTTCTCAGCTGGTTTAGATGTGGTGGAGCTTTATGATTATGATGAAGATCAGATGAGAAGTTTTATGATTGATTTTGGCGCCATGCACGTACAGTTATCGCGTTTCCCAAAGCCAATGATTTGTGCAATTCCTGGTTATTGCCCGGCGGGCGGAACGGTCATCGCGATTACAGCTGATTATCGCATAATGAACGAGGATCCTGAGTTTTCTATCGGCTTAAATGAAATGAAGGTGAATGTTCAAATCACGACAAACCTTATTGAAGCTTACACCTATTGGTTGGGTACAAGTCTGGCCAATAGATATATTCTCGAAGGGAAATTGTTCACGCCTCCAGAGGCCCTAAAAGTGAATCTTGTAGATGAGACCTGCCCTGCCGATGAGGTCATGGTGCGTGCAGAATTGAAGTTGCAAGAATTCCTTCAAGCGGATTCGGATATCTTTGATTACACCAAATCAAAATTGAGAGAAAAATGGCATGCTGGCCAAGAGTTACAAGGTGGGTCGGACCTTGAACAAACACTGAAAGTATGGTGGAAGCCTGAAATTAGAGCCAAAATAGCTTCTTTGATTGCGAGTTTTAAAAACAAAAAAAATGAATAAACAATTATTATTGATGAAAAGGCCTGTTGAATTCCCCTCGGAAGATACGTGGGCTTTTACTGAGGAGCAGACGCCCGAGCCTAGAGAAGGTCAACTATTGATTCGTCAACATTTGATTAGTTTAGACCCTGCGATGAGGGGTTGGATCAATGCATCTAGATCTTATATTGAAGCGGTAGAACTGGGTGATGTTATGCGAGCAGGAACGGTTGGTCAAGTGGTCAAGGCAGTGAATCACCCAAAATTTAAAGAAGGAGATATGCTTTCGGGATGGGGTGGAGTACAACAATTTACCCTTACAGATGGGAAAGGGTTCCATAAAATCAATACCGAGCTAGCTGATCCAAAAGTGCATATGAGTACTTTGGGGATGCCGGGAATGACGGCTTATTTTGGTATTTTAGAGGTAGGTAAAATTAAATCGGGGAATACCGTGGTCGTATCAGGTGCCGCGGGGGCTGTGGGCTCTGTAGTTGGTCAAATAGCTAAAATTAAAGGCTGCCGAGTAGTTGGAATTGCAGGTGGCGAAGAAAAATGCCATTATCTAAAAGAAGATTTAGGGTTTGATGAAGTCATTGATTATAAGTCAGGAAACCTTAGGAAAGATTTAAAAAAAGCTTGCCCGGAAGGCATAGATGTGTATTTTGATAATGTTGGGGGTTATACGCTTGATACGGTATTGACCAGAATTAATAGGCAGGCACGAATTGTGATTTGTGGGGCCATTTCCCAATACAATGAAAAGGCAATTCAGGGGCCAACAAATTATTTGTCGTTGCTTGTCAATCGTGCCACGATGGAAGGGATGGTGGTCTTTGATTATGCCAAAAGGTATCCTGAGGCGGTCGTACAATTGGCCCAATGGATGAAAGAGGGTAAGCTGAAATCTCGTGAAGATGTTTACGTAGGCATTGAGCATTTTTATGAAACTTTTTGCCGTTTATTTTCAGGAGAAAAAATTGGAAAACTAATATTAGACATAAAACAATAAACAAGGATATAATAAAAAGAAAAATAATGAAAGAAGCATTTATAGTATCGACTGCAAGAACACCTATAGGTAAGGCATATCGGGGTGCCTTGAACATGACCCAAGGGGCAACACTAGGCGGATGGGTAATTAAGGAAGCCGTACAGCGGGCAGGATTAGCTCCTGAGGAGGTTGAAGATGTCATCTTGGGTTGTGCCATGCAACAAGGAACTACAGGAGGAAATATTGGTCGTCAGGCGGCATTGGCAGCAGATCTACCGGTCACGGTGCCTGGCATGAGTATAGATAGACAATGTTCTTCAGGTATGATGGCCATCGCAATGGCCGCAAAACAAGTTTTGGTTGATGGTATGCAAGTGGCTGTGGGAGGAGGTATTGAATCCATCAGCTTGGTTCAAAACGAAAAGGCCAATACCCATATGGCGGTGGATAAAGCATTGGTGGCTAAGTACAAACATATTTACATGCCCATGCTGCAAACGGCAGAAATTGTGGCCAAGCGTTATGGAATATCAAGAGATCAGCAGGATGCTTATGGACTTGAGAGCCAAAAACGGACGGCAGCAGCACAAGATGTGGGTAAGTTTAATGATGAAATTATTCCGGTAACCACAACTAAGGCCTTATTTAATAAAGAAACGAAGGAGTATACTTTTGAACAAGTAACTTTAAATAAGGATGAAGGAAATAGGCCTGCTACTAATATTGATGGTCTTAATAGCTTAAATTCTGTTATTGAAGGCGGTTGTATTACTGCAGGAAATGCCAGTCAGCTATCAGATGGCGCTTCAGCTTCGGTGGTCATGGATAGCACATTGGTGACCCAGCGAGGGATCACACCGCTGGGTGCTTACAGAGGAATGGCGCTGGCTGGTTGCGAGCCAGATGAAATGGGCATAGGACCCATCTTTGCAATTCCTAAGTTATTGAAACAACATGGGCTTTCTATGCATGACATAGGTCTTTGGGAATTAAATGAGGCCTTTGCTGTTCAGGTACTCTATTGCCAAGAAAAATTAGGGATTCCTATGGAGCTTATGAATGTCAATGGAGGGGCTATTTCAATAGGCCACCCTTACGGAATGAGTGGCGCTAGAATGGTTGGTCATTCGCTTATTGAAGGCAAGCGAAGGGGAGCTAAGTATGTGGTAAGTACGATGTGTATCGGTGGGGGTATGGGTGCAGCAGGTCTATTTGAAGTATTGTAAGGATTATGAGCAAAACATCTTTTATTTTGGATCTTAACCTACCGGTAGTGGTAGCGCCCATGTTTCTAATTTCAGGCCCACAAATGGTCATAGAATGTTGTAAAAATGGGGTAGTAGGAACTTTTCCTGCTTTGAACCATCGGTTTACTGAAGGGTTTTAACAATGGATTGTTGAGATTAAAACGACACTGAAAGAGTGAGAAGCAGCAACAGGAAAAAAAGTAGCCCCTTTTGGAGTTAATTTAATCTTCCATAAAACCAATCCAAGATTGCAAGCAGATTTGGAGATTGTGGTCAAGCACGAAGTGCCCTTGATCATCACTTCCCTTGGCGCTGTCTCCGAGTTGATTCAGTCGGTTCATGGTTATGGTGGCTTGGTATTTCATGATGTGATCATGAAAAGACTTGCCCAAAAAGCCGCAGCTGCAGGGATAGATGGCTTGACATTAGTTTCTGCCGGTGCAGGAGGCCATGCAGGGACGATCAATCCCATAGCTTTAGTAGGTGAAATTCGGTCTTTTTTTGACAAAACTATTTTACTTGCGGGTTGCATCAGTACCGGACAAGACGTGGCTGCTGCGCTACAAATGGGTGCTGATCTGGCTTATACGGGGACACGATTTATCAATACAACTGAAAGCGAAGCTTTACCGGAATATAAGCAAATGATTATCGAGTCCAGTGCCAGCGATGTTATCTACACAGCGGCGATTTCCGGAGTACCTGCCAATTTTTTAAGGCCTAGTTTGGAGCAGATGGGCATTACAGAAGAGATGTGGGAAAAAACAGTTGATGTAGATTTTGGCAATGAACTGATCGCCAATGATGAAGCCAAGGCATGGAAAACCATTTGGTCCGCCGGACAAGGGATTACCAAAATAGGTGACAGCCCGAAGACATCGATTTTGGTAGCGCGATTGAGAAAAGAGTTTAAGATCGCCATTGAAATCCAAAGTAAATTATTGGCATAATTCAATTTGGATTAGCTTTTGCCTTATTTTCTATAGAGGCTCCGAGATTAAGTAAGGACATGTGGTTGCCTTTATCTCTATGAAACCTTCACCCTCATAAAGAATATCTAAGGTTTCCAAGGGCTCATGATGAGAAATGGGCTTTCCAAAAAGAGTTGCCGTGAGTCTTTGGGATGGGTCAAAAGGGGCCGCAGTATAACGACCGGATCCAGAAATCCATTTTTTCCAAAGCTTTTTTCTAGACAAAATATATCGTTGTTCTGGACTGATGACTTGCAGGTCAAAATAAGGGGCATAGGGTTTCATTTGATTGATCAGTTGATGAGCATGAGCCTGGTCGGTGATGAAATAGGCACCTGGTACCTTTAATTTGTTGAGGTAGGAGATGACCCCTTCCCAAAGATTACCCGTAAGGGAAATACATTCAATATGATCTTGAAAATCAGTATACGTGGATACATCAAGGTCTATGCCCATGATGACGTCTATTTTAAATTGATACATAAGTGCCTCTGGCGCTGCATCGGACAAACAGATCACTTGGGGTGCCCATTCCAATAAGTCTTCTAATTTTGAAAAGGGAAACGCTGTTAGGTGGTCAATGATGAGGGCAGGTTCCTGGTTTTCTTTGACGAAATGATGGGAAGACAATGGGTTGAAAATTTAAAAGTTTACTTAAAGTTTGAATTTAGCATATAATTATTCATTTCAAAAAAAAGCATTTTTTGTAATGGAAAAAGGGCTGGAAGTCAAAGAAAAGCTTGAAAGGAGAATAGCTCCTTTCAAGCTTTTCTACATTACTAGAATTTCAATGAAATCCCCGTCAAGAAATTGATTCCAGCTTGCGGGTAATAATTATTTTGTTGATAAAGAGATCCATCATAAAGAAAGCCCCAGGTAAATCCATTTGATTCATAGGTGACATTCAGCAAATTGTTAATTAATAAGGTAAATTCTATTTTTCGCATTCCAAAGGCTTGCAATTGATAAGCTAATCTTAGGTCATTGATAAAATAGCTTTCAATCATGCGGTCTTCATTGGACGTATTGTCTAGGAATTGCGCTCCCACAAATTTACTGAGCCATTGTGCGCTGAATCCTTGATGGCTGAAGGTGATGTCATTACCTATCACGACATTGGGACTAAAGGAAATATCGGTATTTGTAAATTCATTTTCTACGATATAGCGGTCATCAGTGAAGGCATAATCAAAAACAACCTCCGTAAATTTATTGATTTTGTTTCTACTCAAGGCCACATTAAAGCCCCAATTCCATCGGTCAGTTAAATTCATACCCAAGACCATTTCTAGACCTGCTCGATAACTATCAGGGGTATTGACCCTGATAGATGAGCCAACATCATTGATGGCTCCGGTTAGGATCAGCTGATCGGTATAATCCATCAAATATAAATTTGTTTCCAAATGGATGTTATCCAAGTTACCCCTTAATCCAAATTCTAAATTTTGAAGTTGCTCAGGACTGGGAATGTCTCCCACCGGAGCATCTATAAAATCAGTACGTACAGGTTCTCGGTGGGCTACAGCGAAGGATCCGTAGAGCTGAAAATGGGCATTTAGTGCATAGGTCAATCCAAATTTCGGATTAAAAAAAGTATATTTTTCTCCTACTTGATAGTTTGAAAGGTCATCATCTGTACCTTCAGTTTCGTAATCAATAGTACGTATTTGAAGATCTCCAAATAGATTAACTTTTGATGAAAGTTGATAATTGGTTTTTAAAAATACGTTAAAATCATTTTTAGTACTTGACCCTTCATAATAACGATCTCTTATGGCGCTGGTACTGGCGTATTCGGACCATATAATTTCACCAAAATGGCTTCCCTTATACGTGTTGTAACCTCCCCCAAGGGTCATCAGGAGGTTGTCTTTGTTATAATTGAAGGCATAAGTAAAGCCATAAAAATCATTGTCTAGCCATCTTCTCCGGATAAGGTCCGTTTGGGTGATCGTAGAGTCCCCAATGGTTACATTCCCTAGTCCATAATCAGTAAAGGCATCTTTTGATCGATATTGTTCAAAATAGCCTTCACCATGGGTATAATGCCCAGAAATAGCTAAATTCAGATCATCGTTGAAGGCATGATTCAAGTGCAATTGATAATGGTCCTGCTCATAGTGATCAATTTCATTGTCATAGAGATAATAATTAAATTTCCGGTCACTACTTAGAAGATTATCTATTTGGGCAGGGCTACCGTATTCGCCTCCTTGATCAATTACGGCTTGCAGCGCTGTAGGGTCATTATTTAATCGGGCTTCCGGAGTACCATACCAAGACTGATAAGTTTCTTCTTGACCGCCAAAAAGAAGGACTTTAAGTGTCGTTTTTGCTCCGTAATACCCACCCGTTAAGAAATAGGAATAAAGGTCAGATTGCGCTCGATCTATGTAACCCTCAGAGGTGATACGGGATAAGCGACCTTCAAAATTGAAATTATTTTTAATGAGACCTGTATTGAACTGCGCATTGGTTTTTAGGGTATTAAAAGAGCCAACGGTTTGATTAATTTGAGCAAAAGCATTTTCAGAGAGACCGCTAGATTGCAGATTTACAGTGGCTCCAAAAGCGGCGGCTCCGTTGGAGGACGTCCCTACCCCACGCTGAATTTGAATTTTGTCTAAAGAAGAGGACAAATCAGGCATATTGACCCAATATACGCCATGAGATTCAGAATCATTGATGGGTATGCCGTTTAAGGTTACATTGATCCGAGTCGCATCACTCCCTCTGATTCTCATACCTGTATAACCTACTCCCGCTCCAGCATCTGAAGTAGTGACCATGGAAGGCGTAAAATTCAATAATATGGGTAAGTCTAACCCAAGATTCCTTTCTTGAATCTTTTCTTTTGAAACATCCGTATAAGTTGTCGGAGTCAATTCATTGGCCTTAGTAGAAAAGTTAATGACCTCATCCCCAAAAATAGTAAGTGCTTTTAGTTTCTTCACTTCGACGGACATCTCGATGACTACATCGGATTGAGAGCCGATGGCAACTTGTTTCGTCACATAGCCAATGGCACTGATAAGTAACGTCTTTTGCTGTTCAGGGACACTCAGTTGAAAATAGCCATTCATATCTGTGATGGTACCCAAATCAAGATCTTTTATGATTACGGAGACTCCAGGCATGCCTTCATTATTTTCATCCCAAACAGTTCCTGAAACCATTCTTTGGGCATAGGATACGTAATTAACTACCAATAAGGTGGCACATATTAAAATTCTCATTGTTTTATTTTTAAATTAACCAAAATAGGAGGAGGGGACCTCCATACGGTTATCATACTTCCCTTCTCAGCATTATCCGAGCAGGTTCAATGGGTATGATCTCAGCCCGAATTTATCTTTTCTTTTCAGAAAAGCAGGGCACCCCTTAACGCCACGAAGATAGGATATTATTTTAAATATTTTGCAATAGTTTTATGGCACAGGCCAATCTGTCGTCTTCAATACCCTTTACAATCCCGTAGGGCAGTTGATTGGATTTAAGATAGTTTAAGTAGATATTAAAAAACTCTTTTCTTCTGTAGGGGTGCTCCCTTTGAGGGTCATTTTTCCAAGGGATATCGATGTTGGAGAGCAGATAAAAGTCATATTTTCGCTGAGCAATTTGATCCAGAATCCAAGGGTCTGTTCTGCCATATTTATCATGACTCCAAATCTTTAAAATAATCAAGTTGGTATCACAAAATAGATATTTATCGGCCGAAGCGGCGCGATCGTCTTCCCAAGTAAGTTGTGCTTTCGCAATTTCTAACAAGTCAGCCTCTTGATAATCTCTATCTAGGCGGTCTAAATAAAATCTAGCATATTCCGGAACCCATTCAGTGTAATAGGAAACCGCCAATTCTTGGGCTAATTTGCTTTTACCTGTAGACTCAGGACCTATGATTGCGATTCTTTTAATTTCAGTTTTATATTCCATGTCATGTAACCCCATCCGGCAAGTAAGGTAAATAGTAAGAATTGAAAGCTGGTCAAAGGCAAACCTTTGTAAATATAAAGCGGAACAGAAATGCTATCCACTATGATCCAAGCAATCCAATGTTCAATTTTTTTTCTAGCCATCAACCACATACCCGTGATGGCAAGGGCAGAAGTAAGCGCATCCCATCCAGGGACATCACTATCTGTGAGTCCAAGTCCAAATCGGATCAATAAAAAAGAACTTAGGAACAGCAAAAAAATGATTGTATTTTCTTGCTTATTGTTTTTTGAAATTGGAACTGGGGTGTGAGTTCCTTTACCTTGGGTCCAAAAGTACCATCCGTACATACTCATGACAAGATAATAGATCTGAATGCCCATATCACCATAGAGCTTGTATTGAAAGGTAATACCGATGTAAATGATGATACTGATGATTCCCGTTGGATACACCCAAATTTGTTCTTTTTTGGCATACCAGACGCTTACTAAGCCGAAAAAAACGGCGGTCATTTCTGCATAAGACGTATTGACCAATTGAGAGATAAATAAGCTTTGAAATTCAGTCATACCGCAATTATAAAATTAATAATCAAACAATCTTTTTATTAAGGCGGAATGTTGATAATTTTGCTTTGCAAATAATATCCCTACTTATTTGCTTATGAATATTAACCAAGATAGAATTATTTTTGAAGCACTCACCTACGATGATGTGCTTCTTTTACCGGGCTATTCTGAAATTCTCCCACGAGATACCGAAATAAAAACATTTTTGACGCGAAACATTGAAGTCAATATTCCGTTTCTGTCAGCAGCGATGGATACGGTTACGGAATCCAGTATGGCCATATCCATGGCGCTTGATGGGGGCATAGGTCTGATTCATAAAAATATGACCATTGCCCAGCAGGCGATTGAAGTAAGAAAAGTCAAGCGGTCACAAAGTGGTATGATCTTAGACCCGATCACCCTCAACGAAAAGGCTTTGGCTGGAGATGCTGAGAAAATCATGCGTGAAAATAATATTGGGGGGATTCCTGTGGTCAATGATCAAGGGGTTTTAATAGGGATTATTACCAACAGAGATTTGAGGTTTCAGAAAGAAATGAGCAAGCCCATATTAGATATTATGACCAGTGAAAAACTCATTACTGCGAACGTTGAGGTGGGCTTAAAAGAAGCGGAAGAAATCTTACAAGAATATAAAATCGAAAAACTTCCAATCGTCGATGAAAATTATAGATTGACGGGATTGATTACCTATAAAGACATTTTAAAAAACAGAGATCGACCCAACGCTTGTAAAGATAAATTCGGACGCCTAAGGGTAGGCGCAGCTGTAGGAGTCACTCCTGATGTGACTCAGAGGATTTCAGCTTTGGTGGATGCCGGAGTAGATGTAGTTAGTATTGATACGGCACATGGACATACCAAAGGGGTCATTGAGGCGTCGAAAATGGTAAAGCATCAATTTCCTGATTTAGAGCTTATTGTGGGTAATGTGGCTACGGCTGAAGGGGCTTTGGCCTTGGTTGAAGCAGGAGCCGATGCTGTGAAAGTGGGCGTTGGACCAGGGAGTATTTGTACGACAAGAATTATTGCGGGTGTGGGTGTTCCCCAATTATCGGCGGTTTATGAAGCGGCCAATGCCTTAAAAGGGACAGGCGTCCCTGTCATCGCAGATGGAGGGATTAGATTTTCCGGAGATGTAGTCAAAGCATTGGCAGCGGGTGCCAATGCTGTGATGATAGGATCTTTACTTGCAGGTACCGAAGAGGCACCGGGGGAGGTCATTCTGTATGAGGGTAGGAAGTTTAAGAGTTATCGAGGCATGGGATCTGTCGAGGCCATGGAGGAGGGCTCAAAAGATCGCTATTTTCAGGATGCAGAAGACGACATAAAAAAATTAGTACCCGAAGGCATTGTCGGTAGGGTGCCTTTCAAAGGGATGGTTTCCGAGGTTCTTTATCAAATGGTTGGAGGACTTAGAGCAGGCATGGGTTATTGTGGGGCGCGTAATATTGAGCAATTGCACCTAGCAAAATTTGTTAAAATTACCTCGGCTGGATCTGTAGAAAGTCATCCACATGATGTCTATGTGACCCGAGAGGCTCCCAATTATTCGACCAGGTAATTAAGAAGTTAAAGTTAGATTTATAAATTTGAAAAGATCATATCAAAAGAGTTTATTTCTTCTGTTGTTTTTGGGTTTTTTTTTAAGCTGTGACTACCTCAATAAAAAGCAGGGACCCACTTCCGGTCCTATTGCTCGCGTAGGAGATAATTTTTTGTTTGGAGAAAATATAGCCCAGGATATGCCTCTAGGCCTTTCGTTTTCAGACAGTAGTAGACTTGTGGATAAATATGTGGATGATTGGGTAAAGAAGCAGTTGTTAATCATCAAAGCCAATGAGGAATTAAGTATTAATGCGATAAACATTGACCGTAAAGTTGAGGATTACCGCTATGCATTGATCATGCATGAGTTTGAGAAGATTTATATAGATTCACATTTAAACACTCAAGTCACTCAGGAGGAGATCGAATCTTATTATCATGAACGATCAGAAAATTTTTTATTGAAGCAAAATATCGTAAAATGCATTTTTGCTAAGATTCCGCGTAGTGCACCAGACATTTCCCAGATTCGTAGAAATATTAGAAATTTTCCCAATACGGAAATTGAGGATATTAAAAATTACTGCTATCAATTTGCCGATTTATCATTTCTTGATGATTCTGTGTGGATAGATCTTGATGAGTTGGTGATAAACACACCGCTTGCTACTTTACAAAATAAAACTCAATTTTTAGAGAAAACCGTTTATAGTGAAACTAGAGATGACAGTTATATTTATTTATTCAGAATTGTTGAATATAAAATATCTGATCAGGTTGCACCGTTAGAATATGTCAAAGAAGATATAGAAAATATTATCATTAATAAGCGTAAACTTGCACTTAAGAAGGAATTACACGAGACGATTTATGAAGAAGCACTCAAAACGAAGAAATTTGAAGTTTATCGCAATTAGCGTTATTTTTTGGCTTTCCCTCAATGCGGTAATTGGTCAGTCTAAAGAGTTATTGGTCGATAGAATTATTGTTAAAGTAGATGATTATATCGTATTAAAATCAGATTTAGAGCAGACCTACCTTGAGTATCTTTCTCAAGGAGAAGTAAATAGTGGTGCCTTAAGGTGCCAAGTATTAGAAAATTTAGTTATCAATAAGTTATTGGTGGCAAAAGCAGAAATTGATTCGGTCATTGTATTAGATGAAGAAGTACAAAACAATCTAGATCAAAGAATGGCTTATATGATCTCTCAGATTGGCTCGGCCAAAGAAATAGAAGAGTATTATGGTAAGAGTTTAGGGCAAATAGAGGAAGAATTATTTGACCAGGTCAAGGAACAAAAAATAATTGAGGCCATGCAGCGGACTATTACTAGTGATATTAAGGTAACACCCAGTGAGGTAAAAAATTTTTTCAATAAAATACCCAAAGACTCCTTGCCCTATTTTTCAACTGAAGTCCAGGTCGGTCAATTGGTGATGAAGCCTGAGCCAGGAGTAGAGCAGTTAGGTAAGGTCGAAAGGCAATTATTAGAAATCAGAGGCAAAATTTTGAGGGGGACAGAGACCTTTGAAAATATGGCAAGGAGGTATTCAGAAGATCCAGGATCGGGATCTCGTGGAGGTCAGCTTCCGTTTTATAAGCGAGGTGAACTGGCTCCAGAGTTCGAAGAGTCTGCCATGACCATGGAAGTTGGAGAGCTCTCAATGCCTGTCAAATCAGATTTTGGATATCATTTGATTGAGTTACAAGAAAAAAGGGGAAATACGTTTAGGTCTAGGCATATACTGATTATTCCTAAACCTTCTGCCGATGATATTAATGTGGCGGAAAATAAATTGGACAGCATAAGAAACTTAATATTGGACAGTATAACAAATTTTAGAGTGGCAGCAAAAGAATTTTCAGCAGACAAGGAAACGGCATCAAATGGAGGTTTCTATACTGGATCCGATGGTTCAGTGAGGATTTCAGTTGAGCAATTAGACCCTAACATATTTTTCACTGTCGATACCATGAGCATAGGCTCCTTGACAAAGCCATTGAAATTTTCAATGGTCGATGGAACGACCGCTTTCAGATTGATTTTTTATCAAGATAGAATACCCCCTCATCAAGCTAATTTGAATGATGACTATCAAAAGTTGGCTGAATATGCACTCAATGCAAAAAAGGGAAAATTATTGGATAAGTGGTTTGAGAAGGCCAAAGGTGAAGTCTATGTGGATGTTGATCCTGCCTATAACTATTGTGATATCATGAAATAATTAGGTATGAGTGAGAAAAATGAAAAAGAATTAGCAGATGAGTTTTTTGAAAAATGTAACACACTCCGTGAGGAAATAGCTCGAATAATTATAGGTCAAGACGAGGCGGTTCGGTTATTACTTATTTCTATTTTTTGTAGTGGTCACTCGTTATTGGTTGGTGTACCAGGGCTCGCCAAAACTTTGTTGATCAATACGCTGGCTCAAGCCCTCAATTTGGATTTCAGTCGGATTCAATTTACCCCTGATTTGATGCCTTCAGACATCATTGGTGCGGAAACTTTTGATCGTGATCGAAATTTCAAATTCATCAAAGGGCCCATTTTTTCCAATGTAGTCTTGGCGGATGAAATCAATAGGACCCCACCAAAAACCCAATCTGCCTTGCTTGAAAGCATGCAAGAATATACGGTTACCATAGGAGGGACTCAGCATAAATTAGATCGACCATTTTTTGTTTTGGCCACTCAAAACCCGATTGAACAAGAAGGTACCTATCCCTTGCCTGAAGCACAACTCGATCGTTTCATGTTGATGATTAAATTAGATTATCCTGACTATCAAACCGAAGTAGAAGTCATAAAAAACACTACGAGAAACACCCGCATAGCTGTTAAAAACGTAATTTCAAAAGATGAAATTCTTACGTTCCAAAATTTGGTCAGAAGCGTGCCGGTAGTAGATAACGTCTACGAGTATGCCGTGTCGTTAGCTCATAAGACAAGGCCTGGAAGAGTGGGATCCAGTACATTGGCCAATGATTATCTAGATTGGGGAGCAGGCCCCAGAGCCAGTCAGTTTTTAATTTTGGGTGCCAAATGCCATGCTTTGATGATAGGCAAGTATGCTCCGGACATTGAGGACGTTGAGGCGGTGGCAGAATCAGTTTTAAGACATAGAATTGTGAGGAACTTCAAGGCTGAAGCCGCAGGAATTTCAGAAGCTCAAATCATTCAAGACTTACTTTAATTACAATCCATTGAATTGCCGTAAAAAGCGGACGTCATTTTCAGAAAACAGTCGAATATCATCAATTTCATATTTAAGCATGGCAATACGTTCTATACCCATGCCAAAAGCGAAGCCACTAAATTCTTTCGAATCAATACGGCAATTCTGCAATACGTTGGGATCCACCATTCCTGAACCACCGATTTCGACCCAACCACTGTTTTTACAAATTTTACAGCCCTTCCCTTTACAGATGAAACAGCTGATATCTACTTCGGCGCTGGGTTCAGTAAAGGGGAAATAGGAGGGTCTGAACCTAATCTGTGTATCTTTTCCGAAAAATTCACGCGAAAAATGATAAATAGATTGTTTGAGGTCTTTAAAGCCAACATTACGATCAATATATAAACCTTCTACTTGGTGAAAGAAACAATGTGCCCTTGCAGAGATGGCTTCGTTCCGATAAACCCGTCCGGGCATGATGGATCTAAAAGGAGGCTTTCCATGCTCCATTAATCTTATTTGTACTGTAGAGGTGTGGGTCCGTAATAGTCTGTCAGGATCTTTTTCTAAAAAATAGGTATCCTGCATTTCTCTAGCTGGGTGATTATTAGGAAAATTGAGGGCTGTGAAATTATGCCAATCATCTTCCATTTCAGGTCCTTCAGATACGTTAAATCCTTGTCTTTCAAATATTTCGATCATTCTGTTTTTGACAATATTGATCGGATGTAACCCACCTATTTGAAAAGGAGTTGAGGGAAGTGAAACATCAGGGTGTTCCGAAGGATGAGTTGTAATAGACTGAAGATTGGCTGCCAAAGATTTAAATTTGGTATTGGCCTCTTTTTTTAGCTCATTAAGGGCTTCTCCAAAAGCTTTTTTTTGATCATTGGGTACCGTTTTGAACGCATCAAATAGGCCGGTAATCACACTTTTTTTACTGATGAATCTGATCCGAAAAGCTTCTAATTCAGAGGCATTCGCAACCAAGACTTGAGCTAATTCTTTGTGTACTTTTTCAACCTGATCAAACATGGTATAGCAAAGGGTTTTGGATTATTAAGGGATAAAGATAATTAAGGGCATCATGGTAATAAAGAAACTCCTTATTCTTTGTAAACTATGGGCTAATATGCGGTGTCTTGTCCTTTAATGAGCTCAAAAAATGTGATGAAGATAATCTTTACATCTAAGAAAACAGACCAATTATTTAAATAGAACCGGTCTAAGGTCACTCTATTCTTAATTGCTCTTAAATCTTTTATTTCACCACGATGCCCCAACGCTTGTGCCAATCCAGTAATCCCGGGCTTGAAGGTATGCCTTTGGGAATAACTTTTGATTTGATTAATGTATTGCTCATTCAGTTTCAAAGGCAAGGGTCTGGGGCCTACGATGGTCATATCTCCAATCAGGACATTAATTAATTGAGGAAGTTCATCTAAACTAGTCCTTCTCAGGATTGCACCAAAGTAGGTTATTCGGTGATCATTTTTTGTTGCCCATTTTTGGTCGGCTTCTTCATTTAAATACATAGTACGGAATTTTAAGCAGTGAAAAACTTCATTGCTCTTACCATTTCGATGTTGCTTAAATAAAATGGGACCACGAGACTCTAAAAAGATTATGAGGGCAATAATGGGATAGAGCCAACTAAGAACAAAAAGCAACATCATTGACGAGAAGAAAACATCAAAAGAGCGCTTTAAAAATCTATTAAAAGGATGGTCCAAGGGCAAATAATTCACATCGATGATATTGATGTTGTCAATTAGCTTGAGCGTATAAGATTTTAAAAAATCTGTTTTGAAATGAGGCAATAATTTCACCTTGACAAATGAGGCATCGGACAATTCAATAATTTGATTCAATTCTTCTCGCGCAATATTTTCACTGACATAAACAAAATCAACCTTCTCTAAGTCCGAATTAAGAAAGTCCTTCAAGTTTCCTTTAAGAGGATATTTTGTGACTGTTTTAGTGCTACTTCCGTAAAATCCAGTACAACGGATGCCTAGGTTTTTGTTTTTATTAATGGCATCAAATAAGGAAAAACCTAACTGATCATAACCGACGATGATGGCATTGCGATAATTTCCACCCCACTTACGATATTTATTAACAATTAAGTGGACAATTACTCGCTCAATAGGGATGAATAAGAATAATAACCCAGTAAAATACAAAACGAAAGTTCTTGACAGAATTTGTTGATTACTGAAAATCACAAAAAACGAAAAAAATGCCAAGAAAACAGCAATGGTTTTAAAGCCTTTGGTAATTGACTTTTCATATCCCGAGGGTCTGCCTATTTTGAAATCTTTGCCCAACAAAGACAAGCTTGTCCAACTTAACAGAATAAAAAATAAGTTTTCTATGGTGTAATTTTCTAAAGGAAATGAGACACCAATTGCCTTATGGGTCGCCAAGAAAGCGATGGAAACCACTAAAAGATCAGCCATTATAAATAGGATGGGAAAAAAGAAATAAAATCGCTTTCTCACTTAAATTTATTTTTGAAGACCAAAAATAAGGTTTAAGAATGAATAATTCACTATTTATTAAGAACATAAATAGGTGATCTCACAAACTAATGCTGTGTGGCAATGTTATTATTTCCTTTTTAGTAATTATTTGGTATTTTCCTATTTATCTATTTACAGAATTAACATTTTTGTGGGGAACAAATATTTTAAGCGATTAAGTTTAGATTTGTGTAAAAAAATTCTTCAAAACTCTAGAAGTGCTTTGCGTAAAAAGAGTCATAAATTTTATCACCTTCAGTACAACAGTCATGCTCTGGTCATGTGTTGTAGAGATTGATCGTGAGACGCTCATATATGATAATAATTTTGAGACGGTAGATTTGAGACGTATTGAGGGAGGTATTGTCACTTCTTATTTGGGACAAAACATATTGGGGACCTACAATAATGGGGGGTTTAAATTGACTCTCGAAGGTTTAGGGACACATGATTACGTTCAAATTCAAGCATTACTTTATATCCATGACTCTTGGGATGGTAATGCGGAGTCTCCTGACGGTACGGATTATTGGGGGGTCATGCTAGATTCTTCGGAAGTAGATGTTTTTAAAACCTCATTCTCCAATTCACCCTGTTCCAGTGATTATTGTCTGATGCAATCCTACCCTGAAAGGCACCCCTTTTTAACTTTTCCTAGAACCGGAGCTTCAGTCGTTGATCTGCCTGCCTTTTGCAAGTCTGATGGAACGACCTCGGCGTACGAGATCGAGCTCATTTTTCCACATCGTAAAGGTCAAGTTGAAATTGTATTTTGGGACGAACTGAATCAGCCCAATGCATCTGATGCTCAATGTGATGAAAGTTGGTCGCTGAACAATATTCAAGTCAAATTATTATCAATTTGAAAAAGCAAATTATTTTGATTTTTTGTATAAGTATCGTTTGGATACCGGTGCTGGTCTCATTACGAGCCCAATCGTTGCCCTTGGGTTTTCCCTTGATCGAAGAAGGTTTGCGAAGAGGTCAACTGGTCGGAACAGTTGATTCTCTCTTGTCATTTAATATCAGGTCACTCAATCACATTGAAGCACTGCAGCAAAATAAGCTATCTTTTACTTTTGGTTCTGTACTCAGAAAGTCTGAAAATGAGCAATTCAATGTGCAGTTATTACCTATATCGAATCAAGCAGAGTATACTAGCAACATCCCTTATCAGACTAATAATGGGCTCATGTTGCCGATAGCGGGATTTCAGTTGAGCCTCTCATCAGGAATTTATGCTAAGCTAGGGATCCTATCAATTCAATTATATCCCACCCTTTATTATGGAATGAATCGAGAAGTTGACGGATATTCAAATATCAATAAAACGGATTGGGCACAGTCTCAAATAGCAGTATCCCATAAATTATTTACTTTGGCCTTGTCCAATCAAAATATGTGGTGGGGACCAAGTAAAAACAACGCCCTGATCCTATCCAATAACGCGGCAGGCTTCAAGCACATTTCTTTTAAATCAAGTCGACCGGTCAATATTTTTATTGGTCATTTGGAATGGGAGCTTGTAGGTGGGCGGTTGGATAATTCACTCAACAATTCACATTATCCCACTCAAGGCTATACTAGTATACCCTTTCTTGGACCGGCTAATCAGGACGCGCGGTATATGAATGGCATAAGTATCTCCTATCAGCCCAAATGGGTACCGGGCTTGTTTTTAGGGATCAACCGGGCCGTGCAAATGTACCGGCAGGTAGCGATTGATTACAAGGCTTACCTTCCTGTTTTTGGGGAACTATTTAGAGGAGGGGAGGACGACGTGGGGACAGATGGACAAATATCCATAACGACGAGATACATGATGCCTACCGCTCGGGCGGAGCTTTATTTTGAGTATGGTAGAAATGATGCGGCAGGGAGCATTAGAGATTTTGCGATGATACCTCAACATTCTCGAGCCTATGTTTTTGGGATTACCAAGATCGTTGAAGCTAAAAAACCACATAATTTCATTTCTATGGAATTTGAAATGATTCAAATGGAGCAAACCATTGACCGATTGGTCAGAGGTGCTGGTAGTTGGTATGTACACGGACAAGTGCATCAAGGCTTTACCCAACTGGGCCAAGTATTAGGTGCGGGGGTAGGTCCAAGTGGCAATCAGCAAGATTTTAAAATTTTGCTAATCAACCAGGAGACCCAATTAAAATATGGATTTTCACTTAGGCGTGTGGTACACAATAATGATTTCTTGTATGTCACTTTTGGAGATCTAGATGAGCGCAAACGTTATTGGACAGATTTATCCATGGGATTGGAAGCCGGGGGCTTTTACAAAAGATTCATTTTCGAGGGTCAGCTCACCTACATTTATTCCTTGAATTATCAATGGGAGTTATTAAATGAATTAAACGGACCATTGTCTAAAGGCAATAATCAATCGAATGTATTTTTGGGTATCAAAACGGCCTATCAATTTTGAAAAAAAGATCGTTACATATAGCCGTATTGATATTTTTTCAGATGAGCGTAAGTGTGGGGCAAGTCATTGATGTGGGTACGCCCATCGTGGAGGAGCAGTTGCGGAGACTTCAGTTAATATCGGATTCAGCCATTCATTATTCTTTTTTCAAGAGGCCCTTGAACATGAGCTATTTTGATCACGAATTGATCAAAGATCATTGGTTTGGAAATTCAATACTTAGCCAGAAGTCGTTCGAATTGATTTTTTTAAATCCACGAGTGGATTTAGATTTCAATTCAAATCATCCCTATGAACGCAATAATGGAAATTTTAATCCTGCGAAAGGCTTGCAATACCGGAGATCCATAGGTCTTTATGCTCAATGGAAATTCATAGAAATACAAGTCAAACCCGATTGGCTTTTTGCACAAAATGAGGACTACGAGGGATTTTCAGAGCTTAAAGGGCCAAGAATTTGGTGGACGCGTTATAATTGGTGGACCTACGCGGATCACCCCGAGCAGCATGGAGCTTCGGATGAATGGCGACTGAGGCCGGGGCAATCCTATTTAAAGTTCAATTATCGCAAGTTTTCTTTGGGCCTTTCCAGTCAAAATTTATGGTGGGGTCCTGGAAAAAAGAATTCCCTACTAATGACGAATGCAGCTGAGGGGTTTTGGCATCTCTCGTTAGAGACTCAGATTCCGATTGATACCAAAATTGGTACTTTTGAAGGGCAATTCATAGGAGGTATTTTAAATAATTCGGATTATAGCCCTCCCGATACGTTACGGCAGTACGGGGGTAAGACCAATTTATATGTTCCTTTTAGGGACGCAGACCGGTATTTATCTGGAATTCATATTTCCTACCAACCTAAATGGGTGGACGGCCTGTTTTTGGGTTTCTCCTATGTTAACCAACAGTATTTAGGGGATGCTCGAGACGAGTGGGATGTGTTGGCGGCGGTGACAGATGTCTTTAGACGAAATGAAGGAATAGATGATCGGATACGACCGGATAGATACGCTTCCTTATTTTTGCGTTGGATTTGGAAGGAGGCCCAAGCTGAAGTGTATTTTGAAGGTGGGAAAAATAAGTTTCAGGGCTTTAAAGAGTTTTTAATGGTCCCAGAAAAAGATGCTGGATTTGTTTTGGGATTCACCAAACTATTTGATTTGCACCAACCGGGTAACTTCCTAGAAGTAGGTCTCGAACTGACCAAATTGGCCCAATCCACTGATTACAGTTTAGCTGAATTGAACAGCTGGTACCTTGATCAAAACATCAGACATGGATACACGCAGAAGGGGCAGTGGATTGGGGCAGGCATTGGCCCAGGGAGTAACCTAGCCACCATTGATTTGAGTTGGCTTAATGCAAACCATAAACTGGGTCTAGTTTTGGAGCGAGAGCTTCATAATAGTGATTTCTATTATTTGGCATATGCACACAATCGAGATTGGAATAAATACTGGGTTGATTACAGTATTGGGATTCAGGGATATACGCAGATCAAAGACCTCATGATCCAAGGCAGCATTACGCGTATTACCTCACTCAATTATCAGTGGGTACATGAGCGAGAACCTGGAGACCCTTATATCGGACCAGGTAATGATCTGATCAATTGGAACTTTAATTTGAGTGTGATTTATCATCTACCCACCAAAAGAAGGCAAATGAAATAGAAAGGAGCTTAAGATCGTGCGTAAAGCGATACCTAATACACTACTGATGGGATCGATCTAGCTCCATGTGTTTTTTGGATGATTTTTTTTTGAGTTAGCAGAAAAAAATAGGTTTTATTCGAGAGGTGTTACAATAAGAGGACATTCATCGGGGCCAAAAAGTACTAATGACATATATTTGACAGCGATACTAAACATTACCTAAAAACAGGGGGACAAGAGTCTTCGAGTTCTTGTTCACATGAACGTTAGAAAAAGCAAAATTTCAATCATATTCATTGAAGCTTATTAAGACCAAAAATCAATTCATGACTTCCATCATTTCAAAAGGGGTCCGCAATCAACCAGAAAATGAAGTGGAATAGATTGATTATCCAGAGCTTGGGTTCCTTGGGTTTCCTGCAAATGACCAATTATTTGGTGCCTGTTTTAGTCATTCCACTGCTTTTGGCTCGTGTGGGACTTGAAAGCTATGGGATGATTATTTTGGCACAAGGCATCATGAATTTTGCGGTTGCCATTACTGATTTTGGTCTGAATTTAACGGGGACACGCTTGATCAGTCAGGCCAAAGGAGATCTCAGTTTGGAGCGGACGTTGACCCAAAAAATTTTGGTGATTAAAATATTTTTATTGTTAGGAACGTTTATTGGATTGGTTTTTTTGGTAAAAACAGTTTCTCCATGGCAGCCTTATGAATATCTAATATTGACTTCTTATTTTATTGTCATTGGCAATACATTGATGCCCGTTTGGTACTTCCAAGGGACTCAAAAAATGATATGGTTGACTTTGTTGAATTTCCTGAGTAGGGTGTTTTACGTTGGGGCTGTACTTTTTTTTATAGAATCGAGTGATGATTTGCTGTGGGTGAATGTTTGTAATGGGGTGGGGTGGTGTATCGCTGCTTTTTTTGGATGGGGGGTATTGTTTTTTAAAACGAAATTCTGCTTTGAAAAACAATCATTCAAAGCAATTTATGCATTTGCGCATCAAAACGTTCCAATTTTTCTCTCGGAAGGGGTAACTACGTTTTATAGAAATATTGGTATTGTCATCGCTGGATTTTTTCTGAGTGCTCCTCTCATGGGGATTTATGTAATTATTGACCGAATCATGATGCTGATAGCTAATTCATATACCTTGGTATACCGGGCGATCTTTCCGATGCTATGCAATTTTGTGAAGGAATCAGATCGTGTTTTGAAAGATTTTTTATACTCGATTTTTTCAAAGCTGTTGGTTATGGTATTATTAGGAATGGCTGTCGTCATCTTTTTTGGGGAGCCACTTATTGAGATGCTTTCCGATGAAATTATCCTCACGGATATAGGACCTTTTTTATGGATTTTACCCGTATTTATTTTTTTACTTTTTTGCAATCTCCCGATTAGCTTATTAATTATCGCTTTGGATATGAAAAAAAGGTATTTCGGCTATCACCTGATCGGTCTGATAACAGCACTCGTTTTACTTCCTTTTTTGGTTTCTTTTTTGGAGATCAATGGATTACTGATCAGTATAGCTTTAGCAGAATTGGCGATGTTTCTTTTTGGCGCGGCCGTATTGTATAGAACCTATCGAATGCCCATCAATCCATAAATGGCATCCATATATTGATCACAGATATGATCCCAGGTATATTTTTTTGAAATACCGGATCTTGAATGATTCTTTAAGTCCGCGACTCTTTTTGGATGAAGATCAAAGTCCTTGATTTTTTCACTGACGGAATCAATGGAATTATTAAAAAAGTCACCAAAGCTACCATTGGCTAACATTTCATCATTAAAAGGAGTTTTTAAGGCGAGAATCGCGCAGCCATAGGCCATGGCCTTGAGCATGGTGGGATTGGTGCCTCCGAATTCATGTCCATGAAGATAGGCGTAACAATGGTGATACAGTTCTGCTAGCGTTTCGGACTCATTTACATAGCCCGTCATGATGACGCGGTCCGTAGTTTGTGACCGGGTTTTTATTTTTTTAGCAAAGGTATCTTGAAAAGGAACGTCACCCACAATCACAAGCTTCTTATCCGAGAGAGTCTGCAAAAAGCCTTCTAAAATGAGGTCTGAATTGTTATCTGGAATCAGTCTACCCACGATCAAATAATAGCTATTGGGTTGGAGACCCCATTTTTCAATCAATGAAGGATTCTGTGAGTATCTAGGCTCGGCTCCATAAGCAATGACTTTGGAATCCGTTTGAAATTCTTTTTTATATACCCGTTGCATCTCGAAGGAATCATTGATGATCAAATCAAAAAAACGGGTCGCCTGCTTTGAAGACCAATAAAAATATTTTGATCCCAAACCTTGCCATTTGGGACGCATCCATTCTAAGCCATCCACATTGATCATGGTTTTTTTTCGAAACAATCTGGTCAATAAACCAAACGGTCCGTTGGCTGAGTTGACGGCAAGTACAACATCGTAGGGTTGCCAGCAAGCATGCAAAAACGCAAAAAGTGAATGGCTCAATTGACTGAGTATTTTAGTTTCAATGGCCGAAAGGTAGACCAGATGGATCCCTTTTATTTGCTTGGGCCGGTGTTCAAAAAGATTCTTATGACAATAAATGGTCACTTTGATCCCTTTTTCAACTAGGCGTTCCGAGAGTTCTTTAGCAAAGGTTTCATAGCCACTGTACACATAGGGATAGCCTCGCGTACCAATCAGGGCAATACTGGGGGGGTTAGTGTTCATGGATTACAGTAAGGAGTTGCATGATGTTTTTTTCAAAGGAGACCAGTGAAAAGTCGGCATTCACTTTTTGTTGAGCCACTTGCCCCATAGCCCTACGCATTTTTTCATCAGACAAGTAAGGGGAAATAATTTTGGCAGCCTCTTGCGCATTGTCCAGAGGAATATGGATGCCTGAAACTTGATGTTCAATCATTTCTAAGGCGCCGCCTTGTGCCGTAGCAATGACCGTTTTCTGACAAGACATCGCTTCTAATATAACGGTAGGAAAAGGATCGGGTGCCGTGGAGGGAAGGATGAAGAGATCTAGTGTATTGAGAATGGCCATGATGTCTTCTCGATAACCTAGATTGATAAAATGGCTTTTGAGTCCAAGGGTTTCTAGCTTCGCATTCAATTCATCATAAAGGTATTCATTGCCAGGATAGGCATCACCGACCATGATAAAAGTAAGTGCTGATTTTTTTTTTAGCAACGCTTTGGCAAGGTCTATAAAATAGCTTTGACCTTTCCATGGATGCACTCTGGCAATCATGCCAATGATCAGATGGTTTGGACGGAGAGATAATTCTTTAGATAAATTTTGATTCGACGATAAAGATGAATAATCTAATCCATTATAGATGACAGAAATTTTGTGTTGTGGGATGAATGTGGATAGGTGGTCTTTGACCGCACGAGATACCGCTATGACATGATCGGCATTCCTTGCGATCATCTTATGAATTAAAAAAGCAAACCAAGAGGGGGATTGTATGATTTCATGTATGTGAAACACATGTTTGAGCCGACATTTTCTGGCCACCCAGCCGCCCACGATAACCGCCGCCGTATTGGAGTAGATCAAATCAATATTTTCTTGAATGCATAATTCAGTCAGTTGATTTTTTGCGATCCAAAGAGTTCTAAACCTATTGATTAGGCCTTTGAAATTAAAGTATTTTCTTCTAATGATGCCAAGTTTAATAAAGCGGACCTCAATGTATTCCTTTTTTAATGCTCGGCTTAATAATCCATCTTCAGATAGCACCACGAGAGGTTTATGGCCATTTTTTATAAGCATCTGCAGGGTGATCAGCAAAATTTTACTGGCACCATACATGTCAGAGGAGCTATGTAAGAAAAGGATGCGCAATTATATTCGTGTTTTTAATTTTTTTGCAGGATTACCGCCCATGACCGAGTAGGGTGCAACGTCTTTAGTTACCACACTGCCTGCGGCGATTACAGATCCTTTTCCTATGCGTATTCCGGATAGGATGATGCAGTTGGCGGCAATCCAGCAGTCGTCTTCGATAATTATAGGAGCTGTGGCTACGCCTTGATCTTTCATGGGGACATCGATAGAATCAAAATTATGATTTTCAGCGTATAAACTCACTCTGGGGGCCATCATCACGTTATTACCAATTTCTATATATCCTGAACATCCAATATAACTGTAGGGCCCTATATTCGAGTGGTTACCTATTTTGAGGCCCATTCCAACGGCGCCACCATATAAGTTACTCGGCCGAATGGTAGCATAACTTCCGATGGTAACTTTTTCACCCAATTGAATGCCTTCAGAACTGATACAATTAATTTCCGCACCTCTTTCTATAATAAAGTTTTTACCTACAGATAATTTGTGCCCAGAAATAATTTTGACCGAGGGACCTATCAAAACAAGCCCCTCACTTGAGCGCCAAAATAAACGGAAAAACAGGCCCCTAATGAACCAATTCAATAATGTGAATAGAGAAGATAGGGTATTTCGCCTCCCCCAACCAGCTTTATATTTATCACCGAATATCATTAATCCTAAGCAATGTAATTTTCAATTCCTTCAAGAAAATTCTTTTTGGAAAACTCTTTCAATCGCAATTTACCATTCTTTATGAGGTCATTTCTAAGATTGGATGAGTTTATCAGCTTTTTCATTGCTTTGGACCAAGCGTGAGGGTCTAAAGACTGGACAGAAAGACCCCCCGTACCTGCGATCTCATTGGTGGCTTCATTCTCCGACAAGATGACTGGTAAGCCATAAGAAAAGGCTTCAAGTATAGGAATACCAAAACCTTCATGGACAGAGGGGAAGGTATAGGCCCAGGCATTTTGATAAAACCATTTGAGCTGATTTGCTGAAGCGTATCCCGTAAAGAGAACGTGCTCGTTTAGATTCAGTTGACGAACCAGAATTTTAAGCGTTTGATAATCATCTAAATCCTTTGCGGGTCCTTTTTGACCTACCAAGGCCAGTTTGTAGTCAGGGAATTCTTTCAAAAAAAGAGCAAATCCTTTAATCAAAACAGCCAGATTTTTACGCTTTTCAAGTACACCTACGTGTAAAAAGTAGGATTGATGGACTAATTTTTCATAAGGTTCTGCGACGGCTGCTACATTAAGTTGAGGGGCACTTTGATAAATGGTTTGAATCAATTTTGGCTTCAATAAGGAGGTGATTTTTTTTTCTGTTGCCAATGAAGCGGAGATGATTTTACTTTTACCATTAAGACCCTCAATAATGGACCATAAATAGTATTTTAACCACCATTTATTATAATCTTGTGGATTTTCCCAAAAAAAAGCATCGTGAAATACGATGATTTTGGCACACGGAAGGCTCCAAAGGGGTGCATGAAAATCAGGAAAAATGATGGCTTTGGGACGATGCCATAATATTAGCAAAGGAATCACCAATTGCTTCCAAAGCAAAGTATAAAAATGGAATAAAATATGGCGCCATTTATTATGATGCTTGAAAAAATTATTTTTTTCAATTTGATATAAGTTGGGATAGATCAAATATTCATACTTATTGGATTGGGCCGTAGCCGCGAGCAATTCTTGGATATACGTATTGAGACCTGTTTTGGCCATCAGTAAATATTGAATATCAATGATGACTTTTTCTTTAGTCATGAGGTATCGCATTAGGTAAAATGGCCGTACTGTTCTTTATTTTCACACTTTGACCCACCATCCACCAGCTAATTAAGGATACGAACAGATAGAGTTCCGCATTTGCCGTGAATAAGGGCAAGAGTAAGGCAAATTTGGTGGTTCCAGCTACAAATGAAATGATTTGGTCATTGGGGGTGAGTGCCTTTCGATAGGCTTGAATACTGCTTTTTATGGCCAGGTATAGTAGATTGACATAAAGAAACAGGCCTAAAACGCCCATTTGAACGCCAAAAATGAGAAATTGATTTTCTCCTCCTACGCTATTTTCATTATCGACGCCATTCCCATTACCACTCATGGCTAGGCCGATCCCCTCTGGAAATTCAATCATACTTTCGAGGCCTTCAAACCATTCAATAAGGTGACCCAAACTCGAAGCATTTTCAAAAGTCAACGTATCCAAAACAAAAAAATATAAATCCTCTGAGGCAAAATACATGATATAAATAACGGAAGAAAATATGAAAAAGACACCCGCCCAAAGCAAGCGGTAGTATTTGAATATAAAAGCAATAAAGATTAATTCTACAATAAAAGCGGCCAGAGAAGCCCTTGAGTAAGCGAAAAAGAGTGATCCAACAATAGCCGTCATGAGGCCTGCGTAAAGTATTTGATTGGTTCTATGTGGGGTCTTAATAAAAAAAATAAACGCTATGGGAAAAGCGAGTAGGGAGGCGCTGGCAAGATCTAAAGGATTAGCAAAAAATGCGCCAAATCTTTTTACGCCAGATTGGGTTTCAAAGGTCCATGATAGTCCATAATTTCCAGTAGGCTCAGCTTCATTTATGGCATTTTGAAAATTACCATAATTGACAAGAGTATGCAAATGAATGCCGCTAGCGAATTCTGCTAAATTGATACAAAAAGCACCAAAAGCGATGCCAAGAATGAGCTTAAGGGTTAGTTGTGTTTGATAGTTATTCAAGGTCATATTTCTTCCTAAAAAATAAATGAGACCCATGAGTAGGATGTTCTTGAAATAGGCGACTTTGGCCAAAAAGGTAACTTCTCCTATCGGCAATACCAGAAAAATAAACGCCAAAAGAATAAAAGCGCCAAATACGAGGTCTATTTTGTTAAACTTGAATTTTTTTCTAATCAGATCCGGTTGATAAAAGACGAAGACCGCCAGGGCAATAAATAATACAAATTCTTTGAGGTATTGAATGATAAATACTCCTACAGGGCTTTTGGTTTGTTGAAAAACGAAGCTCTGCAAAGTGATGTACATTGGTAAATACAGTATAAAGAAGATAAGAAAGTACCATTCTTTTCCTGTTTTTATCAAAAGAAAAATAAGATATCCTGTGCCTAAAAGGAGGGTGAGGGCAATTAATATGAAAATGAGAATGGACATTTTTTTTAGATACTCATTACCATTCGTTGAATGTTTGGGCAAAGAGGTATCATATCAATGTAGTAGATAAGCATAAATAAGTGTCACAATTGTGTTGAATATCCCTCTAAAAAACCTTTCCAAGATATTTTTAATTTTTTCCTTCGTCGCTTCAATATGAAATATACACTATAACTGATTATTTTCAATAAAAGACAAAGATGAGCGTTGATGGCATGAATGCCTCTAGTGTGTAATCTGGCAAGAAAAATATGATTTCTTATATTTAAGTAATGAACAAATGGAGATAGAAATCCCTCTTCCATTTTTTTTTTATTTTTACTGCTGGCCCCTATCTTATGATAAATCGGAAGGGTCGGGTTGTAAGCCAGAAGATAGCCCAATTTTTGAATTCTTAAAGACCAATCCACATCTTCGTAATAGGCAAAAAAGTGTTCGTTCAACAATCCCACCTCGGTGATTATTTCTGATTTTATAAGGATGCAACAACCCGTGATCCAATCGACATACCTAGACTCATTATATTTTTCAGTGTCTGTCTGGTTGTATCCAATGGTTCTTGTGGACGCATTTAATGGATAATAAATACCCCCTGCATTCCATATCTTATCAGGTTTATCATGGAACATTATTTTTGGCTGTACCGCGGCAATATGAGGATTAGAATGGAGGGTCATCAAAAGGGGATCTATAAAATTTCTGGGGGCAATGGTGTCATTATTTAACAACATGATATACTCAGCACTTAAAGTTAACCCATATTTAATGCCAATATTATTGGCTCCCGTAAAGCCCAGATTTTTTTTTTGAGGTAGGAATGTGATACTTGGAAAGTTACTTTTTAATTTTTCGGCAGGTTTTTTTTGACTTTCATTGTCTACCACTATAATGCTAAAATCGGTATTTTTGGTCTGATGCAGTGATTTTAGGCAATCTTGCGTGTCATCATAATTTTTCCAATTAACTACAATAATAGCGACCATGTGAGGGTTAAGAAATTTGCATCAACTTTCTCCATACGTATTTAAATATGAAAAAAAGCAGCATAAAGAGACCACCAATCAATCCACTAGTTGCGATTAACTTCAGCGGTCTGGCTTTATCAATAGAAAGAGGCTTGACAGGTTCATCTATAATTTGTATTAGAGGCTTTTTATTTCTGTGCGTGATTTTGGCCATTTCTAAATTTTTGACAATTTCCTCATACACCGCTGCCGATGCCTCAATATCGATTTGTAGTTTTTGGAAAGGGACTTGATTGGTATAGTACAGGGGATTGGGATTGGGCTGAAGTTCGGATATTTTTGCTAATTGATCAAGTGAGTGGTTTAGGATAATACGTACACTATCGGCTTGATTTTGTAGAATCCTCAGATTTTCAGCTGTTTTCTTTGTACTGGTCTTTTCATAAAAATTATTTACAATTTCCACTAAAAAAGTATTAAATTTTTCAGCAAAAAAGGGATCATGATCTTCTACTTTCACACTTAAAATCATGAGCTTTCTATTGGGCCTGGCAATGATAAGTTGCTTTTCCCTAAAGTCATCAATGACCTCTATTAGCAGACTGTCATGTTTGACACCCATGTCAGTTGCTGGAATTTCAAAGCTGAAGTCTTGTAACTCCTCATCATTATGCCATCTCTTCAGTAATTTTTTCCCTTTGGCATAGCGAGTAATTAAACGCTCACTATCCCCATTACCTGGGCGTGTTAAAAAAGCTGATTTTAACATTTTATAGGATTTGTAGAGCTCAACTATATGATCGGTGTCGAAGAGCTGACTATCATCAGAGATGCTATTTAAATTAATACCCACTACGGAAGCTAAGGATCCCAATTGAGACATATCACCTTCTCCCACCTCGATGATGAAGGTAGTTTCAGCGGTATGGATAGTGTCTCTAAAGACTTCGTAGGAGATTCTTAAACTAGCTATGATCAAAGTGCCTAATACCATCTTTTTCCAATGAATCAGGAGATAATGAATTAAACTCCGAACCTTATCAATGAAATCACGAAAGGAGATGCGCTCTTCGTCTATGTATCTTGGATCATTCAATTAAGGATTGTTTAATAAGGTGACACCTATTAAGGTCAAAGAGGTGATTAAGGAAGTGGAAATGGCAATAATATCTCCTGTATTAACCCCTATTTTGATGGGTTTTTCAGGCACAATAATTTCAGCTCCGGGAGCCATTTTAGGATAGGATTTTATGCCCAGAAAACTATTGGTTCTTGCAGCATTACCATTGGCATAAACAACGTAGGTATGTCTTTTTTTCGCCCTATTATTGAAGCCACCCGCTTCATTGATATAATATTTGAGTCCCTTGGAAGATTCAAATCCTATGGTATTGGGATATAAAACTTTACCGATGACCCTGATTGTGCTCAATTTTTTAGGAATATTAATAATATCACCATCCTCCAAAACTAAATCATTAATGGATCCTGGTTTTGACAAAATCTTATTCAAATTTAAGGCTATAGATTCAGCTTCTTTTGGATTGATATCCATACCGGAGTTGTTGTTAGAGATTTCTTTTATTCTATTTTTTTGAGCAAGGGCCGAAAAATTTTCATTCTCAGGGTTGTATTTATTGTGATCATAGCTCAATTCCTCATTTATTTTATCGATGACGACTAAATCGGATTCGCTGTAAAGGCTGGTATCCATATGGTTTAAAAAATTCAGGAGATTAGATTTCTTTTCCTGTTGATCATTACTGTTGCGGTTAAATTCGGATTTTCGAATTAAGGTAGCTCCTGCAGCATAGGCAAATTCATTGAGGCCATTTGCCTTGCGTATGACATCCGAAATCCTTTCATCAGCAGATTCAATAGGATAAGTTCCGGGTAAATGCACTTGTCCAAAAATTTGAATAGATTTCTCTTCAAAATAATTAGGATTTTTTCTGATGGTGATGTGATCAAAGGGTCTTAGGAGAAACTCATTAGCTGATATTTCAAGATTTTCATTTATCGTCAATTGTTCTGTTTCGATCTGGACATAGGCAGATTGTTGAAGCGGCCTTCTTGAAATAAAAGCAGTGCCACCAATCGCTGCTTTCTTAAATCCTTTGGCTTGAAAAATTAAATCTTCCATTGAGAGATTATCAGAAAAGCGATAAACGCCAGGATTATTTACTTCGCCCGTAATGCTGACAAACTGTTCCTCTTCAAAATCATAAATAGAATTGATCTGAAGGACGTCTTCTTTTTGCAGTGCTACCTCCCCCATTTCACCACTTAGAATTTTTTCAAGGTTTAAGGTGAGTGTTTCAACGCTATAATCTGGATGCATTCTCGTTAACAAGGCCCGTCCCGTAAAGGCATCCCCTGTTAAACCATCGGCTAGGTCTATCAATTTTTTTAAGTTTAAATCATCCGTTAATGCATAAGGTCCAGGTCTAAAGACTGAACCTTTTATAATTACACGATTTTCAAATCTATTTTGAATTTCTCCTATGCTGAATACATCACCATCGTGTAGGTTAAATTCGTTAAATTGAGATTTATAGATATCTAATACTTCCTTTGAAGCGTCGTTATTACGAATGACACGGATTCTTTTTTCATAGGCGTTGGAAGTAAAACCACTGGCGTAGGTGAGTAAATCCCCAAATGTTTCATTTTCTAGAGTTTCGTAGAAGCCTGGACGTTTGACGGCCCCTTGCAATTCAATTCTATTGGCATAAGGTCCGATAATTATGACATCATTATGTTGGAGATGCACATTGCTGTCTGTATTACCTTTCAATAAAAAATCATATATATCAACCGAAGCGATCTGTTCACTTTTTCGGTACACTTTGATGTCTCTGAGGGTGCCCATCAAAGTTGGTCCACCGGCAGCATACAATGCATTGAATACTGTAGATAGGGCATTGATGGTATACGTTCCCGGCATGTTTACTTCACCTACAATGTTGATACTGATGTTTCGAATCATACCAATAGAAACCTGTAAAAAAGTACTGGGCGCGGCACCAGATAACTCAACATAAACCCCAGCAAGCCGATTTTTTATTTTTGTCTGGGCTTCCTTCAAAGTGAGTCCATTCAAATAAATGGGCCCCACATTACTGAGGAACAGTTGGCCATTGGGTTGAATGGATTCGGTATAATTCCATTCGGAGGCACCAAAAATATCAATGACGATTTCATCACCAACTCCGAGCACATAATCTGGTGGGGGCGGAAAATTGAGATTGGTTTCAAAACTCAATTCTCTGGAATCGTCATTAAAAACGCTATAACCAAAGTTTTGATTTATAGGTAAATCTTCTAGTTCTATTTCTTTTTTCTCTTCCTCGAAAGCTAACTGTGTCAAATAATCGGTCAACGCTTCTTTCTTTATTTCTTCTTGAAAATCAGAAAGGCTTGATTTTCGCTTATTGTCTGCGGCACGTATTTTGTTGATTCTCCTTGAGAGTTTGCTGATTTCCATGGCAGACAAACCTTCTGATCTCGCATATTGGACAATATTTTGATCAGAATAGCCCATGCCTTTGGCACGCTGCATCATCATGCGTATCTGCTCATCAGAAAGATTGTCAACTTTCACTGATTGGGCTTTTCCCATACTTTGCGCGGTGACCGTTTCTAAACTACAGGTCCCAATGAATAAGGCAAATAAGAGGATTACAGGAATCCTGAAATATTTGTGCATAGGTATGTTTTTATTGACAGTCAGCAAATTTAATTAATTAATAATCAAAAAAGCACGCATCTATTTATTTCCATGGGGGAATGTTATGGGTAAGGGGAAGGAAAAATGATTTTCCTATGAGAAGTTTTTTTCTTTTCCCTGAACTAAAAAATAGGGATTTAATAAGCTTTCTTTATTATAATTTACAGGGGTCTGAGAGTTTTGAATGATTACTTGACCTCCCGCTTCTTCAACGATTATTTGAGCAGCAGCGGTATCCCATTCCATCGTAGGGGCAAACCGAGGATATAAATGGGCTTCGCCTTCTGCAACCATGAGCAGTTTTAACGAACTGCCTTTAGATAGGATTTCGGGTTTGATTAAGTTATCTAAAAATACTTGTGTTTCGGCGTTGAGGTGAGAGCGAGAGGCCACCACCTTAAGTCTGGATTGATGGAGATCAAAGGAGGCACACTGAATATTTCTTCCATTTTTTTGAGCTCCGGATGCTTTGATTGCAGAATATAGATCAGCAGTGACGGGCGTTTGTACGACACCGAGTATGGGCTGATGCTGATGGATAAGGGCAATGTTCACGGTGAATTCTCCATTTCTTTTGATAAATTCTTTCGTACCATCTAAGGGGTCTATCAGCCAAAATGTTTCCCAACTTTTTCTTTGTGAAAAAGGAATTTGAGCGCCTTCCTCACTTAAAATCGGAAAGCTGGTTTTTTCGAGTACGGCGGCAATGACCTGATGGGCCGCTTGATCTGCGCGGGTCAGTGGGGATTGATCATCTTTGGCTTCTATTTCAAAATCACCAGAATGATAGACTTTGAGTATTTCCTCACTGGCCATGCTTGCCGCAATTTTGGCCTGTTCGAGTAATGAATTTAGGTTCATAATAGAGAATGAATTTAAATGATCATGCCTGCGGCCACGGTTTCATGAGTGGACTCATCTATTAAAATAATACTACCCGTCGTTCTGTTTTTTCTATAGGCATCCGTTAACAAAGGCTTGGTAGTGCGCAGTTGTACTCGCGCCACGTCGTTCATGCCGATATTGAGGTTTTCAACATTCCGATGCAGGGTATTTACATCTAACTTGTATCGAATTTTTTTAATAATGGCTTTGGCTTCTGATGTGGTATGCTTAATGATGTATTTTGATTTAGGATGGGGCGCTTTAGTATCGAGCCAACACATCATGATCTCAATGTCTTGATTGAGGTCGGGTTGATTATTTGACCTCACCAACATATCGCCCCGGCTTACATCTACATCATCGGTGAGCTGTATGACAACCGACATCGGAGCAAAGGCTTCAGATAGCGGACCGTTGAAGGTCTCAATAGATTTGATTTTTGATATGAACCCTGAAGGGAGCACCGTAATTTCATCTCCCGGTTTGAAGACACCTCCTGCAATTCTTCCCGCATAGCCTCTGAAGTCGTGATAGGGTGCCATTTTGGGTCGGATGACCGTCTGTACAGGAAATCGACAATCAATGTGATTGTAATCACTACCGATATGTAAATTTTCTAAGGTGTAGAGAAGGGTAGATCCTTCATACCAAGACATTTTTTCACTGCGATTGACTACGTTGTCTCCATTTAGGGCACTGATGGGGATAAAGCGGATGTCTGTGATATCTAACTTGGAAGAAAAACTTTCAAAATCTTTTTTAATTTTTTGAAAAACGGTTTCTTGGTAGTCAACCAAATCCATTTTATTTACACAAACGATCAGATGTGGGATTTGAAGTAAAGAAGCGATGATGGCATGTCTACAAGTTTGCTCCACCATGCCATGGCGGGCATCTATAAGAACCAAAGCGCAATTGGCAGTGGATGCGCCAGTGATCATATTCCTAGTGTATTGAATGTGACCGGGAGTATCTGCAATGATGAATTTTCTTTTGGGTGTGGCGAAATAACGATAGGCCACATCAATGGTGATGCCCTGTTCTCGTTCGTCTTTGAGTCCATCGGTAAGCAGAGATAAATCTGCCTGCGCCAATCCTTTGCGGTTGCTGGATCTTTTGACTTGATCCAGCTGATCTTCAAAAATTGATTTGGTATCAAAAAGAAGTCTACCGATCAAGGTGCTTTTACCATCATCTACACTACCGGCTGTGGTAAACCTTAATAATTCCATATCTAAATAGGCATTCATTTTCATGGATTTTTAAAAATAACCTTGTTTTTTTCGATCTTCCATTGATGTTTCAGATCGCTTATCGTCTGCTCGATTACCTCGCTCAGTTTGCCGCGCTGCGGCTACTTCATCTATGATTTTCTCTAATGTGTCGGCATCTGATTCATCTCCTCCCGTGATGGTAATGTCGCCCAAAGTACGAAAACGAATTTTTTTGTATACCTGGGTTTCTGTTTCGTTCAAATGGATGTGCTCTGATATGGGCAGCCAAGTGTCATTGCGACGGATGACTTCGCGTTGGTGCGCAAAATAAAGGGACGGAATCTGAATGTTTTTAGCTAAAATGTATTGCCAAACATCCATTTCTGTCCAATTGCTTAAGGGAAACACGCGAAAATGCTCTCCTTGATCATGTTTGCTATTGAACATATTCCATAATTCTGGGCGTTGATTTTTAGGATCCCACTGTCCAAATTCATCTCGATGTGAAAAAAACCTTTCTTTAGCCCGGGCTTTTTCTTCGTCCCGTCGCGCGCCACCCACACAAGCATCAAACTGATGTAAGTCGATGGTGTCGAGAAGGGTATTGGTTTGCAGGGCATTTCTGGAAGCATTTTTACCTCGTTCCTCCGTTGATCTTCCAGAATTAATGGAGTCTTGAACCAATCCTACGATGAGTCGGACCTCTAAATCAGCTACTATTTGATCTCTGAATACCATAGTTTCAGGAAAATTATGTCCCGTATCAATGTGAACCAGAGGAAAGGGGATTTTAGCTGGATAAAAGGCTTTTTTAGCAAGATGTGTTACTACGATGGAATCTTTACCTCCTGAGAAAAGGATGCAGGGATTTTCAAATTGGGCAAAAACTTCTCGAAGAATAAAAATAGATTCGCTTTCTAATTCATCTAAATGTGTAAGGTTATAATTACTCATTCAAGCGTTAGTTTGGGTTCAATAAAATCAAGTAATTTTTTTAAGGATAACTCTGGAGGGTCCGTTTCAGTATTGACTGTCAAGTCGGGTTGCTTTGGATTCTCAAAGGGGGCATCGATTCCCGTAAAATTAGGAATTAATCCTTTACGGGCTTTGGCATAGAGGCCTTTAACGTCCCTTTTTTCACATACGTGCAAGGGGCAATCGATAAAAATCTCTATAAAATTTTCGGAACCGATCAGTCTTTGCGCTTGCGCACGATCAGCTGCAAGTGGAGAAATAAAAGCTGATAATACAATGATACCGGCCTCGTTGAACAACCGAGCCACTTCTGCAATTCGACGAATATTCTCTGTCCGATCCGTACTGGAAAATCCTAAGTCATTATTAAGGCCTAAACGGACATTGTCGCCATCTAAGAGGTAAGTTTTATAACCTTTTTGATGCAAAATAGCCTCTATATTTCCAGCGAGGGTAGATTTACCCGAGCCTGAAAGTCCAACCAACCAAATCACCTTAGCTTGGTGGCCATTATTTTTCAATCGATCGGATTTACTGATCGGATGGGTATGCCGGATGAGGTTTTCATTCATTTTTTTCGACCAAATTTGACACTGAACCAAACGCGTTCATGAAAATAATAAAGCACCATTTTGAGGATAGTTTCAGCTATGGCCACACCGGTAGCTTTTTTAATAGCCTGAGCATCGTCTCCAAAAAATGCCAAGGCCAATAGGAAAGTCGTGGTAGAGGCAATGATGCGCCAGGTGATTGCCTTTGAAATATGTCTTAGTTTATTTTGATCCATGAGTTAATTCTTACCGCAAGATTAGGTAAAAGATCATTAATTTCTACCCTGCTCCTCTTATTATTTATCTGGGGTCAGCTTTGGTTTGAAGGAGTCTACCGTTATTTTGAGGCCTTTAGATCTTGTAAATAGGGGCTGCCAACCTAAGAGTTTCTTTGCCAATTTAATATCTGGTTTACGCTGTTTGGGATCGTCTTCTGGCAAGGCCTGATAACTGATGGTGGATGAACTTTGGGTGAGTTGCAAAATTTCTTGAGCAAATTCATTGATGGTGACTTCCTCAGGATTTCCAATATTTACAGGATAGGCATAGTCGCTGAGAAGTAACCGAAAAATACCCTCTATCAAATCATCAACATAGGTGAAGGATCTTGTTTGGCTGCCATCTCCAAAAGCAGTAAGTGGCTTGCCCTGAAGTGCTTGCCCAATAAAGGCAGGAAGTACCCGACCGTCATTTAATCTCATGCGAGGGCCAAAGGTATTAAAAATACGTACAATTCTCGTTTCCAATTGATGGTAGGTATGGTAAGCCATGGTCAATGCTTCTTGGAATCGCTTGGCTTCATCATAAACGCCTCTAGGGCCAATGGGATTTACATTGCCCCAATAATTTTCCTTTTGAGGGTGCTCCAAGGGGTCTCCATAAACTTCCGAGGTAGAGGCAATCAATATTCTTGCTTTTTTTTCTTTGGCCAAACCGAGGCAGTTTAAGGTACCTAAGGATCCTACCTTCATCGTTTGAATGGGCATTTTCAAATAATCGATGGGGCTTGCAGGAGAGGCAAAATGTAAAATGTAATCCAAAGGTCCGGGTACATGAATGAACTTGGTGACGTCGTGCTCATGAAATTCGAAATTTGATTTTTTAAATAGATGTTCGATGTTTTCTATGGATCCCGAACTTAAATTATCCATGGCGATGACCTGGTAATTTTCTTTGATGAATCGATCACATAAATGAGAGCCTAAAAATCCAGCGCCCCCAGTGATTAATATTTTTTTCATATTTCATTTTCAATTTCATTAAAACTTTGACTGGCCAAATCTTTAGGAGAGAATACGGCGCCTGTAAAATCTTCCGTGATGTTAAGTTTTGGATCATAGATACTCAAACTACGTTCTGAGGCCGCGTGATAGGGCCGATCTACCGCATATTGAAAACAGGTATGGTCTTCCAAGGTAAAATAGCCATGAGCAAAGCCTTTGGGGACCCACAAGGCTTTATCTGGGCTATCTAATTTTATTTTGTAATATTTTAGATAAGTGTCGGATGTTTTTCTTAAATCAACGACGAGGTCAATGACCGCTCCGCTGAGTGCCAAAACAATTTTAGTTTGCGCAAAGGGATTCAGCTGAAAATGAAGACCCCTGAATACATTTTTTTTTGACTGCGCAATATTGATTTGCTCCACAGAAAAATCGAGTCCAAATTTTTTAAATCGGGTACGATTGAAGGCTTCCATGAAATAGCCACGATCATCACCATGCAAATCATTATGAATCACAAAGCAATCTTTGAGCGGCGTAGATTTAATTTCCATCGACTAATTTTATTAAATAATTACCATAACCACTTTTTTGCAAGGGGACTGCAATCTGGTGGAGTTGATCCGCATCGATGAAGCCCATTTCATAGGCAACTTCTTCAATACAACCAATTTTAAGTCCTTGGCGAGATTCAATGGCCCTGACAAAATCACCTGCCTCCAACAGGGATTCATTGGTTCCCGTATCTAACCAGGCGGTCCCTCGATCCAATACTTCTACTGTTAATTTGCCCTGCTTTAAATATTCGTTATTTACGGTAGTAATTTCCAATTCACCTCGGGCGCTGGGCTGGATATTTTTTGCAATGTCCACCACGTCTTGATCGTAAAAATACAAACCGGGTACCGCATATTTTGATTTGGGATGCGTAGGTTTTTCTTCGATGGACAAGGCCTTTTTTTGATCGTCAAATGCCACGATACCATATCTTTCAGGATCATTTACTCGATAAGCAAAGATGATCCCACCCTGTGGATTGGTGCAATTTTGTAATTTTTGAGACAATCCAGAGGCATAAAAAATATTATCACCTAATACCAATGCAACTTTTTCTCTCCCGATGAATTCCGCTCCGATGATAAAAGCTTGAGCCAAACCTTCGGGTTCGGGTTGAATCGCATATTCAAAATGACAGCCTAAATTCGCTCCGTTGCCGAGCAGTTGCTGGAACCCTGGGAGGTCTCTTGGTGTGGAGATGATTAGGATTTCCCGGATGCCTGCCAGCATCAAAACCGACAGGGGATAATAAATCATGGGTTTGTCGTATACGGGAAGCATTTGTTTACTTATCGCAAGGGTCAATGGGTGCAATCGAGTTCCTGAGCCACCCGCCAAAATGATGCCTTTCATGTCTTTTGGTTATAATGTGTTTGATAATAGGCTTGGTAAGCACCCGAAGTCACATGGCTTAACCAATGTTCATTTTCAAGATACCATTTTACCGTTTTTTTGAGGCCTTCTTCAAATTGTAAAGAGGGTTTCCAGCCCAGTTCATTGGCTAATTTTGAGGCGTCAATGGCATACCTTAAATCATGACCTGAGCGATCATTTACAAAAGTAATGAGCTGCGCCGAGGTGCCTGATGGCCGTTCCATGGCCTCGTCCATGAGGCGGCACAATAGATGGATCAAGTCTATGTTTTTCCATTCATTGAATCCACCAATATTATAGGTGTCCCCAACCTTTCCTTGGTGGAAAATAACGTCAATGGCACGGGCATGATCAATGACATAGAGCCAGTCTCGAATGTTTTTTCCTTTTCCGTAAATAGGAATGGGTTGATTGTTTTTAATATTATTGATGGCCAAGGGAATGAGTTTCTCAGGGAAATGATTGGGGCCGTAATTGTTTGAGCAATTGCTGATGACTATGGGGAGGTCATAGGTGTTGTGATAGGCCCGCACAAAAAAGTCAGAGGAGGCTTTGGAAGCCGAATAGGGGCTTTTGGGATCGTAAGCGGTGGTTTCGGTAAACAAGCCGTTTTCCCCAAGAGAGCCATATACCTCATCGGTTGAAACATGGTAAAACCTTTTATCAGAGGGCTCTTTTCCCCAAGCATCTTTGGCTATATTTAGTAAATTGACAGTTCCCAATACATTGGTTTGAACAAAATCTATGGGATGGGTTATCGATCGATCCACATGAGACTCGGCGGCCAAATGGATCACGCCGTCGAGTTCATGCTTGCTGAAAAGACTTTGTATTAAGGCAGTATCACAAATATCACCCATGATAAAATGATAATTGGGTACTTGCTCAACATCAACGAGATTTTGCAGATTACCGGCATAGGTCAGCTTATCAAGATTAAAAATTTCGTAGTGGGGATATTGTTGTACAAATCTTCGAACTACATGAGAACCAATGAATCCTGCACCTCCGGTAATGAGAATTTTTTTCATGAAAAAGTATATCAATATTCAATAGATTTTGGCAAATATAGCCATAGTTAATAAGTGTTTGTCAAAGCTTAATAGTTTTTGTTTTTAATTCTTTTACCCACTGATCAGCCGAAGAACATAAGTGGTTTAATAAAGGTATTTTTCTTGGATGAAGGATTATTCCTTGTAAATGCGTAAAACCCTCGGCTTTCAACCTTATTTTTGTTTCATGGATCAGATCATCGCCTTGATAAAGAAAGATTTATTGGTTGATTTTAGACAAAAATACGTCGTTGCGGGGATCGCATTATATGTTTTTGCGACCATTTATATTGCTTATTTGGCCTTCAATAACGTGATTACTCCCGCCATTTGGAATGCGCTGTTTTGGTTGATTTTGTTATTTTCAAGTATCACAGGTCTCGGTAAAAGTTTTGGCCAGGAGGCCCATCGTTCTCATTATTATTATTACTTAGCGAAGCCTGTCCATATTTTAACTGCGAAACTTATTTATTACGGTTTTTATGAGATTTTGTTGGTCTTATTATTGGCTGTGATATTCAATCTTTTTTTGGGATTTCCTGTTGAGAATCCGTCCCTGTTTTTAGTTAATCTGTTGGCAGGAGCGAGCGGCTTGTCGGTATGCTTCACGCTGATCGCTTCTATTGCTGCGAAATCTGACAATGGATCTCATTTCATGCCCATACTGGCTTTTCCAGTAATTATCCCTGTTTTATTACTTGCGGTAACCAATTCTAGAAAAGTTGTTTTTGGAGCCTCTTTAGCTGATATTTCTGGAAACCTCTTGGTATTGGTCTGTTTTAATGTGATTATCATTGCGCTGTCATTTATTTTATTCCCTTACAGTTGGAAAAATTGATATGAAATACTTAATGAAAGCGTATTGGTGGAAACTAATGACTGTAATTTTGCTTATTTATACAGTGATTGGAGGGTTCTTAATGCCCACACCTAGATTGCCGATTCTCAATGAGACTATCAGAATTTTACATTTTCACGTACCTATGTGGTTTGGCATGATTATTATGTTTATTGTTTCTGTATTTTATGCCATCAAATATTTATCCACCAAAAATTTAATGTACGACTTGTATGCCGAGCATTTGGTCAATATTGGGGTCATGTTTGGTGTCTTAGGCATCGTTTCAGGTATGATTTGGGCTAATTTTACTTGGGGAGAGCCCTGGAGCAATGATCCTAAACAAAACGCATCTGCGGTTGCCTTGCTGATATATTTTGCACTGATTATTTTAAGGGGATCTTTACAAGATGATCATCAGAAGGCCAGATTGGGTGCGGTGTACAATATTTTTGCCTTTGCTGTTTTAATTCCCTTATTGTTTGTACTCCCTAGAATGACGGACAGTTTGCATCCGGGAAATGGTGGAAATCCTGCCTTTGGACAATATGATTTGGACAGTGATTTGAGACTGGTATTCTATCCAGCCGTCTTGGGGTGGACTTTTTTAGGGTTTTGGATGGCGACCCTAAAAATAAGAGCGGCGAGTCTTCAAAAACATTTAGATTATGAATAGAATAATGAAATTATTGTTTTTGCTCTTCTTTTTAAGCCTTCAGTTGATTGCCCGATCTCAATCTCAGATTGAGATGGCAGATGATTTTAGAGGAGAAGGAAAAATTTATGTAGTGATCATGGTAGTACTTCTTTTATTAGGGGGAATTTTTTTTACCCTATTTAGGTTCGATAAAAGACTAAGTCAATTGGAAAAGCAAATGGGAGAGGAAAAATGAAAAAGTCACACATCATAGGCATTTTGGTCATCGCCATGGCCATAGGAATTATCCTCACTACTGCTGGAGACGCCAGTAGTTATGTCACTTTTGAGGAGGCGAAGCGCCGTGAATCTGATGGAGATAGGTCCAAAATTCATGTGGTAGGAAAGCTCAAAAAAAGTGAGACAGATCAAGTAACGGGTATTATACCTATGGATGACCAACTCTCTTTCACTTTTGTGATGTTAGACGAGAATGAGGCAGAGCAAAAAGTATTTCACCCCAATCCCATCCCACAAGATTTTGATCGATCTGAACAAGTAGTGGTCGTGGGTTCTTATCGAAAAGATGTATTTGTCGCCGACAAAATCCTTTTAAAATGCCCTTCCAAATATCAGGAAGAAGAAATTAAAATTTAGCAGATGGTTCATTATTTGATAGGTAACCTAGGTCATCTGATGATTATTCTTTCATTGGTCACCGCACTCGTTTCTTGCGTCGCTTATTTCAAAGCAACACAAAGCAATGACCATACGTGGGAGCGGTATGCGGATTGGAGCTATTATGGCCACGTGTTGAGTTTGATCGGCGTTTTGACGGTGCTGTTTTTAATCATTAATAAGCATTATTTTGAATACCATTATGCATGGAATTATTCATCCAAATACTTGCCCATTTACTATCAGATTTCTAGTTTTTGGAATGGGCAAGAAGGATCCTTTCTTCTTTGGATGTTTTGGAATGCGATGTTGGGCTTGGTATTGATCAAAACCAATAAATTTTGGAAACCTTCGGTAATGGCCGTCATGACCTTTACCCAGTTTTGTTTGACAACCTTGATTCTAGGTGTTGTTATTTTTGAATTGAAGATCGGCAGTTCTCCCTTTTTATTACTTCGAGATGTAGTTCAGGATGCCATTTTTGTAGTGAATCCCGAATTTATTCCTGAAGATGGCAATGGCTTGAATCCTTTGCTCCAAAATTATTGGATGGTCATCCATCCCCCGACGTTGTTCTTAGGATTTTCGAGTACTGTAGTTCCTTTTGCTTATGCGATTGCGGGCTTGTGGACAGGTAAATACAATGAATGGATCAGACCTGCGCTGCCTTGGGCACAATTTGCAGCCATGATTTTGGGTATAGGTATTTTAATGGGTGCCTATTGGGCTTATGAAACCTTGAATTTTGGAGGCTATTGGAACTGGGATCCTGTTGAGAATGCCATCTATATTCCTTGGCTCACTTTGATCGCAGCCATCCATACAATGATTGCTTACAAAAAGAATGAAAATGCATTAAAGGCAGCCCTCATATTGGTTTTGGTGACCTATTTGCTTATTTTGTATTCTACCTTTCTCACTCGGAGCGGGGTGCTTGGAGAGACCTCAGTTCACTCTTTTACTGACCTCGGATTATCTGGGCAGTTGCTACTTTTTCTAGTTTTATTCCTGGTGGGATGTGCCTTGCTGTTGGTGCGTGTTTGGAAAAAAATACCCTCAACAGATGGGGAAATGTCTGCTTATTCTAGAGAATTTTGGATTTTCATGGGGGCAACTGTGCTTTGCTTGATGGCCTTTCAAATTATTATACCTACTTCCATACCTGTTTACAATGAGGTATTGGGTCTTTTTGGTATTGCCTCCAATTTAGCTCCACCGGCTGATCCAGTACAATTTTATTCTAAATTTCAATTGTGGTTTGCAGTAGGCATTGCCCTATTATCGGGGACAGGTCAGTTTTTTTGGTGGAAGCGGATGAACTTTCAAGATTTCAAAATAGAAATTCAAAAGCCCTTAATGATTTCATTGTTAATCTCAGCACTCATATTTGTTTTAGCGGAAGTACGAGAATTTCCTTACATGATTTTATTGACTGCCAGTATCTATTCAATTACTGCCAATTTTGCTATTTTATTACGTTTGAAGCGGACCAACGTTAAACTTTCAGGAGGTTCCATTGCGCACATAGGTATAGGATTGATGTTGATTGGGATTCTCTTTTCTTCTGGCTACAGTAAAATTCTTTCTAAAAACAATACAGGATTGCTCTACAGTAATGAGTTTCCCGATGAGATTAATTTGAATAATCTATTGCTTTTTTTGAATGAACCGCGGGAGATGGGTGATTATTCGCTGGTGTATAGAGGCATGCGAAAAAAGACCAGGGATTTGGGATATATTGATGCCAATTTACTCTCGGAAACAGACAATCCATTGATTTTGGAGGCCACTGATGATATTTATGTTGCCTCAGAATTGAGGGCATCTAAGGGAGATCAGATTCGTATTACCAATAATGAAAACTCGTATTTTGAAGTATTGTATGACAAGGACGATGGTGATCATTTTGCGTTGTACCCACGCGTGCAGTTGAATGACCAAATGGGCACCGTTTACTCACCTGACATCAGTAGAACCCTTACTGCAGACATGTATACGCATGTAAGAACGTTCCCTGATCCGGCTCAGGAAACCGACTGGGGAGAGGTTCAAGAGTACCAAGTGGCGGTTGGGGATGACTTTTTTATTAATGATTATGTCGCGACGTTTAAAAAAATGGAACGCGTTGATCAAGTAGAGGGTGTGACATTGATGAAAAACGACGTAGCGGTAAAAGCCGTTATTGAGATACAAGGAGAATATCAAAATTATCTAGCTACTCCGATTTATTTGATTAAAGATCAGATGGCGGGCAAAATACCTGCTACAGTCTATGATCTAGCGGCACGGATTACTGTTGAGTCCATAGATCCTGAAACAGACAGTTTCACTTTTGGGGTGCAACGGACTCAAAAAGATTGGATCATCATGGAGGCAGTAGAAAAGCCCTACATCAACTTGCTCTGGATCGGTACTTTATTGCTGTGCTTTGGATTTTTTATTGCTATTTTACGTAGATATGAAGATTTCATGATTTTTCGTAACAAAGGATTAGAGTCATAAAAAAGAGACAATGTGTCTTTAAGAATAGCTATTATTGGAGGTGGAAATGTAGCTACCCATTTTTTTAAGTCACTTGGTGAGAGAAGTGTCCGGAAAATTTTTGTGCGAAAAAAAGAAGAAAATTCACACCTCCCTTTGTCACTTTTATCCGAGTCAAAAGATTTAAGAACATTAGACTTAGCCATAATTATCATCGCTGTATCGGATGATCAAATTATAAATGTTATGACTAACTACCATTTTGATCCGGATCAGATTATTCTTCATACTGCAGGATCTGTGGATATGGATGTAATCCATCAAAAGCATGCAAAATGTGGCGTACTTTACCCGTTAATGACGCTTTCCAAAGAAGACATTATTGATTACGAGCAAATGCCCTTATTAATTGAAGGAAGTGAGGAATCTGTTTTGTTGATCACCCAACTGGCTGAAAGTATCAGTCAACGTGTGGCTTATTTTGATTCTCAAAATCGAAAAATCATTCATTTGGTCGCTGTCATTGCCAATAATTTTACCACTTCACTTCTTTGGGACGTAGAAAAAATTATTAAAAAGCATCAATTGGATAAGCATTTATTGGTACCTCTTATGGAACAGACCATGCATAAAGCTTTCAACTTGGGGGGCGCAAAGTCTATGACAGGGCCTGCGGTAAGAAAGGATCAGAATATCATAGATGTGCAGTTAGGTTTATTAAATCAAGATCCTGAAATACTCGATTTATATCAATTTTTCACCCATCGCATTCAAAAAACCAAAAGTGAGCCATCTGATAGCTGACATCAAAGGCCTTACCAAAGCCATTAGAATTCCCCATCTTTTTGGTATTGTATTAGTGCAATTCTTAACGGCATCATATCTCATCAAGGTCCCAAATGAAGTGGTTTTAAGTTGGGAATTTATCTTGCTAACCGTTTCAATTACGATACTTGGCGCAGCAGGATTTTTGATCAACGATTATTATGATCAAAAGATTGATTTAATCAATCGACCAGATCGGGTTGTCGTGGGCATACATTTACGTCGTCGTCTTGTATTGGCAGCTCACATGGGCTTATCAATTTTAGCGATTATGATTGGTTTATGGATAGAGCTGTGGTTGGGACTTTTTAATTTTTTTGCGTCTTTTATGTTATGGCTCCATAGTAACTATTTCAGGAGAGTACTGCTGTTGGGTAATATTATGGTGGCTCTGATGCATGTCATGATCATCTTAGTGGTCGCTATGTATTTTCAAGCCTACAACACCTTATTACTTGCCTATTCTTTGTTTGCTTATTTAGCTATTTTTATCCGAGAAATCGTAAAGGATCTTAAGGGGGTAAGGGGTGATGCCACCTACGGAGCGGAAACTATTTCGGTAATCTGGGGGATTAGAGCAGCTAAAAAATTTATTTATCTATCTATTTTCTGTGGTATTATTTGCATAATCTATTTTTTGGATGGTAAGTTTCCCACGAATTCAGGCACTTATTTCTTAGCTTTAATGCCTTTTTTGGTTTGGTTTATCTATCGAATCTACACAGCCGATACCCAATCACATTATCGAACCTTGAAAAAGAGTATTGATTGGATCATTTTATCTGGTATCTTAAGTATATTTTTAATTCATGAATAAGTGTAGTATTGCCATTTTTGCTTCAGGGGACGGGTCTAATGCGGAAAATATCATTAACTATTTCAAAGGTAATGACGCTGTTAATGTGGTGCTTATTGTCTCAAACAGAGCAGGTGCTGGAGTGCTCCAACGTGCTAAGAAACTTGAAGTGCCCCATTTACTTTCTCAGCGAGAGGAATTAAATAATCCAACATTTCTGCTCTTATTGGAGCAGCAAAAAATCGATCTGATCGTTTTGGCTGGATTTATTTTGAAAATCCCTACCTACTTAATTGCCGCTTTCTCTGCTCGTATCATCAATATACATCCTGCTTTACTCCCCAAATATGGAGGCAAAGGTATGTATGGTGATCAGGTTCATAAGTCCGTTTTGTTAAATAAAGAGCGTCAATCAGGGATTACCATTCATTTGGTTAACGAGCATTATGATGAAGGTAAAATACTCTTCCAAAAAAGTTGTGAAGTCATGGCGGATGATGAGGTCAGGGATTTGGCTGAAAGAATTCATCAACTTGAATATCAATATTTTCCTAAAATTATAGAAGATTACATTAATAGATTCTAATCTCTTTTTAATTGTGTTTACTTTTGCTTTTTAGAAAAATAATTCATGAAAGACTGTAAGATAAAATCTGCCCTAATTTCGGTTTACAACAAAGAGGGACTCGAACCCATTGTTAAAAAATTATCTCACCTAGGCGTAGAGATATATTCTACCGGCGGCACCTATGCTTTCATTGATCAATTGGGCATAAAAGTGACCTTAGTCGAGGATGTGACGGAATATCCATCTATTTTCGGAGGGAGGGTCAAAACCTTACATCCTAAAATTTTTGGAGGCGTATTGAACAGAAGAGCAGATGCTGGAGATGCTGCGGAGAAAAAGAAATATAACATCCCAGATATTGACCTAGTGATCGTAGACCTTTATCCTTTTGAGGAAACGGTTTCTTCTGGGGGAACCATGGAGGAAATTATCGAGAAAATAGACATCGGAGGCATTGCCTTGATCCGAGGAGCAGCTAAAAACTTCACTGATGTGCTGATTATCTCCTCTAGAAATTATTACGGGGCATTTTTAGACTTGCTTGAGAAGGGCGATGGCCTCACGACAGTGGATCAAAGAAAATCATTTGCATTACAAGCTTTCCATGTTTCCTCTCATTATGATACGGCCATTTTTAATTTTATGAATGGATCCAAGGAGTTGCCCGTGCACAAAGTTAGCTATGAGCAAAAAAAATCTTTAAGATACGGTGAAAATCCACATCAAGAAGGAGTTTTCTACGGGGATTTGAATGCCTATTTTGATCAATTGGGAGGTAAGGATATTTCTTATAATAATTTAATAGATATTGAAGCTGCGGTCCAAATCATTGCTGAATTTGATGAAGAACTAGTGTTTGGTATTTTAAAGCATAACAATACTTGTGGCTTTGCCTTAGACTCAAATGCCAAAGCGGCATATCTTAAGGCGTATCAAGCGGACAGTACTTCGGCCTTTGGAGGGATTTTAGTCTGTAATAAAGAAATAGACCTGTCCGCGGCTAAAGAAATTCATAAACTATTTTTTGAAATTATTATTGCGCCTTCCTATGCCAAAGAGGCCTTGAAATTGCTGCAACAAAAAGCAAACAGGATTATCCTTGTTCAGAAAAAAAGTTTTGAGGGCAAAGAGCAATTCAAATCTTTGTTAAATGGTATCGTTATTCAGGATTATAACGGTGCAACGGATCAGTTAAGTGATTTGAAGAGTGTAACTCAAAGGAAGCCTTCGCAAGCAGAAATTGACAACTTACTTTTTGCATCAAAATTGTGCAAGCATTCCAAATCAAATACAATTGTGCTGACTAATAATCATCAGTTATTGGCTAGCGGTGTAGGGCAGACCTCTCGAGTAGATGCCTTAGAGCAGGCGATTGTAAAGGCAAAGAAGTTTGGATTTGATTTACATGGAGCGGTGATGGCCTCTGATGCCTTTTTCCCATTTCCAGACTGCGTAGAAATAGCTGGAGTTGCAGGTATTACCGCCATCATTCAACCGGGAGGGTCTATTAATGATCAGTTATCCATTGATATGTGTGATCAGAAAAATTTAGCTATGGTCCTTAGTGGGCGTCGTCATTTTAAACATTAGATCTAGATTTAAAAAGATTTATTATATTGTAATAAAATAAATAAGTGGAGTAATAATAATATGGGCATTTTTGATTTTTTTTCTAGTGATATAGCCATTGATTTAGGAACGGCTAATACTTTAATTATTCACAAAGATAAGGTAGTTGTAGATGAACCCTCCATTATTGCCATTGACATGGAGACCAATAAAGTATTGGCTATTGGCCGTGAAGCGATGCAGATGCATGAGAAAACACATCATAACATAAAGACTATAAGGCCTTTGAAAGATGGTGTTATTGCAGATTTTCATGCGGCGGAGCACATGATTCGTGGAATGATCAAGATGATGGATAAAGATAAAAAAAGTTGGTTTCCCACTTCCCACAGAATGGTCATTTGTATTCCCTCTGGTATCACAGAGGTAGAAAAAAGAGCAGTTCGAGATTCTGCAGAACACGCGGGTGCAAAGGAAGTTTATATGATTCATGAACCCATTGCTGCCGCCATTGGAATTGGCATCAACATAAGTCAACCGATCGGATCAATGATTGTTGATATCGGTGGTGGGACTACAGAAATTGCGGTCATTGCACTTTCAGGAATCGTAGCTGACCAATCAATACGCGTGGCTGGAGATTCTTTTACCAAAGATATCTTAGACTACATGCGAAGACAGCATAATTTATTAATTGGTGAGCGTACTGCAGAGCGAGTGAAAATCGAGATAGGTTCTGCCTTAACGGAGTTAGATGATGGACCGGAAGATTTTGAGGTCAGAGGGAGGGATCTGATGACGGGAATTCCTAAAGTAATAAAAATATCTTATCCCGAGATAGCTTTTGCTATCGATAAGTCAGTTTCTAAAATTGAAGAGGCCGTATTAAAAGCGCTTGAAATATCTCCACCAGAACTTTCTGCAGATATATATGAAAACGGAATTTATTTAACGGGAGGAGGTGCGATGCTTCGTGGTTTAGATAAGCGACTTTCACTCAAAACCAAATTACGCATTCATATTGCTGAAGATCCGCTGAGGGCGGTAGTTAGGGGAACGGGTTTAGCCCTCAAAGATATCGAAAATTATAAACCTGTATTGATGACTTAAATGCAGCAATTATTTGCCTTTTTATTTCGTAATCGGGTTTTAGGATTTTTTCTTTTTTTGGAGTTGATCTCATTTTGGCTCATTTTTTCAAATAATAACCTTTACAATTCATATCTATTTAATACCTCTAATAAATTTGTGGGTTCCGTCCTTGAAACGAATTATAATATTGATCAGTACTTTCAATTGGATGAAATTAATGAAAAACTTCTTGCTGAAAATGCATTATTGAGAGAAGAATTATCGAAAAAAAACTTAGGTATGATGGGCTATGATACGCTCAAAGGGAATGCCCATGTGATTCCAGCACGCGTAATAAATAATGAGTTTCGAAAACCGGAAAATTACCTGACCCTAGACAAGGGATCCTTATCTCAAATTGAACCGGGTATGGCAGTCATTTCAAGAGAGGGCGTGGTGGGGATCATTAAGTCTGTCAGCAGTCATTTTTCTACGGTCACTTCCATTTTGAACCGAAAATTAATGACTTCCAGTCAGCTCAATAAGACGAATACTTTGTGTACGGTCCAATGGAACCTAGAGAGTCCTTTGGTGGCAGACGTAAAATATATTCCTCGCCATATCAATATAGGCATTGGAGATACTGTAAGTACTTCAGGCTACAATGCAGTTTTTCCTGCAGAAATTATGTTAGGCACTATTGTTTCCTATCAATTACCCGATGAGTCTCCTTTTTATGTTGCCAAGATTAAATTATCTTCAGATTTATCATCGATAGATGTTGTTTATGTGATAAGAAATCCATTAAAAAGAGAGATGGATAGCTTACAAACTGTTTTATGAATAGAGTCAGCTGGAAATTGTTAACGTTTTATTTTGTGGGATATGTCATCTTGCAAATACCATTACTGTATAAATTTGTATTGTTCAACGTAGCTTTTAGCTTTTTCTACTTGGGATTTTTAGTCTTTTTCCCTTTGGGACAAAATCCTATATTAAGGTTGATAGTAGGTTTTTTAATAGGTTTGTACATTGATCTTTTTTCCAATACGCCTGGCCTTCATGCAAGTGTATGCACTTTCATCATGCTTTTTAGAGATACCTGGTTAAGGGCTATTTTAGAACATCAAAAAGGAGTTTTAGATATAAATATTTATATCTTAAAAATGAGAGGAATATGGCTTTACGTTTTGCCCCTTATTTTCATTCATCACCTTATGATATTCTGGATTAATTATGGCAGTTGGATGGGTTTATTTATGACATTTGACCAAATTTTGGCTAGTACTATTTTTTCTCTTCTGAGTATTTTACTCATTAATATGGTTATTTCTAAAAAGCCAATTCGGATATGAAAAGTCGGATTTTAGGCATAAAATTTTTTGTAATTATTACCATTTTTGTACTTTCCATCAGATTATTTAGTATTCAAATTATGGATACAGATTATCAAGAAATTGCCAATCGAAATGTAATTGAAAAAGCTATTGAATACCCCTACAGAGGTCTTGTATTTGACAGAAACGGGAAGCTTTTGTTGTATAATGATCCTGTTTTTGATTTAATGATTACACCTAAAAATGTAGATTTATCAGATTCATTATTGATTAAAAAATTACTGTTCATTACGCAAAGGGAGTTTGATCAGGCCTACCTAAAGGCAATATCTTTTTCTAGACATTTGCCCTCTATCTTTTATAAACAGCTTTCCAATGAAAAATTTGCAGCATTCCAAGATAGAATGAGAGATTTGGAAGGATTTAATATCAACTCAAGAACTACACGGGGTTATGCTGAAATAGGGTTGGCAAATATATTAGGTTACGTGGGAGAGGTAACTCAAAAGCAGTTAAATATGGATACTACGGGCTATTATAAGTCTGGCGATAATATAGGGATCACGGGGATTGAAAAAACTTATGAAAGATCAATAAGAGGATTGAGAGGGGTTAAATACCGTAATGTAGATGTGCAAGGGATCAATATGGGACCCTTCGAGAATGGAGCTTATGATACTTTGCCTCAACCAGGAGAGAATCTAGTACTGACCATAGATGTAGTACTTCAGAAATATGCAGAGAGACTTATGGAGGGAAAAATAGGGAGTTTAGTGGCCATAGATCCTTCGTCTGGCGAAATACTCGCCTTGGTTTCAGCTCCATCTTATGACCCTTCATTACTTTCAGGTAGGGGATTTTCTCAGAACTTTGTAACTCTTCAGAGTGACTCGCTGAAACCTTTATTCAACCGTCCTTTGCAGGCCATGTATCCGCCGGGATCGATGTTTAAGACTATTCAAGGGTTGATTGCCTTAGAACAAGATAAGGTGCAGGCGGATGAAATAGTTACTGTAAATAGCAAACTCATTGGCGATCACGCGCCACTTGGTAAATACGATATGGAGCGTGCGATTACTAAATCTTCGAATAATTATTTCTTTAAAATCTTTCGTAGGGTCATTCAGCAAGGGGAGCTTCCGAGTCCATTTATTGACACTAGGATGGGTTATAATAAGTGGCGGGATTATGTTTTGCAGTTTGGTTTTGGTAAGATACTGAATATAGATCTTCCAAATGAGAGAGCAGGTTTTGTTCCGAGTTTGGAATTTTATGATAAAATTTATGGGAAGGAAAGGTGGAAGTTTTCTAATATTTATTCTTTGAGCATCGGTCAGGGGGAACTTTTGGTAACCCCCCTTCAAATGGCTAATCTGGGCGTAATATTGGCCAATAGAGGGTATTATTTTTCTCCACATTTGGTCAGAAAAGTAGGTGATGAAAGTTTAGCTTTTAGTCAAAAGAGTTCCATAGAAATAGATACAGGACATTATGAGAGTATATTAGAAGGAATGCAGGCATTGGTATCTGCGCCTGGATCAAGGGCATATATACCTGATTTAGTTTTTTGTGGTAAAACTAGTACAGTTGAAAACCCGCAGGGTTTGGATCATTCGGGATTCATGGGCTTTGCTCCTAGGAATAATCCAAAAATAGCCATTGCGGTTTATATAGAAAATGCGGGCTGGGGAGCACGTGCGGCATTGTCAACAGCTAGTTTGGTTATTGAAAAGTATTTAAACGGGTCAGTTAAAAAGAAATGGCTTGAGAACTATGTTTTAAAAGGGGATTTTCAAGATGCGAAGCCAGAATAGATACCATATAGATACCTTATCCGTGATTTATTTCTTATCACTTGTTATGCTAGGGTGGATTAATATATATGCTGCTGACTATGATCTAGATGGGACTACCCCATTTTTTGATTTAAATCAAAGTTCAACAAGGCAACTTCTTTGGATTGGGACTTCTTTCTTTTTGATTGCAGTCATTTTTATTTTGGATTATCGGTTTTATGATTCATTTGGTTATGTAATTTGGGGTGTATCCGTTTTTTTTCTTTTGGCCGTATTATTTTTCGGCAAAGAAGTTGCAGGTTCAACTTCTTGGTTTGAGATTGGATTCATAAAAATCCAACCATCTGAGTTTGCTAAAATTGCTACGGCTATCGGGTTGGCAAAATACCTTAGTTCACAGAATGTTGGAGTATCTGATAAGTATAAGTTGGGCCTTTCTGCATTTTTATTTTTAATTCCGATGGGGCTCATTATTATGCAAGGGGACTTGGGAACCGCGATGGTGTTTGTAAGTTTGATCCTGGTCTTATTTAGAGAAGGCCTTTCTGCGAAGCTTTTGTTTTTCTCTTTCTATGCAGTTCTATTGTTCTTATTAACTCTTTTGATAGATCAATGGGTATTACTTTTTTTGGTACTTGCCTTGTTTTTGATAGGCTTAGGATTATTCATAAAGAATAGAAAAGCACTCATTTTTATATTTGGGTTATCCGTATTAAGTTGTGGGTTAATTAAGAGTGTTGATTTTGTTTTGAATCAAGTACTTAAGGAGCATCAGCAACTGAGGGTCATGTCCTTGATCAATCCAAATGCAGACCCACTCGGTATTGGATGGAACGTGATGCAATCTAAAATAGCCATTGGTTCGGGTGGTTTTATGGGTAAAGGTTTTTTGAAAGGAACGCAAACTAAATTTGATTTTGTACCTGCCCAAACTACGGATTTCATTTTTTGTACCGTAGGAGAAGAACAGGGGTGGTTGGGAGCGACTTTAATCATGATATTGTTTGGAGCTTTCTTTTTGCGGCTATTGACGATAGCGGAACGCCAAAAATCGAGGTTTGTAAGAATTTTTGGTTACTCAGTGGTATCTATAATTTTTTTTCATTTCGCTATAAATATAGCCATGACCATTGGTTTATTCCCGGTTATAGGGATACCGCTTCCCTTTTTCAGTTATGGAGGATCGAGTCTTTGGACTTTTACCATGTTACTCTTTATTCTCCTTAAGCTGGACAGTCAAAGAATGGAACAACTAGAGCATTGATTAGCGAAATTTTCTGAAGATAATTTTTAATAGTTCCTTTACAGTTTCGTCATTCATATCCCATTGATATTCCTTAGCATCATTTCGGATTAAATGTTCCACAGCGGCATCAAAATTTTCTAAGTGCTCAATTTTTGTAATGGTGGTTTTAAATTTTTCATCACTGTTTCCAAATAATTCTTTCACAAACATATACTGATGATTGATTGAAATATTAGACAAAATACTAGTAATCCGTTCTTCTCGATGGGTGTCTGCTATCGTTTTTGTTTCAGATTGGAATTGTTCATTGATAGTTCCAAAGTCTAACTTTGATAATTCAGGTTCTTTCCTGTAGCCTAAGTCATCGTTGAGGTCTTCTCGTGCGATTGCAGCATCATTCTTATTTTTATAAACTTCAACGATGGGATCTTCTAATGGGAAATCATCAAGTTCATCTTGTTTTTCAGGGTCTGGATCAATTTCATCTAAAGTTTGAAATTGATCCATTGAGATATCCTTATCAGTTTCCAAAGAAAAGTCACTTACTGATCTTTCTAATTCATCATTTTTTGTTGCGTTCTGCTCACGGATTGATAAAGTGCCTTCACTAGATGAAGAGGTTTCCGACGGATCTATCTTTTCAACAGAGTCATCGGCAGGCGCATCATCTATTTGCTCTTTGGCGATTTCAGAGAGGGTTTCCTTGTCATCTGGCCGATTTGAGGTAGATTGATTACTATTTGTTGAGCTTGCGACTATATCTTTATTTTTTGGACTCGGCGGGTCTTCTTTCATCTTTGCCTCGGGATCATCTTGCACTTTTGAGGCCATTTCTACCTCATGCGGGCCTTCTGATTCGGAGTTAAGAGCACTTTTTTCAATAACTACTTCTGATGGGGGATCACTATCTTTCTGGTTTGAGCGGTCTTCAGCGCTGTCCATTTGATGGATGGTTTTTTGTATTTTATCTTCAACATCGTCATGCCCGCCAGAAAGCTCTCTGATGATTAAATTTCGTTCATTATTTTTTTTAATTGACTGACTAATTTCGAATAATTCTTGTTTTTCTATAATGAGAATTTCTGATAGCTGCTCAATAAGTGGATACTTATCAAGCGTTTCTTTCTCAAAAAAAGCCACGGCATACTTTTTTAGGTTTTTGAGATCATGTATGTCAAAGTCATTTAGGAAATCTAATATTAAGGATTTATAAAACACCAAGTATTTCGCAAACTGTGGGACTAATTTTTTAGTTTTGAGTAATTCTGGTTTTTTTTTGATTTCATTATCTAAATAGGATGCAGGATCGAAATTGAGAATAATAAGATCTTCGACTGCTTTTTCGATGATAGGTTTGAGATTTTCAGCATTGATAAAAATATTTTGGGAAAGAATATTCATGAACTTTGAAATCATTACTTTCACTTCTGTTGCATGATAATCAAAATAAGGGCTTTCAATCCTTTGCATCTCCTCTTGCCAGCGTTCAAAGAGAGATTTAATGATGAATAGATTTAACTGTTTGATAGGTGAGATATATAGAATTTCTTTACCTGTGAGCTTTTCTTTTTCATTGAATGCCTGTGCAATCAGTTGCTCCGAAAAAACAGTTTTATATTGACTGATAAAGGATGAGTTTAATTTTTCTTGTATCATAAGTGCATCAAAAAATGCTAAGCCTAATAATTATAGTTCTGGGTAAAGCTATTGATTAGGAGGATAAAAATGAAAGCCTAAAGATTATTTTATAGTATGGAATGAATTTCTTATTAAGATAATTAAAATGAAAGTATTCCAATCTTCAAAATTTTTAACAGTTACTGATATTTTAAAATTATTTTTGAGTGATATCTTTAAATTATTTTTAAGGATGAAGATGATTGCATGCATTAGGCATGAAATATATTTAAGGTAACTCATTATTAAAAAGATCTTAATTTTTTTACTATGAGACAAATTGAAGTGATATGTGGGCCCATGTTTGCAGGTAAAACGGAAGCTCTTATTAGAAGATTAACTGAGGCTTCAAAGAGGGGAGCCCATGTCCAAATTTTCAAACTACTGTTAGATAATCGATATGCTGAAGAGGGGATTATGTCACACAATTCAAATAGCTTGCCCGCTTTGCCTGTGCGCAAAGCAAAGGACATACTGAGTAAAATTAACTATTGTGATGTCGTGGGTATTGATGAGGTTCAGTTTTTTGATGATGGGCTTATTAACGGAGTCAATATTTTGGCCAATCGAGGGAAGCGTATATTCCTTTCTGGCTTAGATATGGATTATCTTGGTAAACCTTTTGGTTTAGTTACCCGTCTCATGAGCATAGCCGAATATGTCACTAAATTACAGGGGATATGTACGCAATATGGAGCTGCCGCTTTTTTTTCACATAGATTATCGAAGTCCAAACAGAAAATATTACTTGGAGAGCGAAAAGAGTATGAAGTGTTGTGCAGAGCATGTATTTATGATTAGAAAGGGAATTTATTTCGTTATTGCTTTTATGGTATTTTCTCAAACCTCCTTGCTGGCACAGCAGATGGCTGTAGGATCTTGGGAGAGTCATTTTAGTTATGCTGAAGGACGCCATCTTGCCCTTGGGAATGGCACAGTGTTTTGTGCAGCCGTTCATGGACTTTTCAGTGTGAAGGAGAATATTGTGGAAGTCATGGATAAAAATAGGGGACTTTCCGGCGTTAGTATTTCAGCGCTAAATTTTTTCGATGAGGCACAATTATTAGTGATTGGTTACGAAGAGGGCATCATTGATCTGGTTTATAAGGATCACATAGTTTCAATTCAAACGATAAGTAATATCGAAATGATTACTTCAAAAGCGATTAATGATTTTGTGAGTCGAGGGGATTATATTTATCTTTCTACCGATATGGGCATCGCTTTACTTGATTTGACTACTGAGGAGATCAGCGATTTTTATAGTGAAATTGGGCCTGATGGAGGGATGGTGTCTATTCAAGATTTATTTATTCATAATGATAGTTTGTTTGCTGTATCAAGCGAAGGCATTATGGTGGCGGATTTAAATACAAATCTTTTTGATTTTAATAATTGGGTTATCTACCCAGAAACATCGATTTTTAAATCGACGAGTATATTTGAGATTTCGGATAGTCTAGCGGTGTTAAATGAAGATTATTTATTTATGAAATCCAATGAGGTATGGGATACCTTGTTGCTCTTGCCAGAAGTAATGAATCAAGTGATTTCCACGAATCAAAACATCTATTTTTTATCAGATCAAGGGGTTTATGAAATGGTAGAGAGAGTAGTTGTGCCATTAATACAAGAGCGCTTTAGTTCGGGTCAGGACCTCATAGTGAATGGAGAAGAATTTTGGATTGCTGATGGAGATTTGGGTTTGATCCATATCACTAAAGATAGTGATCAACAAGTGAGACCCAATGGTCCTAAATACGATAATATATCAGCAATGGATATCATTGGAGACGATTTTTATGTCTTTCATGCCCCTGATCCAGATACATCATTCACTGAAACTATCGAGGGTTATTCCGTATTTAGCGGAGATCAATGGGAAGTGCGCGAGATTGAGGGCTTCAATAATATTTCAGGGGCAGTACAGTTTAGGGGACAGTTATTTTTATCCTCTCATGGACATGGCCTGTATGATTATGCGGGTGCAAAACTACTTACCGATCCAGAATTAAAAAATGCTTGGATTACCGACATGTGGTCTACGGATGATTTTTTATGGTTTACTAATTATATGAGTCAGGCACCTTTAGGCAGCTATGATGGAGAAAGCTTTTCTTTTTTATCTAGCGATCAATTTGGGACTACTACCCCGTTGTCCTTAAATGGTTCATCCGAAAATGTATTATGGATTAAAAATAGTTCCATAGAGGGTTATGGAGTTATAGCTTTTGATCCTTCAAAAAATTTAATTTGGGGATTGGGGCCTTCATCGAATACCCCTTCAACTGCCGTTAATGATATTGAAGTGAATCGAGATGACGAGCTTTGGATGGCAACGAAAGGGGGGCCGGCTTATTTTATAGACGCCTCTTTCATTTCCGAAGAAGCGCAAGCTTATGTACCTTATTTTGAGAATGAAGTCTTATTTAAAGATGAAAATGTTACTGCGGTAGCATTTGATGGTGGAGATCGATTGTGGTTGGGCAGCGAACGAGGTTTATGGGCCTTTAGCAAAAAACTTCAGACGCAGATGTATCATTTTACAAGTGAAAATTCATTTTTACCATCAAATACTATTTTGGAATTAGCTTATGATGGTCAATCAGGCGTTCTCTTCGTATTGACGGAAGAGGGCTTAGTCTCCTATCAAACCAATTCATCAGCACCTCTATCATCAAACAGTCAGGTTACCATCTATCCCAATCCCATTACGGCTAGTTATGACGGAGATCTGATTATTTCTGGGATCGTTGGGGATGCCTTGATAAAATTTGCTACGGTTGAGGGGATAATTTTATATGAGACCCAAGCCAATGGAAGTACGGCCTCCTGGGATTTGATAAAGTTTAATGGGGAGCGGTTATTAAATGGAATCTATTTGGTCTTTGTTACAGACTTAAATGGGTTAGAAAAATGGGTCGGAAAATTCGCTATTGTGAGATGATCATCAAAACGGAGGGTATCGTGATCAATTATTTTAAGTACAGGGAGTCATCTATCATCATCAAAATATTGACCAGAGAGTATGGGTTTCAATCTTTCATACTTAATGGAGTCCGAAGTGTAAGGTCAAAAAAGAGCATAGGCTTTTTTCAGTCTTTAAATTTACTTGAGTTGGTGGCTTATAAATCTCCTAAAGCAGACCTTTATCGGCTCAATGAGGTTAAAATTCTTCATCTGACTCCCTCTTTTCAGATTAATTTAAAAAAAAGTGTCATGGTGATGTTTTGTACCGAACTTCTGAGCAAAACCTTATTTCATGAACGAAGTGAGAATCGTGACCTGTATCAGTTCTTAAAGAATGAAATTATTATTTTTGATGGATTAAAAGAAGGTTTTGAGTCTTATCATGTTTATTTCTCAATAAAATATGCCAGATATTTAGGGTTTTTTATTCAGTCAGTTGAGCGTTTACTCCCCTTTAAGGAGAATTTTAGTTCACCACTTTATATATATTTGAATAATATTATCCGATCGGAACGCTACACGAGCGAGCCGACCACGGGAACGTTAAGAAGAACGGCATTAAAACACGTTATTAATTACTATAGTCGTCATGTGGAGAATTTTGGTGAGATTAAGTCATTGAAGGTTTTGTCTCAAGTTTTCAGGTGAAAGTCCCAATCTAATTATAAAAATAACAGCAATTAATTGACTATTCGACGGGTACGATATATCATTTTTTTACGTGATGTTTTAATACTTTCGGTATCAGCATTTGGGGGACCTCAAGCTCATATTGCTATGTTTTTGGATATGCTGGTTAAAAAGCGTGCTTATTTATCAGAAATTGATTTGATTGAGCTTTTTGCTCTGTGTCAAATTTTACCTGGCCCTACTTCCACGCAAACAATAACGGCGTTGGGTTATAAGATAGGGGGATCTAAATTGGCTTATTTAACGCTTTTGGTTTGGGCATTGCCGGCAGTGTTATTGATGATGGCGGCGGCGCTAACCGTTGATGTTTTTAATGATCAAAATATATCTTTAGAATTTTTGAGGTATGTTCAGCCTATGGCGGTGGGGGTTGTTGCTTATTCGGCCTATCGAATTTCAAGTAGTGTGGTTTCGAGTATCGAAGGTTATCTGTTGATGGCTGTTGCAGCAGTTTGTTCCTTTTATTTACGCTCGCCGTATGTGTTTCCAGTCTTATTACTGTTGGGAGGTTTTATAACGGCTTTTAAATACAAACAGCAACCCGAGTCTGAAAAATCACCATTGAATATTAATTGGACTCATTTTATTGTATGGGCTGCGGTCTTATCAGTGGCGGGAATATTTGGCACATTTTTTAATTTTCTTCCTGTTAAGATTTTCGAAAACTTTTACCGTAATGGGTCTTTAATTCTTGGTGGAGGTCAAGTCCTCATTCCTTTGCTCTTTACGGAATTGGTTGAATTTAAAGAGTGGCTTACCTCCGAAGAGTTTATTTCTGGTTACGCCCTAGTTCAAGCAGTGCCAGGACCTACATTTTCTTTTGCCGCTTATTTGGGTGTCCTCATTATGTCTGATTGGGGTACGGGAGGACAAATTCTAGGAGGCCTACTTGCAGCAGCAGGTATTTTTTTGCCGGGTACTTTTCTGATTTTCTTTGTTTCAAAGTTCTGGGAAGATGTCAAAAGATATCGAATGATTAAAGCTTCTCTGGAGGGAATTAATGCAGTCAGTTCAGGTTTGGTAATCGCAGCGACCCTCTACTTGTTAGAGCCCATTCCTATTTCAGGAACAAATTATGGGTTAATTATATGTACGTTTGGGATCTTATTCTTGACTAAAATTCCAGCGCCCTTTGTGATTTTGGCTGGATTAATCATGGGATTCGTAATCAGCTAAAGATTAAAAAGTGTTGATAAGTTATCCGTCTTGATTTTCTATTTTTTCAAAATCAAACTCTTCCAAAAACTTTTGTGTTTGTTCAACATTTTGAAAATTAAAAACTTTAGAGTCTCCTTTATTACTGAAAATTTCAATTTTTATGGCTTCCACATCCTTGTTATTAGCGAGAGGATTAGATACTAATCGAGCAGTTTCAGAGATGTCCTCATTTACCTTATAGGAAAGGGCAACCGTTTTTCTTTTAACTCGACCGCAATAAGAACAAGAAAATTCTTGGCTAATACTACCATCCCAGAATTCTGTTGCTTCCTCTACTACCTCTTCTTTCACAAGGCGTAAGGTTTGAAAACCACAATTATCACATTCATGCGCATTGAGGTGGCCTTTGTATTTCTCTATGTGTGTGTAACCTGTTTCTTCATCAATCCAAACATCATAATCTATTGAGAATACATTTTCTTCAGCTTGTTGCCCTTCATCTAGATAGGCATCCTCCTCTTCCTCGCTGAGCAATTTCATCTTGTTCCCATTGGCTGGATTGATTCTTGGAGTATACCTCAATTTTTCCAGTCGAGCCCTAATTTTTCCGGGGTAGTAATAGGTAAATATTAGGTGCGCAACGTATCCGTAGAGTGTTCCAAAGCAGATACCCATGAAAGTCCTGATAGCAAACCATGGCATGGGAGCTCTTTCAACAATGTCTTCTTGAAGAACGTTTACTAAACAGAATATGGATAATCCAATCATAATTTGGGAAAAGCGGAGCACTTTAATCTCAGATTCGCTAGCAATTTCATGTTTTGCCTTCATCGATTTTTTGGTACTGTACACGATCCAATAAATTACTACTGACAAACTGGAAATAGCCAAAAATGCGATGATTAGCCATTGCATGGTTGCTGCCCACAGGTCTAAAAAATTGAGGTCACTATCTTGGATGTTCATTGTTTTATTTTTAGAATCAGGTAAAACTAATATAAATTCATTGAAAAATAGATGTCAAGATAAAAGAAATGCTGAATTTCACTTAAAATGATTATAAACAAATCTTTCTAAAAGGAGTGAACAACCTTAAAACAGGCATGTATGGGGGGCTGTGAAATTACTTTTAGGGCAAATATCACAGATTATGCTCAATAGGAAATAAGTGGATCAACTTGATCAAATAAGGCCTTAGCATGCATGAAAATTTCATCTCCATTGTTATAAACAGGATAAAAACCTTCACTTTTCCAAATTCGACGTCCAATGTAAGCTTTCATTAAAAGTTGCATGCGTTCTTTTGAACGTTCAAATTGAGAGGTATTAAAGGCGACACCATTCTTATCGGCTTGCAATTGTATTTCTCTCAACTGCTGTGTGCTTATTTGATAATCAGAAATAAATTTTTGTAATCCCAATTCTTTTAAATATTTCTCATTAACCGTAGCATAGGACAAGGCATATTCGGCGAGGGTGTTTGACGTAAATAATGCATTCAAATAGGCACTATTATGACTAGTGTCGTAGGCCACAAAATAATCTGGGACGATGCCCCCGCCTCCATAAACCGTTCTACCGTTTTCGGTTTTATAAATTAAGGTATCATTGATTTGCATACTATCCTTAACGAACATCTCACCATTGGCAAACCGTTCATAATATTCTTCTCGGTATTCGGTTGGCGTATTTTCATAAGGCTTTTGAATGCACCTGCCGCTGGGGGTATAATACCTTGAGATGGTTAATCTTAATTGACTGCCATCTCCAAGATCAATAGGCATTTGAACCAGTCCTTTGCCAAAAGTTCGGCGCCCTACTATGAGGGCTCGGTCATGGTCCTGTAATGCACCAGCAACAATCTCTGAGGCAGATGCCGAACCTTCATCAATTAGCACAATTAATGCACCTTTTTTAAAGGTTCCACGAGGAGTCGATAGGTGGGTATTATTAAACCGATCTTGTTTCCCTTTGGTATATACGATCATTTTATTTTCTTCTAGAAATTCATCTATAATTGAGATTGCTCGGTCCATGTAGCCTCCAGGATTGCCTGTAAGATCTAAGATAAGTTTGGACATATTCATTTGGTTCAAGGCCTCAAGCGCTGCTTTGAATTCTTTAAAGGTGGTAGCTGAAAATCGACTTATTTTAATATAACCTATCTCATCATCCACCATATAATGGGCATCTACTGAGTATTGTGGAATAACGTCTCTTTCAATATTAAATTTGAGCAGTTCTTTTTGTCCATGGCGTTGGATATAAACAGCTACGCTAGATCCTTTAGGGCCCCTTAATCTTTTGACCACATCACTATTTTTCATTCCAACGCCAGCAACAATATCTTCATTCACACGGATGATTTTATCACCTGATTTTATACCTAATTTTTCTGAGGGGCCACCACTCAGCGGGGATATTACGTTTATGGTATCATGAAAAATATTAAACATAATACCTATGCCGTCAAAATTACCTTGGAGTTCCGCGTTCATGTAAGCACTATTCTCGGCATTGATATAAGATGAATGAGGATCTAATTTGGCAAGTATCTCGTCAATGACTGTTTCTACCATTTCATCTTCCGAAACTTCATCCACATAGTCCTCATTAATATAAGAAATAATTTTTTTTAATTTGTTGAAATTTTTGTTGAAAAATGTTTTTTCAGCATCTATTGGGGTTATTTGAGTACCAATAAGGACACCTAGGCTGATCGATAGACTTATGTAAAGGAGTAATTTGTTGGTTTGACTAGCTCGCGAATTTTGCATAATATATTCTTCATTTAAAAAGGTAAAGATCGGTCAAAATAAAATATGAGAGGTAGGCTTTTGAAATTTGATTTTTTTGGTGTGGATGATTTTTGAATTTTTATATTTGTAGTACAATGCAAATGATAGATAAAACTATTTCAATGCTTCTTGCAGAAAACCCAACTCATGGGAGGGTTCTGCACAGTTTGGGTGTCGATTTCGAAGAACATTATGATCGATCTTTAGCCGAGGTTTGTGAAGTTTTCAAGTGGAATCAAAAAGCAATTGTAAAAGCTTTTGAATTTGAAAATATAAATATAAAACCAACTTATGAAGAACTTAAAATTTGTTCTTTAGGAGAGCTTATTGCCTTTTTAAAACAATCACATGTTATTTTCATCAAGGAATGTTTACCTTATATTGGTACTTTAATTGATAAGTTAAAAGGTCCAGGATCCCTGATTACAGATCTGAAATTAGTATTTCCACTCTTTTTTGAAGATTTCGTTACCCATATCCATGAGGAGGAAGATAGATTGTTTGATTACATTAAGACTTTAGTGGGTATAAAACAGGATAAAGTGATCAATCCTTTAAAAAAATTATATCGGCTCAAGGAGATTAATTTAGCAACTATCGCTTTAGATCATAAAGATGAAGATGAAATGAAAAGTATGAGGGCGTTGGTAGCGGAACTCCCGGTGACAGAATTCATCATGGGTCTTGTCAAAAAAGAATTTCAGGCATTTGATCAGCTTTTACGGTTTCATGCCGAAATAGAGGATCAACTTCTGTTTCCAAAGGCGATCGCAATGGAAAAACAAATTTGGACTGAGATTATGCAGCAATCAGTCGATAACTAAATGGGACGTATTCTAGCAATAGATTATGGTTCGAAGCGTAGTGGCATAGCCACTACGGATCCTCTAGGGATTATAGCTACGCCACTCGAGGCGTTATTAACCCATGACATTTTCGATTTTTTAACTCAATATTTTGAAAAAGAAGAGGTAGAAAAGGTGGTGGTCGGCTGGCCACAAAGGCGAGATGGATCTGATACTAATAATACTCCATTGGTGAGAGCTTTTTTAAATAGATTTAAGAAATTATTTCCTGAGATGCCTGTGGATTTACAGGACGAGTGGAATACTTCAAACTTGGCCGTGAAGACCCTCATTGAGAGTGGAGTCAAGAAAAAAGGGAGACGAGATAAGCTTGCCATCGATCAAGTCAGTGCCGTATTAATTTTACAATCTTATATGGAATCGAAAAAATGATATACCCTATTACGCTCTATGGCGATCCTATTTTAAAAAAACCTTCAAAAAAGGTTCCGTCAGATCAACAGGACATTTTGGTACTTGTTGCAGATATGTTTGAAACCATGTCTCATGCCAGTGGGGTAGGATTGGCAGCCCCTCAAATCGGGAAGCCTTTGAGAATATTTGTGATGGACAGTACTCCGATGAAAGCGTCAGAAGAGCCAAGTGAGCCGGGTTTGAGGCAAGTGTTTATCAATCCGGAAATTATTGAGGAGTATGGCGAAAAATGGCCATTTGAGGAAGGTTGTTTGAGTATTCCGGGTATCAGGGAAGATGTAATTCGGTCGTCCCATGTAAAAATTGCTTTTTTTGATGAGCACTGGAAACAACATACACGTGATTTTGATGGAGTAGATGCTCGTATTATTCAGCATGAGTACGATCATATCGAGGGTATACTATTTACAGATCATATCTCAGCTTTTAAGAGAAGGTTACTTAAAAGTAAGTTGACAAATATTAGTAAGGGAAAAGTAGATGCGGAATATAGGGTCAAACTAACTCATCGAAAATGACGGATTTAAAAATAAGCCTCATTCAATCTGATTTGTATTGGGAAAATATTGAGGCTAACCTGGCTAATTTTGAAGAAAAAATATTGGCTATTTCGCAGGAAACAGATCTGATTGTTTTACCTGAGATGTTTTCTACCGGATTTACAATGAATGTAAAGCAGTTATCAGAGCCTCCACATCTCAGAACTTTTCGATGGATGGTCCAAATGGCGAATCAAAAGAAGACGGTCATCATGGGATCTTACATCGTCAAAGAAAAGAATAATTATTTTAATCGCTTGTTTGCGGTTTATCCAGATGGTACGTATCGCTACTATGACAAAAAGCATTTATTTGCTTTGGGAAAGGAGCAAGATTTTTTTGAACCTGGAGAGGAGAAGACGATTATAACTATAAAAGGGTGGAAGATCTGTCCGCTAATTTGTTATGACCTCAGATTTCCAGTTTGGTCGAGATTAACTTCTAATGGCCTTGATTTATATGAATATGATATTTTAGTTTATATTGCGAATTGGCCAAAAATGAGGATTAATGCTTGGGATACTTTGTTGAGCGCACGTGCGATAGAGAATCAAAGTTATTGCGTCGGAGTTAATCGGACGGGCATAGATGGCAATGGATTGGAGTACCTTGGACATTCGTGCGTCTATGATTTCTTAGGAGATCGACAGGTAGATCTTGGAACGTCAGTTATCACTTCAACTACTGAAATGAGTAAGGAGAGCTTGAATTTTTTTAGGAGTAAGTTTCCTTTTCAAAAAGAGGCTGATCCCTTTAATTTTCTTTAAGTATTAGGTTTATTTTTTGAATGAAAGGGTCGTATGCTTCAAAAAAACTAACAGGAATTTTTTGCTTTAATTTTTCCAACAATATACAGGAATTTAAACTGACTAGGGTGTGCTGTTCAGTATTTTTCAGGACTTGATTCAAGATTTTACTCAATCCATTAATACGCTTCCCCGATTCAAAAGTTAAAATGATCAAGCAATCAGGATTTTCAGCTATGAATCGGGAGGCCCATTCAAAAAATGAAGCATCAGAGAAGGTGTCTAAATGAAAGTATTCTGGGGTATTTGTTAATTTTGAGAGCGCTTGAATGATGGGACTGTGATAACTTCCTATAGGAAGTTCATCGGTTGATTCATAAATCAATACTGATCTCATCATAATAATTGTTTAGTGCAATTTATATTTGATCTATGGAAAAATTCATAGAATATCTGTATTCCAAGTTTTTATTATGTAGTAGCGTATCTATTGACAGTCGCACAGTAGCTGAAGGCGCGCTTTTTTTTGGACTTAATGGTCCAAATTTTAAAGGGAGTAAATATGCTGTGGCTGCTTTAGAGAAAGGAGCATCTTTTGCGGTTATAGATGATCCTGATGAGGCCAATGATCCAAAAATTATTTATTGTGAAGATCCATTAAAAGGGCTACAGGATCTCGCGAAGTTTCACCGTGCATTTTACAAAAAGCCCTTAATTGCTTTGACTGGTTCTAATGGAAAAACCACGACCAAGGAGTTAATGTTTCAAGTATTAAGTAAAAAATATATTACCCATGCTACCAAGGGAAATTTAAATAATCACATTGGTGTACCGTTGACCCTGCTGGGAATTACCCCACAGACCCAAATGGTAATCATCGAGATGGGAGCTAATCACGTGGGTGAAATCAATGAATTATGTCAGATGGCTCAACCGACCCATGGATTAATCACCAATATTGGATATGCCCACACAGCTACTTTTGGTGGATTTGAAGGAGTCATCAGAGGGAAGAGTGAGTTGTTTGAATACCTGCGAACTTCCCATGGATTGCCATTTATAAACATAGAAGATAAAGTACTGGCCAATATGACTAAAAGATTTAAAGAGAAGATTACGTATCCCCATACTGATATGGTGTTCGTTGCTGCTCAGCCCATGGTATCTTACGAAAGGGCTGAAGTGACTCATCAGACACATCTTCTCGGCGCATACAACTACATGAATTTAGCTGCAGCCTATGCCATAGGTACTTACTTTGAAGTTAAAGAGGAATCAATAATTGATGCTGTAAATAATTACCAGTCGGATAATATGCGATCACAATTATTATTAAAAGGGACGAATCAGATACTCCTTGATGCGTACAACGCAAATCCTGATTCCATGCGGGTAGCATTGAGAAGCTTAGAATCATTTGAGGGGGATAAAGTTGCAATTTTAGGAGATATGAATGAGTTAGAAGATAGTGAAGCGGCGCATTTTCAATTACTTCAAGAAGCAGATCAACTGGGATTGACAATGATCATCACGGTAGGCCCCCAGATGGCCTTGATTAAGGGTTGTTTTCCAGAAGTCAAATGGTTCGGCACTGCCACAGAGGTTACTCATTTTATCAGAAAGATGTCCTTTGAGCATACTGCCGTTTTAATAAAGGGATCAAGATCGATCGAATTGGAGTTGGTTGTCCCATCTTTTAATTAAACAATATGGAACAAGTTTTTCAATTTTTAAAGGAACTAAAGGAGCACAACAATCGTGAATGGATGCAAGATCACAGAGACCTTTATCTGGAATGTAAGACGGGGGTTACTGAGCTGATCCTACAATTGATCAATGGAATTAGTCAGTTTGATTCGGGCATTGCAGGTTTACAGCCCAAAGATTGTCTATTTCGTATCAATCGAGATATTCGATTTAGTCACAATAAAGACCCTTATAAAACCAATTTTGGAGCTGCGATTACTGCGGGGGGAAGAAAAACAGGAAATCCTTCCTATTACCTACATATTGCTCCTGATAAATCTTTTTTTGCGGGAGGCATGTACATGCCCAGTCCGGACAAGCTCAAAAAAATTAGGCAAGAGATTGATTACAATGCTTCGGCACTTAAAGCAATCACATCGGAAGTCTCTTTTTTTAAAACCTTTGGAACCATCAGAGGCCAGGCTTTGAAGACCAGTCCAAAGGGCTATGCCTCAGATCATCCAGAGATTGCATTATTGAGATTAAAATCCTTTTTGGTGAAAAAGGACCTAACCGACCATTCCTTTCATTCATCCCATCATTTGTCTCGATTGATTACTTTGGGCGAGATGATTCATCCCTTTAATAAGTATTTAGAGGTTGCTATCAGTTAGTGCAAAATAAATTCATAATTGTTTGAAATAAATGATAACTCAGTTACTTTTGCAATCCATTTTTAGGGCGCTTAGCTCAGTTGGTTCAGAGCACCTCGTTTACACCGAGGGGGTCGGGGGTTCGAATCCCTCAGCGCCCACATTTTTAACCTCAACTTCTAATTGGTATTTTTATAGGTATATCTCATTGGATTTTGTGCTTTCGCTTTCCAATAATCGTTAGCAGACTTATGAAGATATTTTTTCCCATCGTTCAATATTTGTCCTTCCACTTTCAGAGTTGACCCTGCCTTAAACTAACTTTGAATTTCTTAAGTCCCTTGAATTACACCATCATAAACTGCAAACGCAAACTTTGTCTTTTTTTCTTCTTTCCTCACTTATTACCCAAATACCTCTTGTATTATCATAAAGATCTTGTGCATTCATGTTATATCTAAAAGTTTGAGATAGTTTAATAAAAACTACATTTTCATCAAATAGGTGCCTTTTTAACTCTATATCTTACGTTAATTTGATTAGAGTTCGTTCTTCCAAAGTCATTACTTTCGTATCCACCAACAATATTCGTTAGGTTCGTTTTATTTATTAAGTCAATTATTGCTGCTTCTATTTTTTTACAGTAGTCTTATCATCCACTTCATGAACAAGAATTTCAACTTTAGGTTCTAATCCCTTTTTTCATTTATAATAAAAAGGGTGCTGAATCCATTTTTGTATCGAAAAAACATTTAACTAAACAACTTCCGGGGATAAAGAAGAAATTTTTGGATTACAAGACGTTCGCATAAGCCCATTTGAAGCAACTGTTCAGTGAAGATTTATTGAATGTGGGGAAGTTTTAGTAGCCAATGAGTTGAGATTTGGAATTTTTGAAAATAATGAAGGTCAATTTACATTCAAGGCATTGGATCTGAAGGCCCAGGTACGTATGATCAGAGATATGCTGTTGGTAGATATTAAGGATGATGGTAGGTAGGTGTACTTACCGTAGGTAATTTTTTTGTTCTTCTATAGATGAGGAAAGTTATAGTGAAAATAATGGAACGGTATCGTTAAATACCAGTGAAGGTTGGGAAATAGCTTTCTCGAAGGTAATGAATCTTTATTTAGAAGGGCAAGTGGTTCAAATAGATCCCATAAGGATTGTTGAAAAGAGTGCATTTATAATGATTAGAAAAGATGATGTTTTAAGTATTTACAGTAATTAAAATTTATTCAAAAAAAAATATTGATTAATACTAAGAATATTTCGTGAATGCTTATTTAACAATGAGTTTCGTTGAATTTGGATAGGAAAAGTTAATAAAAGCAGAAATTATAATTTATTTTCCAAATGCAACCGATTTCGAAATTTCTTTATTAATATTTATGTTGAAATTATTTTTTTTATAATTCAAAAACAACATCATTTGTAGAATGAATATTCTAAAACATTGATTTTTTCTGGGTTTGATAAATTTGTAAGGATAAAATTTCTTTGTTTTGAATTTCATATAAAACAGCAGAATTAGAGTTAGAGAAAGAGGCAAAATAAAATGTTACATAAAAAACAACAGAATGAAAATGAATTTAAAAAGTTTAGCAATAATGATGTCCATTGCAATCCTGGTATTTTTTGTAGGATGTAGTGATGATGATGATACCACGCCAGCGGTAGACTTAAGTGATGATCAGATCGATGATATTGTAGATGATATTGTGGATTCGGGACCAGTGCTTGCAGATGGTATTTATATGGTAGGGCCAGCGGTTTCAGGTGATACGACAGCGGCTAATTTATTACAAGCAGGTTTGGTAGAAGCACCAGAATTTACAACTCAAAGTCGGGATGGATTTTATGAGGCTTACATTTACATGGGCGCAGGAAGTTATAGTTTTGTTAAAGTAGAAGGTGAGACCACCACTGCTCTTGGGGGGGCTTGGACCAAAGTTTTTGTTGGAGACTCTATTGAGTCTTTTAGTGGAGCTTTAGAGGCTGATAGTGAGGGAGCATCTCCGTTTGAGACAGGTAAATTGGCCCATGTCATGTACGATGCTTCAACAAGTCAATATGCTTTGACAGCTGTTGAATACTGGGAAGTGATAGGAAGTGCTACGGATGGAGGATGGTCTGTGGGCCAGCAAATTAATGAAATAACTAAGTCCTCCGAGGAAGTTGTATTTGTAGGTGAAGGTATAACTATGAGAGAAGGTCCTTACAAATTTAGGTTTAATAGCAACTGGGATATTAATCTTGAAGAGGGTGAATGTGATGCGGCTACCACTACTTGTTTGAAATATTTTACCAATATAGGAGGCACATTGGATGCTGTGGTAGCAGGAGGAGCAAATATGGAATTTGGAACTGGTAATGATGGTGTTTATAAAGTAACGATCACATACTCAAATGGCCCAGGTCTTAGTTTGTCTGTGGCCGTTGAAAAGACAGGCGAGGCAGAAGTACTCGCTGAATATCCTGAAACCTTGTACATGATAGGTAGTGCAATTGGTGGTTGGGATTGGGCGACCAATGGTCAGCCATTGATTCCTGTTTATGACAACAAGCATTTGTTTTGGAAAGTGGTGTATCTTGATACCGCAGGAGGGTCAGAATTCAAATTTTCTCCAGTTATGGATTGGAATGGTGATTTTGGCAAAACTGGAGATGCAGTTGAAGGTGTATTTGCTAAGGGTGGAGATAATTTAGCAATGTCTGGCGGTCCTGGTTACTATGCAATTACGGTAAACCTGGAGACAGAAACCATTCAAGTAACTGAAGACATTGGAATCTATGGTATTGGTGATGCATTTGGATCATGGGATCCGGCAGTAGAAGCACAAAAATTCACCAAATCGGATTCCGTTATTTTCTTTCCTGAATTAGTCGCTGATGGTGATCTAAGAATACATTTCACCTCCTCTACTTTGACAAAATCGGAAAGTATCGACGCGGTTGATTGGTGGCAAGCGGAATTTGTTATCGTTGAGAGTGGAGCTATTGAATTCAGAGGCACCGGCGGAGATCAAGCTAGAACGTCGGTAACAGCAGGTCAGCAGGTCTCTCTTGATTTTAAGACTTTAACAGGGACGATAGAATAATTTTTCTTCTTTTTATAATAAGGCTTCCAAGTAATTGGAGGCCTTTATTTTATCCTATCTTAAAAAAAAGCTACTTTAATCCTTTGCTTTTTTAACTATTAACTCAATATTAAAAAGCTTCTTTGGTGCTTTTTTTGTTTAAATTAAGTGAGGTTTATTCAATATTTAGCTAGTAAGTGAGTAGGTCGAAGTGTGTTAAGTGCGTTCGATAAGTCATAATTCAACTTGAATAAGTTATTAGAATTAATTTCATGCAAGTTCTTATATTACGTTTAACTTTTTCAGTAATAGTGGGATTGCTTGCAGTTCCCGTTTGGGGCCAAGTGGTGACATCAGCCCCGCTATTTCCAAGCGATTTATCATCTGTAACTATCACTTTTGATGCTACTAAGGGGACCGGAGGGCTAGCAGGAGTTTCAGGTGAGATATATGCACATACAGGAGTAATTACGAATCAAAGCACTTCCTCAACAGACTGGAAATATGTAAAGACGAACTGGGGAGAGAATACTACAGAGACTCAGCTAAATAAAGTTGATGAGAATAAATATGAATTGGAAATTGGCCCTTCAATTAGAGCCTATTATGGGGTTCCCGCTGATGAAAAAATACTTAAGATAGCACTTGTTTTTAGAAGTGCCGATGCTTCGTTAGAGGGTAAAGATAATGGAGGAGAGGATCTATTCATAGAGCTCAATAATGGATTTGTTTTGAAGGTTGTTAATGTTTCTTCGAGATATAAATTATATCAGGAGAATGAGAACATTGACCTTGAATTCATTACTTCTGAAAGAGCCCATATTTCATATTATGTTGATGGAGCTCTACAATTTGAAATTGACACTAATACCTATACAATTCAGCATGCAGTCATTGCCGATCAGTCAGTACATGAGTTATCCCTCTTAGCCACGACGACCAATGATTCTGTGATATTTAATCATAGTTATATCGTAGATCCCTTATCAGAAAGTTTAACTGTACCTGAGGGGTTAAAATCAGGGATCAATTACTCCACAGATCCAACTCGTGTTTCTTTGGTGCTCGGTGCACCGGATAAGGGGAATGTTTTTGTTTTAGGAGATTTTAATGACTGGACCTTGAATAAGGATTATCAGATGTATAAAGATGGGGATTATTTTTGGATAACCCTTCACGATTTAAAACCGGGCAAGGAGTATCTTTTTCAATATTTAATAGACGGAGAACTATTGATCGCTGATCCATATTCCGAAAAAATAATTTCGCAATATGATGATGGTCAAATCATCAGTGAAAATAGATATCCCGACCTTGACCTTTATCCTGTAAACCAAACCAAATTTGAGGTATCTGTATTACAAACAGATCAAGTGCCTTACGATTGGTTGGTCACGGATTTTCAAAAGCCCAAAAAAGAAGATCTGGTTATTTATGAGCTCTTGGTAAGAGATTTTACCGATCAGCGAACTTTTCAAGCGGTCCTTGATAAATTAGATTATTTAGATTCTTTGGGAATTAATGCTTTGGAACTGATGCCGATTATGGAGTTTGAGGGGAATTTAAGTTGGGGCTATAATCCTGCTTTTATGATGGCAGTAGATAAATATTATGGGACTGAGCAGGAACTAAAAAAATTAATAGACGCATGTCACCAAAGAGGCATAGCAGTCATATTTGATATTGTGTTAAATCACCATTTCGGTAGAAACTCATTGGTGAGATTGTACAATACGGGAGATTATGGATCACCAACTATTGATAATCCATGGCTCAACCCTACAGCTAAACATGATTATAATGTAGGTTATGACTTCAATCATGAAAGTATATTGACTCAGTCTTATGTAGACCGCGTGGTATCGTATTGGATTGATGAATTTAATATTGATGGTTACAGATTGGATTTAAGCAAAGGGCTCACACAAAAAAATACGTTGGGAAATGTATCTGAATGGGGAAAATATGACCCGAGCCGCGTCGCAATCTTGAAGCGCATTGCCGATGTGATCTGGGAAGCTGATCCAGAGGCCTATGTAATCCTGGAACATTTTTCAGAAAATCCAGAAGAATCAGAATTGGCCGATTATGGAATGATGTTGTGGGGGAACTTAAGAGGAAGCTTCTTCAATACGGCCATGGGCATTGCCAGTGATATTAAATGGACTCATTACAAAGCTAGAGGGTGGAATGAAAATGCCGTTGTGGCTTATATGGAAAGTCATGATGAAGAGCGCATTTTGTTTGAAGTCAATGATCGATCTCAAGAGACTTATACCATCCAAATAAAAAGGTTGATGCAGAATGCAGTATTCTTTTTTTCCATTCCAGGTCCAAAGATGATATGGCAATTTGGTGAGTTTGGTTATGACCTTGAACTGAACAATGATCGATTGGGCGTGAAGCCTACCAAATGGGAATATCTTGAGGACGAAAACCGATTGAAATTATTTACTGTATACAAAGCCATGATCAATTTAAAAACTAAAACATCATATCTTGATGATCAATATTTTGATTGGCAGTCTAGTGGTGATATCAAGTGGATTCAATACAAGCATCCGGAAGTTAATATTGTAATTTTTGGAAATTTCACCAGGAAAAGTCTTGAAACATCACGTTATTTTACCAAGACAGGGACATGGTACAATTATCTCACCGGTCAGTCTATCGAGGTCAATGACATAGATGAGAAGGTTGTCTTGTCTCCGGGTAGCTTCGGAATATTTTCTGATCAACCTATTGAAAATTACATCGAAGAAATCACAGAAGAATATCTAACAGGCATCGGTACGCCAACTATGAATCCATTGTATTTTTATCCCAATCCAACATACGATCATATTCAACTTACCACCGGAATGAATTGGGAAAAATATGAGGTATACAATTTAGCAGGAAAGTTGATAATCTCGGGAGAGATTAAAAATAAACTGGTAGATGTTGCTTATTTATTTCCTGGAACTTACCTTCTAAAATTAGTAAATAAGGATCAAACTGCGACCCAAAAATTAATAAAAAATTAAATCTGTAAAACTCATAAATCATTAAAGTAAACTTTACATAACATGACAAATAATTATTGGAATCTACAATATGAATTTCCATTAAATCATTTCAAAAGATTTTTTTTGATGGGGGTTATAAGCTTCTTTTTGACCAATGTGATGGCGCAGGAGCGGACGATCTACGGTAAAGTGGTCGACGAAAATAACGAAGGTTTGCCAGGGGTAAATATCGTCATTAAAGGGACTACTCAGGGAACGATAACTGCTGTTGATGGAACGTATCGATTGAATGTGCCTGAAGAAGCAAGCTTACTCGTCTTTAGTACCATTGGCTATAATAGCCAAGAGATGACTGTAGGCGCGCGATCTGTAATTGATGTCGCTATGGAAGAGAATGTGGAAGAATTGAAAGAAGTTGTTGTCATTGGTTACGGTACTGTAGAAAAGGGTGATGTTACCGGTGTGGTTACACAAGTGAGTGCAGAGAAATTCAATAAAGGACTCATTGTATCTCCGGATCAGTTGCTCTCGGGTAAAGTTGCAGGAGTAAATATAAGTAATTCAGGAGGAACTCCAGGAGGTGGGTTTAATATAAATATTAGAGGAGCAACTTCATTAATAGCGAGTAGTCAGCCCTTAATTGTGATAGATGGGGTGCCGATAGATATGAGTGGTATGCCGGGAGGAAGGAGTGCACTTAACTTTTTAAACCCTTCCGAAATAGCTAGTATGACTGTTCTCAAGGATGCATCAGCAGCTGCAATTTATGGATCTAGGGGCTCGAATGGTGTAATTATTATCACCACTAAAATGGGAAAATCTTTTGACAAGACAACTATTACTTACAACGCAAGTTATGGAGTAAGTGAATTTAATCAGCAAATTCCAGTACTAACGGGAGATCAGTTTACCAAATTGATAGGAGTGTATGCGCCTGGACAGAGTGATTATTTAGGAGATCAAAATACGGTTTGGTTAGATGAAATACTTAGACCTTCTACTAATACAACTCACAATGTGGCAATTAGTGGGGCAATAAACAATGGTGGATACAGAGTTTCTCTAGGGTATCAAGAAGTTCAAGGTGTTATTCAAGGCTCTCAAACTGAGCGGGCAGATATCAATTTCAATATGAATAAGTCGGTTTTAAATGATGCGGTAAAATTCAGAATTTCATCAAAAAATGGTTTTACTGACAACTTATTTGCTTCAAACCAAGTTGGAAATGCTTTGTTTTTTAATCCTAGTCAACCTATTTATAGTGGAAACTCTGCATTTGGTGGCTATTTTGAATGGATAGATAACAGTGGCAATGGATTGCCTTTAACGGCCTCTAACCCGGTTGCAGAAAATAGAGAAAGAGAATCTGTGGGATCGGTAAGTAGGAGTTTAAGTAATATAGAAGTCACTTGGAAATTACCTTTCGTTGAGGGTCTTAAGTTTACAGCTAACTCAGCTTATGATATCAGAAATTCAATGCAAAATAATTATTCTCCAACTTATCTCAAATCTGAAACTTTGGGAAGTTTTCCTGGCTATTATGCTGCTGAATCAGGAAAAAAAACCAGTATTATTTTCGAGGGTTATGGAGAGTATAAAAAAGATTTAGGAGAAATAAAACTATCTGCTTTAGCAGGTTATTCTTTTCAAGAAAATCAAGAACAATTTATAAGATTTAACGCTGATTCTCTGCAAAATGATTTGTACGGTATTTCAAGACCATCCATTGGAACCTATACTGTTCTTAACGCAGACAATTTTGAGCAAGAAAATAGATTGATTTCTTTTTACGGAAGAGCAAACATTAGTTACAAGAATAAGTATGTTTTTACTGGTACTTTGCGTAGAGATGGTTCTACCCGCTTTGGACCCGAAAATAGATGGGGCGTATTTCCTTCCTTTGCTGGAAGTTGGAGAATTTCAAATGAACAATTTATGAAAAGTATAAGCAGTGTCTTAAGCTATTTGAAACTAAGAGTAGGCTGGGGAGTGGCTGGAAATCAAGATTTTGGAAATTATCTATGGTTAGAGACTTATCAGCAAGGAGCTTTTGATGCGGCTTATCAAATGGGGAATGAATTTTATTTAACGGTAAGACCTGTTGGCGTTGATCCCAATATTAAATGGGAGGAAACAGCTACCACAAATATTGGATTTGATTATGAGTTATTTTCTGGAAAAATTTTTGGATCTTTTGAATTTTATAATAAGATCACTTCAGATTTATTATTTAATTCTGTCTTTCCTGCGGGATCACTTACCCGAGATAGGGCGGTCACAAATATTGGAGAAATGAACAACAGGGGTTTTGAACTAGAAATAGGTTCTAATATAATTGAAACAGATAATTGGAATATTTCTGTGAATATGAATGCCGCTCATAATCAAAATGAAATGGTGAATTTGGATGCGCAAAATATTCCACAGGGAGATGAGCCACCTATCTTTAATGTTGGAGGAATATCGGGGGACATAGGTCAAACCATTCAGGTTTTGCAAGTAAATCAATCAATCAATTCCTTCTACACTTATGAGCACATATTAGAAAGCAGTGTACCTAAATTTTCTCCATTGTCACCCATCAATATGTATGTAGATCAAAATGAAGATGGTTTGATTAATGAAAATGATTTAGTGGTTAACCAAAGTCCGGCACCTAATTGGATTTTAGGATTTACTGGAAACAGTAGTTATAAAAATATTGATCTAAGTTTTACTTTTAGGGCTATGTTGGGAAATTATATCTATAACAACGTTTCATCTAATAATGGCACATTTCAATCTTTTGAAGGAATTAGACCTAGCAATATTCATACTTCAGCCTTGATAACTCAATTTACCAGTAGACAGTTAATGAGTGATTATTATTTGGAAGATGGTTCTTTCTTACGATTGGATAATATTTCATTGGGTTACAATTTTAATAAGCTGAAATGGGCTAAAATTAGGGCATATGTTTCGGGTCAAAATTTATTTATTTTAACTAATTATTCAGGTCTTGATCCTGAAATTCAACCGAATGGGATAGACAATAATTTGTACCCCCGACCCAAAACTTTTATTGGAGGAATTTCTGTAACCTTTTAAGCTAAAAATATGAAAAAGTTAAAATTAACAACATTTATTTTAATCTTATTTACAAGTTATGCTTGTACAGATTTAGAAACATTGCCGAAAAATACATTATTGCCTAATGTCTTATTCCAAGATGAAAGTTCGTATATTTCTTACTTAGCAAAGCTGTATGGAAGCCTTACTTTAACAGGACAAGATGGACCTAACGGATCAGGAGACATTTCAATTATCAATGATGAGGGTTTTGGATCTTACATTAGGGCATATTGGAAGGCACAGATATTGCCTACGGATGAAGCCATGATCAGATGGACTGATGCAGGAATTCAAGATTTAAACTTTATGACTTGGTCTTCTGAAAATCAATTTGTTAGAGTACTATATTACAGGATTATGTATACTATATCACTTTGCAATGACTTCTTAGCGGTGAGTACCGATGAAAGCTTGCTAGCCAATGGAGTTTCCGAAGAGATTCAACAAAGAATCAAGATATATCGTGCAGAGGCAAGATTTTTGAGGGCTTTAGCTTATTGGCATGGGTTGGATTTTTATAGAAATATACCCATAATCACTAGGATCTCTTCTGTGATGCCTAAACAAAGTACTGGGCCAGAACTTTATGAATTTATCATTGATGAACTAAATGATATAGAGCCAGATTTAGGAGATCCAGAGATTGGTTTTGGTGGGCTATATTACGGAAGAGCAACCAAGGCAGCTTTGTGGATGTTGAGGGCAAAAGTTAAACTGAATCATGTTATTTACATTGAATCCGAATCAGTCGCTTTATATGATGACGTAGTAGACGACTTGAATCAAATCATAAATTCAGGCTATACTTTGGAAGGAGAGTATTTAAATTTATTTAATGCAGACAATCATACTTCAAATGAGGTCATTTTTGCGTTAACACATGATGGCACCTACAGTCAATCTTGGGGAGGAACGACCTTTATGGTGAGAGCGGCTTTATTTGACGGTATGGAAGCAGATAGTTTATATGGTGTTGGAGGTGGATGGAGCGGTATCATTACTACAAGTCAATTCAATGACCGTTTTGAAAAAGAGGGTGTTTTAGATTACCAAGATGGTCGCAACGTCCTTTTTACTACAGGACGCATTGAGGCCATAACAGAGGATTTCAGAAGTACTCTAACTAATGGTTTTGCGGCAGGTAAGTACACCAATGTAACCAAAGATGGTGTAGCAGGTTCAAATTTGGATCATGTGGATACAGATTTTCCAATGTTCCGTTTAGCAGATGTTTATTTAATGTATGCTGAGGCTACCTTAAGAGGGGCCTCAAATGGTGATCGGGCTATCTCTTTGAATTATTTAAATGCGATCAAGGAGCGCGCTTATGGTAATGCTAGTGCAAATATCTCGGATGCTAGCTTGAGTTTAGATTACATTCTTGAGGAACGAGGAAGGGAATTGTATTTTGAAGGACATCGAAGAATTGATTTGATTAGATTCAATAAATTTTCAGATAGAGCAGGAGTTGATGAGTTGATCTGGGATTGGAAGGGCCAAGCTATTAATGGCAGTTCTGTTTCTTCGCATTTAGAAATATTCCCTATACCTTCGTCAGAGCTTGGGGTAAACAGTAATTTAATTCAAAATGAGGGATATTGACATTGAGTTTATTTCTAATAAAAGTTCTATTTTTTTAAAATAAATTGACGTATTACTTCGCCCTTGAAGGTTACTATTTTTTTCCGCCAAAAAATCGGGCAAATTTGTGCTAGTTTAGATCTTTAATAATTAAAATATTGCGTACAAAAACGATATATTTTGGCTTAATGCTAACTGTAGCAATAGGCTGTGTTGAGAATAAGGCCTATCAGGAAAAATTAAAAGATCCGGCACTTTATAATGCTGCGATGAAGCAATTGACTGATGTCATCGTTCACGATATTTTTTCTCCTCCGGTAGCTTCTCGGGTATATGTTTATCCCAATATTGCTGCTTATGAAATCATGGCTCAGGCGGATCCAGAAAAGTTCATTTCTCTGTCCGGGCAGTTGTCTGACTTTATGGCCATACCCAGAAATCAGGATCCTCAGGTAGACGTACATTTAGCTGCATTGCATGCTTTTTTGACGGTGGGTACCGAACTGATTTTTTCGGAGGATAAAATGCAGGCATTTCAGGATCAAACGTACCAAGCCTTGCAATCAGATGGCTTATCCAAAAGGGTACTCAATAGCTCTATGAGTTACGGCGATAAGGTAGCAAGTCATATACTCAAATGGGCGGATGGAGATCATTATAAACAAACAAGGACAGATGTCAAGTATACTATAAGAGCACAACCGGAATATTGGAAACCAACACCACCTGATTATATGGAAGGAATTGAGCCCCATTGGAATAAAATAAGACTCATGGTACTGGACTCTGCTCAACAATTTATTCCTAGGCCACCACTTGCTTTTAGTATGGATGAAAACAGCCCTTTTTATAAGGAATTGATGGAGGTTTACGAGATTGGTGGCCAAATTGAGAATCAAGGTGAAGACATAGCTAAATTTTGGGATTGTAACCCCTATGTATCGCATCACAGAGGGCATGCTATGTTTGCAACCAAAAAAATTACGCCAGGAGGTCATTGGATGGAGATCTCTGCGATTGCAACGATGCAGGCGGGTAGTACCTATGCCGAGACAGTACATGCCCATGCCCGAGTAGCGATCTCTTTATTTGACGCATTTATCAGCTGCTGGGATGAAAAATGGAGATCAGTGGTGGTAAGACCTGAAACTTTAATTAACCAGTATATTGATGAGGCTTGGGTGCCCTTACTTCAAACGCCTCCTTTTCCTGAGTATACCAGTGGACATAGCGTAATCTCAAGAGCTGCCGCCCTTACCTTAACTGAGTTGTTGGGCAGAGACTTTCCTTTTGAGGATACCAGTGAGAGGGAGTATGGTTTGCCGAGTAGATCCTTTGACTCTTTTCTTCATGCCTCGGAAGAGGCCGCGCTATCGAGACTGTATGGAGGGATACACTACAGGATGGCGATAGATAATGGCTTAGATCAAGGGCAGGCTGTAGGCAACTACATCAATAATAGTTTGAAAACTAGGAAATAATATTTTAAATATTTTTTTCAGATATACCGTTTAGATGCAATCATTGATAATGTTTTCCAGTAGCTCTTGTTTGCCACTTGTGGGGTTTAATTCACCATGGGTATGCGCAATTTGATGTAAAGCGGATAGATCTAAAACTCCTTTCTCAAAGGCCTTCCCTTTCCCAGCATCAAAGCTTGAATACCGTTGATCCACAATTTTTTTAAAATCCGTATGCGTCATCACTTTTTCTACAATCAATAAAGCACGAGCAAAAGTATCTATTCCTCCAATGTGCGCATAAAACAGATCTGCCATATCCGTAGAATTTCTACGTGTTTTGGCATCAAAATTCACTCCGCCTCCTTGAATGCCCCCATTTTGAACAATCACCAACATCGCTTCTACGATCTCACCGAGATTTGTAGGAAATTGATCGGTATCCCAACCATTTTGATAATCACCTCTATTAGCATCTATACTGCCCAGCATATTGCCGTCAGCCGCTACTTGGAGTTCATGTTGAAAGGTATGTCCAGCTAGCGTGGCATGATTGACTTCAATATTTATTTTAAAATCATCAGCCAATCCATATTGATTTAGAAATCCGATGACCGTTGCGGCGTCATAATCATATTGATGTTTACTGGGTTCAGCAGGTTTAGGCTCAATAAAAAAATGACCTTTAAAACCTTGACTCCGTGCATAATCTTTGGCATTGTGTAGAAATTGGGCCAAGTGTTCAATTTCTTTTTTCATTTTTGTATTAAGAAGGCTGATATAGCCTTCTCTCCCGCCCCAAAAAACATAGTGTTCACCCTCCAGGGCTATCGTCGTATCGATGGCATTTTTTACCTGAGCACTGGCATATGCGACCACTTTGAAATCAGGATTGGTAGCTGCCCCATTCATATATCTGGGATGACTGAACAGATTGGCCGTTCCCCAGAGCACTTTTATTGGAGTCCCTTTAAGTTTCTGCTGTCCGTATGCTGTAATGGATTGCAAGTGATGCTCTGAAGCCGATAAGGTATTCCCTTCATCAATTAAGTCAAAATCATGGAAGCAAAAATATTCAAGGCCTAATTTAGAAATAAACTCAAATGCCGCATCCATTTTATCTTTTGCCCGTTGAATGGGATCACTCTGATGATTCCAGGGAAAAACCTTGGTACCGACACCAAAAGGATCGTTTCCTGTATTGCCAAATGAATGCCAGTATGCAACCGAAAATTTAAGATGGTCATTCATTTTTTTTCCAAGGACCATTTCATCAGGGCGGTAATATTTATACGCCAAAGGATTTTTCGATTCCTTGCCTTCGAATTTTATGTCACCGATTTCTTTAAAATATTCTGTTGATCCAATGATTGCCATTTTTTATCTATTTACGTAATGATTTATATTTTTCGAAGTTAATATTTTTTATTTAGGAGACTCATTTTCATTAATTGCTAACAAAACAGCTAATTCTTTCTTCCAATGACCATACTGTGCTTGATAGATTTCCGTAAGTTTTTGTTCTGGATGAATGGTATCGATGGGGCTCATGTTTTTAAATGTACTTTCGAGACTTTGAGAAGTAAGACCAGCCAAAGCAGCTCGAGCTGCCCCTTCTGCGCCATCGGTATCATATAATTCTAGTGGCAGTTGTAGGGTGTTCACGAAGACGGTACGAAATAGGGGACTTTGAAATAAATTATTATTACCTGCCTTGATCACTGTGGTGGGCAATCCTATGTCATGAATGATATCCAGCCCATATTTCATACTGAAAACAATACCTTCTTTCGCCGCCCGAATAAGATGGCTTCGATCGTGCACATTGAAATCCAACTGACTCATTTGGGCTTTTAAATTTTTATTTTCTAAGATTCTTTCAGCACCATTGCCAAAAGGGAAAAATCTTAAATTCAAGCTACCCGGAGGGGCTTGTTGGCTGAGATTATTGAGATCATTATAATTGATGAGTTCAGCTGTGGTATTGAGTAGTTTTTTCAGCCAATTGTACAATATACCAGCGCCATTTACACATAATAGCATACCATTTCTATTCTTTTTCAACGTATTATTGACATGTAAAAAAGTATTGATTCTTGATTTTGCATCGTACAGCGGCTTGTCCGTGACACCATAAATAACCGCAGAGGTCCCTGCTGTAGTAGCGAGTTCTCCAGGTTCTAGGACGTTTAAGGAAAGGGCATTATTGGGCTGATCTCCTGCCCGATAGGTTATGGGAATGTCTGGGGTGAGGCCGAGTGCTTCCGCAGCTCCTTGCGATACGTAACATTGAACCCCAACTGAGGGGACAATATCAGGAATCAGTGTTTTTGAAAATCCATAATAATCCATCAATTCGGTTGAGATCATGTTATTCTTAAAATTCCATAAGGCGCCTTCAGAAAGACCGGTTTCGGTGGTAGTTGCTTTATCACTTAATTTTAAGGCCAAATAATCTCCAGGAAGCATAAATTTCCAGATGCGGGCATAAGCTTTGGGTTCGTTTTCTTTTACCCAAGCCAGTTTAGAAGCAGTAAAATTCCCTGGAGCGTTTAAATGCTGTTCCAAATAATTTTGATTTTTCAAGGCATTGAATGCCCTTTTTCCGATTTTCACAGCTCTGGAATCACACCAAATGATGGCAGGTCGAACGGGAGTTAAGTTTTTATCTATGGCGACCAATCCGTGCATTTGGTAACTGATGCCAATGGCTTGGATATTTTTTAAATCAATTTGATGTTGGATTTTGTGTAAGGCTCCTTTCAAGCTATGCCACCAGATATCAGGCTTTTGTTCTGCCCAATCAGAGAAGGGCACTTCAATGGAGAGTTCATTTTCTGGAAAGAAGGCTCTTGCCATCGTTTTCTGCCTCACGGCATCATAAACTGCAATTTTGATCGATGAACTTCCTACATCTATTCCCAACGTTTGCATATCCTTGCTGTGTTTTATCCTGTAAAGTAGACCATGATACAAACAATAATAAATACCAAAATAAGAGAGACCAAGGCATCAATTTTATCAAAGCTGTCTTTACTGTCTATTTTATCTTGTGGATCTAAGGCACCAAAGGCCAACCCCCTTATTTTCGAAAAATCCGGCGGATCTGTGGCGAGACTCACGGCGATACAAACAAAAATACAGGTGATAAACATAAAAATAGCCATATGAGAGAAATTGATGGCAGCGAATTGAAAGGCCAGCGGACTACTTTCCGTGGCAAATAGCTCGGCGAATATTCTCAATGTGGCGATGATTAATCCAAACATCAAGGTTGATATGGCCGCATGCGCATTGACTCGTTTCCAAAGAATGCCTAGTAAAAAAACAGCCGTGATGGGAGGTGCGATATAAGATTGAATACTTTGTAAGTAATTGTAGAGGACGCCTCCACCTATTTTCTCCATGACGGGAATCCAAAGCATACCCACAGCCACTACAAATACCGTAGCGATTTTCCCAATGCGTACCAATTTTAACTCTGGTGAATGAGGGTACATTTTTTTAAAAATATCTACAGTAAATAGTGTAGAGCTTGAATTAAAAACCGAGGCAAGAGAGCTCATTAAGGCAGCCATGAGACCCCCAGCTACCAAACCTTTGATACCGGCAGGGAGTAATGTCGAGACCAATACAGGAAATACTTCATCACTTTTTTCATAGCTGATGATCCCTTTCTGTTTTAGCGCAAAGGCAATGATCCCTGGGATCAAGAAAATAAAAATGGGCAACAACTTTAGATAGGCCCCGAAGATAGCACCGCGTCTTCCAATTTTTATATTCTGAGCTGAAAGGGTACGCTGGACTATATATTGATCGGTACACCAGTACCATATACCCACAATAGTACCTCCAAATAGCATACCTGTCCACGGATAATCGGGATCAGACATGGGTCGCCACATATTAAAATGTTCTGAACCGGTGGCAGCTTTGAGCGCTTCCCAACCGCCCACAGCATTGAAGCCTAAATAGGTGAGTAATAAAGAACCCAGAATCAATATTACGGTCTGCACGGCCTCTGTATAGACTACTGCCCTCATCCCTCCTAAAACGGTATAAAGCCCTGTAATAATGACAATTCCAAAAGCGCCGGTCAAAAAAGATACTCCTAATAGCTGAGAAACGACCACACCCCCCGCGTAAATTGTCACTGATACTTTGGTCAACACATAACCAATAATGGAAAAAATAGATAGAAACCAGCGAGATCTACTGTCAAATCTTTTTTCTAGAAATTCGGGCATGGTAAAAACATTTCCCCTCATATAAAAAGGAAGAAATACCCAACCCAGAAGCAAAACTATCCAAGCGTGCAGCTCATAATGGGCCATAGGCATTCCACTTTCTGCACCTGTGCCTGCCAATCCAACCACATGTTCAGAACCAATATTAGAGGCAAATATGGAAGATCCGATAACAAACCAACCCACATTTCGACCGGCTAAAAAAAAGTCTTCTGTATTATTTTGCTTTTGAAGGATGACCCAAATCGCAACACCTATTAACGCTGCAAAATAAATTCCAATGACGATCCAATCTAAAGTTTCTAGTCCAACCATGTTTCCAACAGTATTTAAATTATGACGCAAAGGAATACCGAGTCCCTCAATCCGATGCGCGTTAATTGTTACTGAAATTAAAAATAATTTATTTTATCTGTAAAGGAAAGGATCTCATAATATGAGATGATTTGGTTAAGCGTTAGGTTAAATTAGACTAGTTCAATTAGTAAAGTTTGGAAATAAATCCAGTATTTAAAGTTAAAATAAGAAAAAATGCCAATTTGGGGAATAGATTTAGGAGGGACTAAAATAGAAGGAGTGGTTCTGAATGACGATAAATTACCCAAAATATTGGTGAGAAAGCGTATCGATACAGAAGCCGCCCGAGGTTATCAACACATCATCAGAAGAATAAAATTACTTATTGATACAATGGCTCATGAATTGGGTTATTTTCCAGAGAAGATAGGTCTTGGAACTCCAGGAGCCATTGATCCTATTTCAGGTCTCATGAAAAACGCAAATACGACCATACTCAATGGGAGGTACTTTAAGGAAGATGTCAAAAAGGCTTTGGATATCCCTTTGCAAATAGCAAATGATGCCAATTTTTTTACTTTGGCAGAATATAAAATGGGTATAGTTGCGCGCGAATCACCTCAAGCAAACGTAGTCTTTGGGGTGATTATGGGTACTGGCGTTGGAGGGGGAATTGTAGTCAATGGACAATTGATCCATGGGCGTCAAGGCATTGGAGGTGAATGGGGCCATAATTTTTTAGACATTTCTGGAGGTCCCTGTTATTGCGGTAAAACAGGTTGTGTGGAAACCGTTATTTCAGGTAAAAATTTAGAGCGGTATCATCATGAAAAATTTCATGAATCAAAAAAGCTCAAGGACATTTATCAAGGACATCTCTCGGAAACGTCACCCAATGATTCCCATACAATTAACAGATTGATAACACAGTTTGGAAGGGCGATGGCTGGAGTAATCAATATCTTGGACCCTGATATTATCGTTATCGGAGGAGGCGTGGGAAATATTGATTTACTGTATACGGAAGGCTTAAAAGAGGTAAAAAAATATGTCTTTTATCCAAAGTTGGATACTATTTTTCATAAACCCTTATTGGGAGACAATGCGGGAGTCTTTGGCGCAGCCTATTTAACCTAGCCGTGGCTGCTACTAAGATTGATATAAACGAACATTTTTACACGGTTTTAAAGGGTGCTTGGGAGTCTAATATCAACAATCAGTCAAGATGGGTGATTTTCAGTGACCTTCACTTGGGTGATGGAAGCGTTAGAGATGATTTTAAGCCTAATTTTGAGTCGTTTCAAAGTGCTTTGAGGGACTATTATCTAAAACATAATTATTCTTTAATACTCAATGGAGACGTTGAGGAGTTACAAAGATTTCCATTGGATGTAATTTTGAAGAATTGGAAGCCTGTTTATATGCTTTTTGATGCCTTTGCAAACAAAAACCGATTAGCCAAAACCTACGGAAACTATGATCTTCAGTTGAAGTTTCAAAAGCCACCTTATGATTATCAAATGTCAGAAGTCTGTAAATTAAGTTATGAGGGGGGGCATATTTTTATTTATCATGGGCATCAAGCCTCAAAAAAATATCAGCGTCAGAATGATTTAGTAGGGTTCATATTGAAATATTTTGCCAACCCTTTAAGGATAAAAAACTATGCTGTTTCACATTCCAGTAAAAGACAATACAAGATAGAAAAACGGGCTTATGAGCATGACATTAGCAGGAATCAAATAAGTATCATAGGCCATACGCACCGGCTATTGTTCGAATCTTTACACAAAGTGGATCGATTGCGATTTGAGATTGATCAGTTATGTCGAGAATATCTTATCAGCAGACCATCCAATCAGGAGAGTATTGCTCATTCGATCAAGTTTTACCAATCAGAACTTGAAAAAAGTCATCAAATTGATAATTTAAAAAACACCAATAGTTTTATTTATCATCATAATTTGGCCATACCCTGTCTTTTTAATTCAGGTACGGTCATAGGGAAGCGAGAGATCACATGTTTGAAAATATCAGATGGAAAAATGAGATTGATTCATTGGTTTGATAAAAATATCCCCAAAAAATATTTACAGTATACCGGTTATGATCCCATCTTATTGCCCAATACCGAATTTTATAAAATGGTGATTAATGAAGACGCCTTACATTATATTTTTGCACGAATCAAATTATTATGTTGACGAGAAACCTCTTGATATTTATTACGTTACTCACAGGCGTTCAATGCGGACCGCAAAGTTCCTCTGAGGTATTGGATAAAGGCGGATTACTAGATATTCAAGGGCATAGAGGTATGCGGGGGTTGTTTCCTGAGAATTCTATTTTAGGATTCCTTAAAGCGTTGGAATTAGGGGTGAATACCTTAGAATTGGACATTGTGATGTCAGGGGATACCCAATTGGTGGTGAGTCATGAGCCTTTCATTTCATCAGCGATCTGTCAGTATCCTGGGGGGGAACAGATATCTAAAGAGAAGGAAAAGGAGCTGAATATGTATCATATGACTTACCAAGAGATCAAGGCATTTGATTGCGGCTCATTATTCAATAATGACTTTCTTTTGCAAGAAAAAAGTAGGGTATCAAAACCTTTATTGACAGAGGTTTTAGATACGGTTGAGCAGGTGGCAACCGACAAAGGTCAGCTCATTCATTACAATATAGAATTAAAATCTCAACTAGCATTAGAGGGTATTTATCATCCAGAAGTCGCCGTATTTTGTCAAGTCGCTTATCAGGCGATCAATCATCAAGTAGATTGGCGTAGGATTACCATTCAGTCTTTTGATTTTCGAATCCTGCGATATTTTAATAAGTATTATCCGGAGGTTCAATTGGCGCTACTTATTGAAAATAAGCTTTCTTGGGAGTTAAACATTGATTCTCTCGGATTTAAACCTGAAATATATAGTTGTGAATACGCCCTATTGAGTGCAGAAACTATTAGCGAATTACAGGAGAAAAACATGAAGGTCATTCCTTGGACGGTGAATGATTCTTTGGATATGCGGCAACTTATTCATTGGGGAGTGAATGGATTGATTACAGATTATCCTAATATTGCCCTTCAAATATTTAATTAAGAAGATGAGTGCTAAGAAATATGATGTTTATGCCATTGGAAATGCCATTGTAGATTATGAAATCGAAGTTGACAACACCTTTTTAGAAGCAAATGGTGTGGAGAAAGGGTTGATGACATTGGCCGAACAAGACCGGCAAGATGGTTTGTTGCGAGCAGCGAAAAGTAACATCAGAAAAAAACAGGCGGGAGGTTCTGCTGCTAATTCTGTGGTAGCCCTTACACAGTTGGGGGGTACTGGCTTTTATGCATGCAAAGTTGCTTCGGATGTTGATGGTACATTTTATAGAGACGATTTAGTAAAACAAGGGGTAGCTACCAATTTATCTGATGCCAAGCTCGTTGAGGGAGTTACAGGAAAATGCTTGGTAATGATTACTCCCGATGCTGAACGAACGATGAGTACTTTTTTAGGGATTTCATCAAATCTTTCTATCTCAGAATTGAATATAGATCAATTAGAGAATTCTAATTATTTGTTTTTGGAGGGATATTTGGTTTCAAGTCCTTCTGGTTTTGAAGCGATAAAAGAAGCAAAAAGGTGGGCAAAAACGGGAGGTGTTAAAACAGCGCTTACCTTCTCAGATCCAAGTATGGTCAAATATTTTGGAGACCAAATGCATGAAGTGGTGGGAGAAGGCGTTGATTTACTCTTTTGCAACGAGGAGGAAGCGCGGTTGTATGCCGGAACTTACGATTTAAGGCAGGCGATTGAAAAGTTAAAAAAAATAGCGAAATCTTATGTTTTAACGCTCGGGAGCAAAGGGGCTCAGATTTGGGATGGTGATAATATTCATTACATTGATGCTGTAAAGACACAGGCCGTTGATACAACAGGTGCCGGTGATATTTATGCAGGTACTTTTTTATATGGAATTAATCATGGACACTCTTATTTGGAGGCTGGAAATTTAGCGAGTTTGGTAGCTTCTCAAGTGGTAGCACAATATGGCCCAAGACTAAAGAAATCTAAAATTCGAGAATTTCTTACCGAGATAAAGAATAAAAACTAACACTTACTTTGTAAATGGATATGTATTAACCTATTTTTGCACTCCGTTTTGCTAGAACAAAATAATAAAATTCGATGAAAAGGACATTTCAGCCATCAGTAAGGAAAAGAAAGAACAAGCATGGGTTTAGATCCAAAATGGAGACAGCAAGTGGTAGAAACCTCCTTGCCAGAAGAAGAGCAAAAGGAAGGAACAAATTAACTGTTTCTGACGAGAAACGATCCAAATAACATTGAGGGCATGAGTGTATCAGCCCAACCAAAACCTGATTGCAGCTTTTCCAAGACTGAAAGGCTTAGTAGTAAAGCAAAAATAGAGGAGCTGTTCAAAAGAGGCTCCCCTTTTCGTTCACAAAAATTCCGGACCATACTACTTTCACAACCACTTGATCAAGGCAGGCAGGTCCTCATCAGTGTACCTAAAAAACTTCATAAGTCAGCTGTAAGCCGAAATAGAATTAAACGGCTCATTCGCGAAGTCTACAGAAAGAACAGGGGAATTATCAATGCTAGAGGTCAGGGTTATCTCATGGCAATCATCTATCTCGGGGCCACTATGCCTACCCATAGTGAGGTGGAAGGGCAACTTATTAAACTCTTCAAACGTTTGAGAATTAATAAAGATTAGATTGTCTAAATTTAACATACAATGAGAAAGTATCCTTTCATAATAATTCCAATAATTCTTTTTTTATTTCTTGCTTTTAAAACCGTAGAGCAGGATGATCGCTATTTTCAGATCGTAAAGAGCCTAGATGTTTTTACTACCTTATTTAAAGAGGTAAATGCCTACTATGTTGCAGAGATTAATCCGACTGAGTTGATGAAAATAGGTATTGATGCCATGCTTTCATCTCTGGATCCCTACACAGATTATATTCCAGAAGATGATATTGAAGATTATCGGACCATGACTACGGGTGAATATGGGGGTATTGGAGCGGTCATAGAAAAGAAGGGGGGAATCAATACGGTAGTCATGCCCTACAAAAACGCACCTGCAGCACGCTCAGGACTTTTGATAGGGGATCAAATCTTAAAAATAAACAATATAGCGTTAAGTGGAAAGAAAGCCTATGAGATCAGCAATCTCTTAAAGAGTCAGGTCAATACCCAAATAACCATGGAAATCAAAAGAATGAATAAGCCGGAGGTCTTTGAAATTTCTTTGGTAACAGAAAAAATAATTATTAAAAACGTACCCTACGCTGGGTTGATAAAAGCGGGTGTAGGTTACATTAAGTTAACAGATTTTACTACCAATGCAGGTAAAGAAGTAAGTGAGGCTCTCAAGGAATTAACGCAGCAAGGAGTGTCAAAACTGATTTTAGATTTAAGAGGCAACCCAGGAGGTCTGCTAAATGAGGCCATCAATGTTTCCAATATATTTATACCCAAAGGGGCCGAAATCGTGAGTACCAAGGGCAAATTAGAGGAATGGACGAAGGTCTACAACACAAAGAACCAATCTATTGACGCTAAAATTCCGTTGGTTGTCTTGATCGATGAGCGCAGTGCATCCGCGGCGGAAATTGTGGCAGGTGTTGTGCAAGATTATGATAGAGGGGTATTGGTAGGCAGAAAAACTTATGGTAAAGGATTGGTTCAGCAAACGCGACCACTGGCTTACAATGCTCAATTAAAAGTTACCACTGCCAAATATTACATACCTAGTGGGCGCTGCATTCAATCGATTGATTATGGTACGAAAGGAACGGCCAAAATAGCTGATTCATTGAAGTCCACTTTTAGGACATCAAGTGGTAGGGCGGTATTAGATGGAGGGGGTATAGACCCTGACATTTTGATCGATTCATCTACATTTGCGGTAGTGTCTTACAAGTTGAAGCAAAAGAATTTAATATTTAACTATGCTACGAAGTATTATTTTGATCATGACACATTGGCGAGTGCGAGAGATTTTGAGTTAAGCGAGCCAGAATTCCAACAGTTTTTAGCCTGGCTAGAGCACCAATCTTTCGATTATCAAACACCGCTTGAAATTAAATTAGAACAAGCACTGGACTTGGCCAAATCTGGAGCTAGAAGTGAGCAAGTTCACCAAAGCATTATTGAACTCAATGCGCTCCTTCAAAGCGAAAAAAAGAAGGATTTAATCCACCATGAAAGTGAAATAAAACAGCTACTTAAACAAGATATTGTCAGTAGATATTTTTTTCAAGAAGGCATTATTGAGGCTTCTTTTGATACCGATTTGGACATCCTAAAAGCAGTTGAAATATTGGAAGATACCGAATCTTATAATGGCTTATTAAAACCCAATTGATTTGATTTTAAGTCTTGAAACCTCGACATCTGTATGCTCAATGGCGTTGCACCAAGAGGGACTGTGCCTAGCAGAGCAGATTTACAACCTGCCCAAGTCACATGCCACCTTAATGCCCGAGGTCATAAGGCAGCTGTTAGATAATTTAAACGTACAGCGAAGTGCTTTAGAAGCCATTGCGATATCAGATGGACCGGGATCCTATACGGGATTGCGCATAGGTAGCGCAACGGGGAAAGGACTTTGCAGTGCATTGGAAATCCCCCTGATTTCAGTCAATTCCTTGGATATCATGATTGAAGAGATGCGGCCTATAGTTTCAGACATCAGTTATATTGCACCCATGATTGATGCCAGACGTATGGAAGTGTATATGAAGTTAGTCAATGAAAAAGGCTCGGAGTTAAAGGATACCCGAGCGGTGATTTTAACACCTGACTTATTTGAGAACTATGTTGAGTATCCGATACTCTTGGTCGGGGACGGAGCCAGAAAATGTGAAGGATTTATTGATCATCCTCACCTAAAAATAGTACCTGATATTTATCCGCGCGCCCAATGTATGGGTATATTAGCCTTTCAAAAGTTTAAAGAGGGATTTTTTGAAAATTTACAAGATTTTGAGCCAAATTACCTTAAAGTATTCCATACCATGCCCTCCAAAAATCCCTTAGGCAATTTATGAAAGCAGAAGATACCATCGTCAATAGAGTAGAAAAATCAGGGCTCTTGACCATTGATTTACAAGATTATCTCACGGATATTCAAACGCGGGTCATAGATCTTAAAGATTATCTTTTTCAAGGCTTGGTGTTAAAAGAGAAAGATTTTCGACGTACATTAAAGGAGCTTGATGGGGCTCAGTTCAAAGAAGTGGTGGTCTTGATTACTTGTACAGCAGACGCTATCATTCCTGCTTGGGCTTACATGCTGCTCATGTCCAAGTTGTCAGGAGTTACGCAGTCTATTGCGATTGGGAATGAAGCAGATTTAGAACGTGTTGTTATTGATCATGCGATTCATAAAATCAAATGGTCAGATTATGCGGATGCCAAAGTAGTTGTCAAGGGATGTGGATCCGTTAAACAAAGGGATTATGCTTATGCAAAGCTGACCCAGGCCTTATTGCCTCATGCGATCAGTGTCATGTATGGTGAGCCATGCAGTACAGTCCCTGTCTATAAAAAATCAAGATAGACCCTCAATAATAATTACCAATATTATTAAAAATTATAGGGATAGATGCTGCATCTATGAAGCATTGTTTTATATTTGCTGGCCCTAAAAGTATGGTAAAGGAGTTAGCGTAAGAGTTGCAAAGTGTGGGTCTAAAAATTTTTCAATTTTAAAATAACAATAAGTTTGCGTTAACTAATATTAATCACT